>OIDN01000223.1_pt1 | contig 17657 bp, 15 predicted proteins | sample 1581581 | NCBI WGS metagenome assembly OIDN01 (sample SAMEA3882535, study PRJEB24775) | human gut metagenome | biome: human-associated habitat; feature: intestine environment; material: feces | place: Netherlands | collected 2009/2010
AACAACAGGAAGCTCAACAATGCGGCACAGGAGCTGTTTGACGCATACCTTGAACAGGCGTCATCATCTCTCTCAGCGTATGGTTTGGATACAGAGCTCACAGAGGATAATTACAATGACGAGATGACTAAGATTGCCGACAGTCAGGGTGGAATCGTGGCTATGAGTGTCAAGAGTGCCATGAGCGATATTGACAGCATAAAGGTATTCAAGGACGGCATAAAAGAATACACAGATGGAGCTATGGATGCAAAGGATGGCTCTGATGAGCTTGCGGATGGAATGGCAGAACTCAAGAAGGAGACGGATTCATTCCTCAAGGATTACGACACAGATCTTGCAAATATTACATCATTTGTGACAAGTGATGATAATCCGAGAACAGGCGGAGCTGCTGATGACCAGCAGATCAATGTACAGGCGGGATATTTCTTCGGTGTGCTGCTCATGCTTCTGTTCACATATGTCATATCGGTATTCGTTGTACATGGAATAGAGAAGGAGAGCAGCGTCATAGGTGCACTTTATGCCCTGGGGGTCAAGAGAAGAGATCTCATGATGCATTATCTGACACTTCCGGTCATAGTCACAACAGTTGCAGGCATAATCGGTTTCCTAATCGGAATAAGCAATGTTGGAATCCCTGTTCAGATGGCAGATGCATATGCGTATTATTCCATCCCTGCTATGGATATGAAGATCCCGCTGATTCTTATAGTGTATGGTATCGTGATGCCGCCACTGGCAGCGATAGTTGTGAACTATTTCGTTATCAGAAAGAAGCTCTCACAGACGGCTCTTTCACTTATAAAAAATGAGGTCAAGCAGCCAAAGGGCAGTAATGTCAATCTCGGAGACATGGGATTTGTCGGAAGATTCAGAGTCAGACAGATGCTCAGAGAGCTGAGAACAGGCTTAACGGTTGTGATCGGAATGTTCATAGCCCTCATATGCCTGATGTTAAGCCTTAACACTGCAACTTTCTGTTCAAAGGTTAAGAAGCAGAATGTGGAGGATACCCACTATGAATATATGTATACATACAAGTATCCTACAGAGAATCCCCCTGAGGGCGGTGAGGCAGCGTATGCTAAGACTTTGAAGAAAGAGGTATATGGTTACAACTGGGATGTGACAGTTCTTGGACTTTTAAAGAATACTAAGTATTTTGATGTTGATCTTAAGAATGGCAAGAACAGAGTTGCCATATCATCATCATTTGCTGAGAAATATGGTTATGGTGTGGGTGACGAAATCGTGCTCCACGACGAGGAGAATGATATAGATTATGGTTTTACAGTGGACAGTGTGACACAGTATACTCCGGCATTTTATGTTTTCATGACTATAGATGATGCAAGGGAGCTGTTCGGAGCTGGAAGTGATGAGTACAATGTAGTATTTTCAGACAAGGATCTGGAGGTTGATCCTGCAAGACTTTACGCAACCACAACAAAGGCCGATATAGAGTCGGCTGCTGGAATATTTGCAGATCAGATGAGAAGTATGGTTATTATGATAGTTATTATCTCGACACTTATATTCGTAGTGGTAATGTATTTGATGATGAAGGTTATGATTGACAGATCAGCATTCTCGATTTCATTGATAAAGGTGTTTGGCTTCAGAACGAAGGAGGTCAGAAAGCTATATCTGGATGGCAATTTCTTCATAATCGCAATCGGAGCAGCCATATGCCTGCCACTTGCAAAGCTTATAATGAGTGCAGTGTATCCTTCTCTGGTGTCAAATGTAAACTGCGGCGTCAAGCTGACATTTGCCCCATGGCTCTGGGCTGTGCTTTACGGCGGAATACTTGTCCTGTATTTCATAATCAACAGAGTTTTGGTTGGCAGACTGAACAAGATCGTGCCGGCTGAGGTGTTGAAGAACAGAGAGTAAGAAAAAAATAGATTATGGCAAAAATGTAAAAGCGTAGGTGAATTGTTTTCACCTGCGCTTTTTCTTATCTATAACATAATATGAAACAAATAATTTATTCAGAATCGTTGGTAGATAAATCTGATTTAGCAAATCCTCGAGCGTAGTACATAAAAAGTTTTTTGTCAGATTTTGATAATTTGTTGTATAGAGATAATAACTCTTGCTCATCTTCTGTTAGGCTCATATAAGGAATGTTTTCAGCATGTTTGTCGGAGAAAAAATCAGACATGGAGATATTTAATCCGGAACAAATCTTTTCTAATGTAGGAATTGTGGGCTGTGTGTTCTTCAAGAACATTGAGTTTAAAGAAGAGTAAGGAATATCAGCTTCTTTTGCCAATTTGTAGATAGACCAGTTCCTTAATTTCATATATGTTTCTATTTTTTTTAGAATTTCGTTGTTATTCATATATTCTACCTCGCATGATAATTATTTTACAGTTTCATGAAATGAAAGTTAGATATATAAATACGTTATAAAGGTTGAAAATATGACGTATATTCGTTATAATGCTTATAAGTTAAATTTTAACGATGAAGTGAGGAGAGTATATGAATAGGGAAAAAAATAAAACAGTTGTGACAGTGCTAACAATAAATGTTGTAGTTATTATAGTTATAGGGTTGATTGTAGTTGGATACTTCTATAAAAAAAGATATGACATTTCTGAACTATATATGAGGATTACTCCTGAAAAAATAGAAAGAGATATAAAAGACTTCGAAGTAAGTGGCTCATTGATGGGCAACTATAAAGATGTAGATGGATTTGGGGAGGGGCATATAACAGACTATGAGATAACCACAAGTGAAAATCAAATAAAAGTAAATTGTGAATTTTCATATGAAAGCAGTCTGGGAAAACTGTATGTAGATAATATTAGATTTAATTATAAAGTTAAGGGATTATTTAACACAACATATTATTTGGTATGGGCTAATGCAGAATATACATCATCTAAATTTGAATATAATAAGTCTCCATATCTGACACCAAGACAACTTCTGAATTATATCAATCGTCAACAGGGAACGGATTATGCAAATGTTGAAACGGTCATGCTTGTAAGTGCTGGTGAACAAATAGATATGTACAATCCTGATTACGATTTTTATTATTGTGTAGATGAACTTGATGCTTTGGAGTATTATGTTCAATTTTGGCATAATGATCTTACAACAGATTATATTTATGTAACAGTTGACTGGAATGAGAATTCAGAAGATTGGGATGTTGTAGCATCACAGACTTCTACCAAAAAAATTCATTCTGATTTTTTGATGCTTGGTATGACAAAATATATGAGGGCAGATGGATATCTTGATGATTCTCAGATGGATACTGTTTGTGATGTAAACAATCAAATTCTGAGAAATCTTAATGAATAGGGGGATGGGAATGAAAAGTAAAGTAATAATTTTATCTGTGCTGTGTGTGATTACTTTGCCTCTGTTGTATGGATGTACAACTGTAAAACAGGCAAAAGAAGAAACAGAAAATTATGTTGAATCATACAATTCCGGGAGTATAGATTATGAGGCTGCAGTAGATGGATTGTCTGGAATTGAGACGGATAATCAGGAAGTTGAACAATATATAACTCAGAAAAAAGCAGATTTAGCGGATCTAAGAAAGTCAAAGCTCAATTATGATAAAGCAGAGGAATTATATAATTCAGAAAAATATGGTGCGGCAATTCCCTACTATGAAAAAGTATCTGTAAATGATACTAATTACGATGATTCTCAAAATAAGATAAAGGAATCTGAGACAAAATTTATAGAGATGACTGTAGCTGAGGCAGAAATATACGTTAAAGATAAAAAATATCTTAAGGCAATAGATGTATATAAGAGCGCTATGAAAGTGTATGATGATGGGTCACTTAGCGGAAAAATAGAAGATGTGGAAAAAACATATAGGGATTATATGGAGAGTGAAGCTGCATCATATGAGAAAGAAAAGGACTGGTCTGATGCAATAGGTATATATGATGAGTTGGAAAATTATTTTAAGGATGACTCATATAAGGTAAAGAAAGCAGAAACTAAAAATGAATGTATTAACGCTGCAATAGATAAGGCAGAAACTCATACAAAAAATAATGAATATGATACAGCAAAAAAAGTAATTAACGATGCAATAAATATAGTTGGTAAAGATGTAGAGTTATTAGATGAGCTTGAAAGAATTTCTAGTTTTGAGCCTGTGTCGCTCTCTGATTTGGATGAATTTTACAAGGATAGCGACATACATAAGTGGGCTGGAATAGATAAGGATAACACTGGAACTTCTTATTCTTCCGGTATATTACTTAGTGAATCTGGAGGATATATGTTTTCAGACTCGGAAAGCAGCGAAATAGAATATTTACTCGGCGGTAAGTATGACAAGTTGTCAGGTAAGGTTGTATTACATTATGACTGTAAGGATAATGCTGAATCCTCTGCGGCTGGTAAAGTAAAAATATATGGCGACGGTGAGCTGCTATATTCATCGGATGTTGTTAAGAGTGGTGTTCTGCCTCAGAATTTTGATTTGAATATAACTGGTGTTAATAGATTAAAAATCGAATTTATATGGATGTTAACGCCGTATGGTTTTGACATGGGTCAAATAGAGATAGGCGTTGTAACTCCTATAGTTCAGAAGAGCTACATGAGTAAAAAATAATAAAAGAATCAAAAAGAGGGGAGGCATACTAGAAACTTATTTATAATTTGAATAATATACGGCAATCTGCTGAGAAAGAGGCGAAGAGATGATGAAATTAAGAAAAACAATAATAGGATCCTGTGCAGTATTAGGAATTGCATTATTGTGCTCCTGTGGAAATAATGGTAAATCAGGTTCTGGAGTGTTATCTACAGAGGTAATAACTGAGGAGACAACGACAGAGGCGACAACAACAGAAGCAACTACAACAGAGGCAACAACAGAAGTGACAACAGAAGAAACCACAACAGAAGTAACAACCACTGAGGTAACCACAACAGAAGCGTCAAATATAATTACAGATAATGGCTCACCTATGTCGTACAAAGAGGCTGTAAATGCTTATAAAGAAGAAAGCGAACAATATCTTAAAAATTACTGGGTACAGCATGAGGATAGATTGTATTCAATGGATTCTGCTCATGTTATTGACGAAAATGACAACAGTTATATTAAATTTGCCGATTCGGACTTTTCATATGTGAAGATGTATCCTGGGGATTTGTTGATAGAATTTGGAGGCGGATGGGATTATGATATATATCCTATTGAAGCAGAGGGGTATACAATGCCGCAGCAATTTACTGTGGATGCAGATAATGGCTGTATAGAGTTTCGTAGGAAGAATTTGAGTGAAAAAATGGAAGAAAACAATATGCCTTTAAATAAAATCTATGAGATAAATGGAGAAACAGCAAGTAATATACAGGATTACGTTGAAGTAAATGGTGATTACTATTTGTCGTATTCAGAGCCGACAGGCATATTCTATAAATATTATTCAGATTATGAAAGCAAGGAAGGATCAGCTACGGTATCTGTGAAGTATTATGTATTAGGGCAAAAATATTATGCAGAAGCGCAGACTGCTCCGGAGGGATATGGATACTATAAGATTCCAGAAGGTACACCTGCAGGGCTATATTGTGTTCGAACATCTGGATATTCGTTCATAATTGATATTATTGAATAGACAAGCACTACATTTATTTATGAGAAATGTGGACAAACATTCGGCACACAGAGTATGTGAGATAATTTTGATGGTGTGTGTAGGTGTTGTTACAATTGTTTGGGGAATTATTCCTGAATTCGTAATGTTGACTAATAAAGGAGCGGACAAAATAAAAGAGAATCTAATGAATACATCAGGTAGAGTGTGTGATGATAATGGGCATATTGTTGATGTTGATATTAGTGACGAAAGTCAAATAGATGTTCTGTCTGTTGACAATGTGATAAAAACAGATGAATACTATATTGTGTATGATGCATCTGTGGATGTAAAGGTTTCTCAAGGATATTTAAGAGGTGTTCCTGTTATTGTTGAGAAAAATATGTTTGGCTCAGATACGATTGTCAAGTGGGATTACAATCTTGATGACAAAGCATATTATTATGAGACAGTAATCAAGGAAAGACAAGAGAATGCAGATGCAGGAGATGATTTGGTTAATAAGAACGAGGCGTTTGTTGATCAACATCATGTTAAATTTGAGTACACAAATGCACCGGCGTATACTGTTGGTGACGTGTTAAATTATATTGGTGTGAAAGACCCATATGAGGTTGCAACAGTATGTGTTGCATCTATAACGGACAATTATGATGCTTTGGAGTATTATGCATTGTGGAGAGACAAAATCACAAATGTTCGTCAAAAAGAATGGGTTAGAGCAGTGTATAATAACGAATTAAAACAGTGGGAGCTATGCGATGGCGAGAAGAAAATAATTTCTTTGAATTGTGGACTTGCAGAATATGCTTCAGAAAATGATGATACATACAATAATGACTATGCAGATGATTATGTAATAGTAGAAAGTGATTCGTCACTTAGCTGGGCAGAGATTGAATAGTTCCAATATATAATGTGAATTAAAAATATATAACAATTATATATAAATTAAAAACCGCATCCATGACTAAAGTGGATGCGGTTTTTCTTGCACAACAAGCACAATGTATTGTAAAATCATATTTGGTATGTAAAAAAGAAAATGAAAAGAGAAAAACAGATATGGAGAAATTACTTAAGATCATTGCCGATGTGAATTCATCGGTGAACAATTTTATATGGGGAGTGCCATCCATGATATGTATCGTGGGCGTGGGACTGTGGCTCCTCATAAGAAACAGGGGGGTTCAGTTTACAAAGTTTGGATACGCGTTCAAGCATACGTTTGGAAGGATATTCAACAAGAAGGAGACTTCAGATGGTGCCATCAGTCCTTTTCAGGCCATGTGTACGGCGTTGGCGGGAACGGTTGGAACGGGAAATATAGCCGGTGTTGCTGGAGCCATCGCCATAGGCGGTCCTGGTGCGGTATTCTGGATGTGGATCTCAGCACTTCTCGGAATGGGAACAAAGTTTGCAGAGGTCGTACTTGCAGTGTTCTATCGTGAGAAGGATGTGAATGGTGACTGGGTCGGCGGACCAATGTATTACATCAAGAATGGCCTAGGCAAGAATGCTTACATCCTGGCTATAGCATATTCAGTCCTCGGTATACTCACAGTGTTCGGAACAGGAAATGCAACACAGGTCAATACCATCACAACAGCTATAGATTCAGCACTTTTTAATTATAATCTGGCTGACAAGAGCAATACATTTACAATCAATCTTGTGATAGGAATCATAATAGCTATTCTTGTTGGTCTCATACTTATAGGAGGAATCAAGAGAATAGGAAGTGTGACAGAAAAGCTGGTGCCATTCATGGCTGCTATGTATATCATCATGGCTATAATTCTTGTAATAATCAATATCAAGAGTGTGCCGGGAGTGTTCGCTTCTATATTTGAAGGTGCATTCAATCCGAAGTCCGTGACCGGTGGAATAGTTGGAAGTCTGTTCCTCAGCATGAGAAAGGGTGTATCGAGAGGTATTTTCTCCAATGAGGCAGGTCTTGGTACAGGATCCATAGCCCATGCATGTTCTGATGTAAAGCATCCGGTGCAGCAGGGACTCTGGGGAATATTCGAGGTATTTATCGATACTATAGTTATATGTACGCTTACGGCACTAGTAATACTGTGCAGTGGAACTGAGGTAGCCTACGGACAGGCTGCAGGAGCCGATCTCACGATCAACGGCTTTGTTGCAACCTACGGCAACTGGATATCGATATTCACAGCTGTGGCTTTGTGCTGTTTCGCGTTCTCAACCATACTCGGATGGGGACTTTACGGTTCAAGATGTGTCGGATTCCTGTTTGGAAGTAAGCTTATCAAGCCGTTCATGGTTGTGTATGCATTTGTCGCAATCATCGGTGCGACCATGGATCTCGGACTTCTCTGGGATATAGCGGACACCTTCAACGGACTTATGATCATACCTAACCTGATCGCAGTATTCATGCTGTCAGGTACAGTTGTGAAGCTTACCCGTGAGTATTTTCAGGATGGACCGGGCAAGTTTGGGGTTGAGACCGGCAAAGAGAACTGATAAATGAAAGGGACTTTTATATGGAAGAAATATCAAGTGAGATTTCTAACAAGTATGCGATACTTATCGATTCAGAGAATGTATCGGCAAAATATATTGAGAGTATATTTGATGAGCTGTCAAGGCTCGGCTCAATAACGGTGCGGAAGATATATGGGGATTGGTCAAAGAATAACAATGGCTGGGACAAGGATTGTCTGCTGTCATATTCTATACAGCCTGTACAGCAGTTTTCATACACGGCGGGAAAGAATTCAACGGATTCGGCCATGATAATAGATGCGATGGATCTTCTCTATACGAGCAATATAGATGGATTCTGTCTGGTGACAAGCGACAGCGATTTCACTAGGCTTGCATCAAGACTCAGGGAGGCTGGCAAGCAGGTCATCGGAATGGGAGAACGCAAGATTCAAGATCCTTGATTCACTGGTGACAGAGGATCTCAACAAGCCGGCATCGAAGAATGCCATGCTTGAGGCTGCGGCTGTGGACGAGTCATATATCACAAGCATAAGGGACATAAAGAAGACGGTCTACAATATAATAGATGAGAACGATGACAAGGATAAGAAGACTCATATGGGTGAGATCGGAAGCCGCCTTGTGAACAAATATCCTGACTTTGACGTGAGAAATTATGGATATTCCAAGCTGTCAACATTCCTCAGTGAGGAGTTTGACGATCTGGATATAGACAGCGGCAGGCAGAAATTTGTGTCCATCAAGAACCATATCGATCCTAAGAGTGCTGTCAAGCTGCGCATAGTGAGACTTCTCACGGAGAATTCTGACACTATGTACAATATGGGACTGCTGAATACAGAACTTAAGAATATTATACCTGGATTCAGCATAAAGAAATATGGATACAGTAAGTTTTCAAGCTTTCTCAAAAGCTTCGGTTGTTTTGAGATCGTGGGAGACAGGGTAAAATTGACAGATAAGTAGAAAGTGTTTAATGCTTAAATATGTCAAAATTTAGAAAAAATGCCAAATAAATTAACGCTTTTTGTTGAAAATCAATAAGAATAGTGATAAATTGAAAATGTGGGTTTTCAGGTACAGAAAATTCACTATGGGGGAAGAAGTGTACGTGCATATTAAGGAGAGGCATAATCTATGATACTTATTGATACTCAAAAAGAGGAGTTTAGCAAATTAAAAGACATACGTGTTTTTGGACGTATAAGTCATGAGAACAGATTCAACAAGAATCTGCTCGTAATAGGTCTTGGGGGACTTGGAGGCAGGACCGTTTGCGCGCTTAAGGGTATGCTGATGGATAACATCACACCCGAGGATAACATTAATTTCCTTATGATAGATTCAGATATAGCAGAGATGGAGGCTACCATAGATGATAGCAAGGAGGGTGTAGGTTTCAATGCCCTTGAGGTTATCAGTATATACAGACCGGACATTGAGAATGTTCTGGAGAATGGAATCCAGAAGAATCCGATCCATGAGAATCTTGCAAACTGGATGGATCCTGAATTCCCGGCTATCACGATAGGAAGAGACGGAGCAAAGGGGAACAGACAGATTGGACGTCTGATGTTCTCGAATGCATATACGGATGTCAGAATGCTCCTTTTTGATAAGCTTCAGGATGTATACGACAAGACGACGGAGGGAACAGTCGATGTTCTGATCGTATCCGGAATCGCCGGAGGAACCGGAAGTGGAATCCTCTCAGATGTCGCATATAACATACGTGCGTATGGCAAGGCGAAGAAGTGGAACAATCTAAGGATTGGCGGTTGCCTGCTCACACCGGATGTATTGTTCGGTCATAAGGCTGTATATGAAGATACAGAGCTTGTGGCGAGACTCAATGCAAATGGATGTGCGACCCTCAAGGAAGTTGATTATTATATGAAGCTCTCCGAGAAGGATGACAACTATACATTTATCAGTAAGTCAAACAAGATGGTCATCAGGGAGAATCTCTTTGATGCCTGCATGCTTGTATCAGGTAGAAAGGACGAACAGGGCTACATACCTGAGGGATACATCACAAGGGATACAGCAAGCTTCCTCTACAGGCTAGCCAGCAACAAGTTCATTGGCAACAATGACGTGGAGAACGACAGGAAGCTTCTCAGGGATGTATTTTTTGAGAATGAGGGATATTCCATCACGAACTGGAAGATGGAGCACAGTGACGAGAATATCAAGAAGTCAAACTGCTATTACAAGGTAGTAAGCGAGGCTGACTACCATATTCCTATCAAAGAGATAGAGAATATGTGTGAGAATGATCTGTTTTCCCAGGCATATAAGGGATTGTTCAGATCTCCGTTCAAGGAGGGCAATGCCGAGGAGGATATCAAGAATGTACTCACAGAGCTCACTGTATTCTTGCAGGAGGAGCAGGGTGAGGATATCAAACTTGCCGTGAACGGTCTCATACAGTACGGTCAGATCACCAAGCCTACATATAAGATGATAAAGAAGAATACGGACGGTCTTCGAGAGGGCTTTGCCAAGAAGATGGAGAACTTTGAGAAGGAACTTCCGGTTATCATAAAGTCGATGAAGAACAAGCTTTGGAGTTCACTTGATGATGTGATATCCAAATATATGAATGAGTTTGGCCCATATGGCGCAATAGATGTCATAGGTGCACCGAGTGCCGGTGTAACAGATTCCACAAAGGGTATGATGGCTGAAGTCAGAAAGCTTGAGAAGATGATGAAGGATTATACACCGTCGGGTGAATATACCAGAATCATTGATTCCATCAAGACCATTGTTGCGAAGAGATTCTTCACTTTCCCTTCAGCGAAGAGGGAGACTGAGAATGGTTATTTCGATGCATGCATCAAGGAAGCACTTGCTGCGGAGAGAACAAAGCTTATAGATGAACTCGATGCACAGGATCTGTTTGGAGATACACTTAGATGGCTTCAGCAGAGGGCAGAGAGACTTGACGAGATATATTCACAGTTTGGAGAGGATCTGAAGAATTCCATCGAGGATCTTGCGAATAACGGTGATAAGGCTGTTGGCAATATACTCAAGAAAGCCAAGAGACATGAATTCCTTCCGACTGATTATGTCACATCCAGAAGGATAAAAGAGATGGAGACAGGGATCATCAAGCTCATGCTGGACAACGAGTCCAATATAGACAGTGGAAGAGTTGTTCCTGTCAAGGATGAGATGGAGAAGATATACAGAGAGCTATTTTCCGGTGTCGGAGCATATGGTCCTGAGAAGATGTTCACAGTGGCATTTGCTGATAAGAAGCTCACGGAGCAGGATCTCAACGTTATGTACGGATCTCCGATCAACGACAGGAGAACATCCATCATGGAGGAGGCTGCCAGGGCGTTTGTGGATGATATATCAGAGGAACAGCCTCTGTGTGTTCTTGCTGACGGATATAAGGAGAAGCTTCTTGCAAAGAAATATATATCGGTTCCAAATGTGATGCCGTATTTCAGCAAGGCAGTCAAAGCGATATTGATGGCTCCACCTTACAATGAGAAGGAGGATTCAATAACGCTCAATCCGGGTGAGATAGAGATCTCGATCGATGATATATTTGTCGGTGTTCCGGTATCCATGATGCAGTGTGCGATGGAGATGCAGATGGCTTATAATGCAGTATATGATTACAAGGGACTTCATATTGATGAGGTGAACAAGGATATGAAGAGCTTCCCTGATTTTGTCACAATATAGGTTAGTTTATACAGCCCTTTAATATGCGAGTATTAAGGGGCTGTATTGTTGTTATGACCATGGCGTATTTGGTAGAAAGAGATGGAATTGGATTTGAATAAATCTTTTAACGGATACAGAGCATATATAATGGATACGGGGGCATTTGCTGACGATGGGATATATGGCAGATGTCTGGATGCAGTATCGGAATACAGAAGGTGTAAGGTGGAACGTCTCAGGAGGCGGGATGACAGGAATGCCAGTCTTGCAGCGGGAATCCTGTTTGCACATGCTCTCAGGGAATGTGCCGGAATTGATGAACGGCTGGTCACGTATGAGAAGAATAAGGCGGGAAAGCCGTTTATAAAGGACATTCAGTTTTCGATAAGCCATACCGAGGGTTGTGTGGCGGCTGCGATAGGCAGTGAGCCTTGTGGTATAGACGTTGAGAGAGTCAGAAGGATACCGGACAGCATAGTTAACCGCCTGTATTCGGATGAGGATAAAAAATGTGTGATGTCGTGTGCACACCCGGAAATATACAGCACATGTGTGTGGACAAGGCGCGAGGCGTACAGCAAGATGACCGGAACAGGCATACTTATGAAGGATGAGGAACAGCAAATGGTCATGGACAATGCACATATGGAGAAGAAGAATATCTGGCTGGGCAATTATGCCGTATGCAGGGCTGAGTGTGACGGCCGTATGCATATGGATGAAATAGCGGATCCTGCGCATGTAGAGGGAGATATGAATATAGACTTTATAGCTGCATTTTGCGCAGCTTCTGATGGAACTTTTTCACCGGATATTAAGATGATTGATTCGGCTGATATTGTGTGTTATTATGTTTAATTAGGTGTATTAGGAAGAACTACATAAGGAGAAAAAAATGAGTAAAAAAGCTACAAAGGCGCTTAACAATAAATATTATGTCGCAAGATATAATGCGTCTAAGGTGAACGATAACCTTACAAGCAGGGAGAAGAGTGCAGAGGTGCTCAATATAGACAGGACAAGGCTTTCAAGAATAGAGCTTGGCACAGTAGTTCCGTACCCTGAGGAGGTACTTTCCATGTCAAAGGCGTATGACATACCCGAGCTCTGTAACAGCTATTGTTCAGGCGACTGCCCTATAGGAAAAGAGACGGTGAAGCCGATAAATGCGGACAGCCTTGACAGGCTCATACTTCAGTTCCTCGGATCCTCCAAGAAGATGGAAGATATATCTGAGCAGCTTATAGAGATCACCGCTGATGGAATAGTCGACGAGACCGAGGTTGCAGCTTTTGATGCTGTCCTTGAGGAGCTGGAGAAGATGTCTGTGAATATACAGTCGCTTATGCTCTGGGCTCAGAAGAACAGGGACATTTTGAAGAATAAGAATCAATAAATTGTATATGAGGAAAAGATAATGGATGACAAGTTAAGAGAAGAGATCAACAGAAGAAGGACATTTGCTATAATTTCACATCCTGATGCAGGTAAGACTACACTCACAGAGAAGTTTCTGCTCTTTGGCGGCGCAATAAACACAGCGGGATCTGTAAAGGGAAAGGCAAATTCCAAATATGCAGTGTCGGACTGGATGGATATAGAGAAGGAGAGAGGTATCTCGGTAACCTCGTCTGTTCTGCAGTTCAATTATGACGGATATTGCATAAACATACTTGACACACCTGGACATCAGGATTTCTCGGAGGATACCTACCGTACACTTATGGCTGCGGATTCTGCGGTCATGGTGATCGATGCATCCAAGGGTGTTGAGGCTCAGACCATAAAGCTCTTCAAGGTATGTGTCATGAGACATATACCTATATTCACATTTATAAATAAGATGGACAGAGATGCAAGGGATACATTTGAGCTTCTCGATGATATAGAGACTGTTCTCGGTATCAAGACATGCCCTGTCAACTGGCCTATAGGTTCAGGAAAAGAGTTCAAGGGTGTATATGACAGAAAGACCAAGATAGTGTCCACGTTCCAGGCTATATCGACAGGTGGAGCCAAGAAGGCGGAGGAAACAGATTATCATATAGACGATGAGGCTCTCAAGGAGCTTGTCGGCCCATACCTCTTTGACCAGTTCAATGAGGAGATAGAGCTTATAGATGGTGCCACAGAGGAGATGGATATAGAGAAGGTCAGAGCCGGAGAGCTCTCCCCTGTATTTTTCGGTTCTGCGCTGAATACATTTGGTATCGAGCAGTTCCTGAACTATTTCCTTAAGATGACGACACCTCCTATCGGACGTAATTCATCAGAGGGAATCATAGATCCTGTAACAGAGCCGTTCTCAGCTTTTGTGTTCAAGATTCAGGCAAATATGAACAAGGCTCACAGAGACAGAATCGCATTTATGAGAATCTGCTCTGGTAAGTTTGAGGCAGGCATGGAGGTATATCATGCTGCCAGCAAGAGAAAGATCAAGCTTTCCCAGCCACAGCAGCTTATGGCTCAGGACAGGAAGATCGTCGACGAGGCGTATGCCGGTGACGTTATAGGTGTATTTGATCCTGATCTGTTCTCGATTGGAGATACGCTCACAACAGGCGGAAAGAAGTTTGAGTATGAGGGTATCCCTACATTTGCACCGGAGCACTTCTGCAGGGTTGTTCAGCTCAACAGCATGAAGCGTAAGCAGTTTGTCAAGGGTGTTACCCAGATTGCCCAGGAGGGTGCTATACAGATATTCCAGGAGTACACTGCGGGTCTTTCGGAGATCATAGTCGGAGTTGTCGGCGTACTTCAGTTTGATGTACTTAAGTACAGACTTGAGAATGAGTACGGCTGTGAGATAAGACTTGAGCCGATACCATATAACTATATCAGATGGGTGAAGGATCCTACCATAGACGTGACAAAGCTCAAGCGTGTGAGCGATGTCAAGAAGGTTAAGGACATGAAGGGTAATCCGCTTCTCCTGTTTGCAAATGAGTGGGTCATCGATCAGGTTCTCCAGCACAATGAGGGACTTGAACTTGAGGAGTTCAGAAAGAACTAGATATACGAAGATAAGAGACCATGAAGATGATGAGTGACTTAGGGCACAAATTGGTTTTCATGGTCTTTTTGCGTGCATATATATCAGTAAAAGTGGTGCAAATATGAATAAATTGGCATGTATCTGACAATCCTAGTGTTAGACAGATAACACGTGGAGGGACATGATATGGCGCTGAACAGAGTGGTTATATGTGGTGTAAATACATCGAAATTACCATATCTTACAGAGGATGAGAAGAACATGCTGTTTGACAGGATGGAGCAGGGAGACAGCTCTGCCCGGGAGGAGTTTATAGAGGGGAATCTCCGCCTTGTGCTCAGCGTGATCCAGAGATTTGGCAGTTCAAATGAGAATCCGGATGATCTGTTCCAGGTTGGCTGTATAGGGCTTATCAAGGCGTTGGATAATTTTGACAGAAGTCTCAATGTCAAATTCAGTACGTACGCTGTGCCTATGATCATAGGTGAGTGTAGAAGGTATCTCAGAGATAACAATGCTATAAGAGTATCAAGGTCATTGCGTGATATAGCCTACAAGGCGATATATGCCAAGGAAAATCTCCAGAAGACAAAGGATAAGGAGCCGACGATAGAGGAGATAGCGGAGGAGATAAGTATACCGAAGGAAGATATAGTCATGTCGCTTGATGCCATATCGGCACCGCTGTCCCTGTATGAGCCGGTGTATCAGGAGGGTGGAGACACCTTGTACATCATGGATCAGATAAGAGACAGAAAGAATAAGGAGGAGATGTGGGTTGAAAACCTTGATCTCAGAGAGGCTATGGACAGGCTGTGCGATAGGGAGAAGAATATAGTGAGGCTGAGATTTTTTGAGGGAAAGACCCAGACGGAGGTGGCGGAGGAGATATGCATATCCCAGGCACAGGTCAGCCGCCTCGAGAAGAATGCGATAAAAAGTCTTAGAAGGTATCTTGAGGACAAGTAATAGTGATACACAATATAAATATCCCCGCTGTTTTTACAATAACAGCGGGGATATTTATTGTGCAATACATGCATATAGTGATAGAAGACGATCAGATGAGATAACTTGTACCGAGATCAACATCCTTTACATCGTGTCTGGTTACAAGGCCATCTTTTTCTATGTCGTGCTGTATCTTTTTCAGTGTTTCCATTGGAAGTTCGGTCATAAGAGCAACCTCCTCAAGAGAGATATCGACCTTGAGCATCTTTTCTGCCATATCGTATTTGGCTTTTGTTGTATTGTTCATAAAAATCACTCCTTGGTGTGCTTGGTTAAATCCTGCTCAGCCCATGCTAAGAACTTGTCGTTTGCATCGATCACCTTCTGCATTGCAGCGTGTCCCGGAGCACCGATTGTGTTACGCTTCTGAACACATTCTTCCATGCTGATGGCTGTATATATGTCATCTTCAAATACAGGACAGATGGCCTTGTACTCGTCGAGACTAAGCTGGTCGAGGGAGATGTTCTCCTCTATGCACTTCAGAACGAGCTGGCCGACGATGCCGTGTGCATCACGGAAAGGTACACCGTGATTTACAAGGTAATCTGCGGCATCTGTTGCGTTGGTGAATCCGTTCTTGGCTGATGCTTCCATTCTAGGCTTGTTGACTGTCATGGTGGCTATCATGCCTGTGAACAGTGCGAGACATCCCTTTACAGTGTCTATCGCGTCAAATGTGAGCTCCTTATCCTCCTGCATGTCCTTGTTGTATGCGAGAGGGATTCCCTTCATGGTTGTGAGAAGGGAGGTGAGAGCACCGTAAACCCTGCCTGTCTTACCTCTTACGAGCTCGGCTATATCCGGGTTCTTCTTCTGTGGCATGATAGAGCTTCCTGTGCTGTATGAATCATCGAGCTCAACAAACTGATATTCATTTGAGTTCCAGATGATGATCTCCTCGGAGAAACGTGAGAGATGCATCATGATGGTAGACATGGCGGATAAAAGCTCTATGCAGTAATCCCTGTCGGCAACTGAATCCATGCTGTTGAGAGTCGGACCGTAGAAGTCCAGCAGAGAAGCGGTGAGCTCTCTGTCGAGCGGATATGTGGTTCCTGCTAGGGCACCTGATCCGAGAGGACAGTAGTTCATTCTGTCATATATATCGTTCATTCTGTCGTAGTCACGCTTGAACATCTCCATGTATGCTCCAAAGTGATGTGCCAGAGTTATTGGCTGTGCCTTCTGGAGGTGAGTAAATCCAGGCATGTATGTGTCGATGTGCTCATTCATAAGTCTGTGAAGAGTAGTCAGAAGCTTGTAAATAAGCTCCTTGAGCTCGATGATCTCGTCTCTTACATAGAGCTTCATGTCCAATGCAACCTGGTCGTTCCTGCTTCGTCCGGTGTGAAGCTTTTTGCCCACATCGCCGATCCTGTCTATGAGATTTGCCTCGACAAAGCTGTGTATATCTTCGTATTCTGAAGTGATCTGCAGAGAACCGTTCTCCACATCGTTCAGTATGCCCTTAAGTCCCGCTATGATCTGATCTCTTTCCTCGTCAGTGAGAATACCGGATGAAGCGAGCATGGTTACATGCGCGATACTTCCGCGGATATCCTGTCTGTAGAATTTCTGATCAAATGAAATAGATGCGTTAAAGTTATATACTAATTTGTCTGTTTCTTTTGTGAAGCGTCCGCCCCAGAGCTGAGCCATATTAAATCCTCTTTTCTGTTATTTTTTTGTTTTAGGTTGAAAACTGAGTAAATTATAAGGTAGTTTTCAAACAACGTACATTTTACAACATAAAAGTTCGCATATCAACACAAATAAGGTTTATTTATAACCACAGGAAATGCGTGGTTGGTGCTTGCGGCGCAAAAGTACAGATGATAAAATATACAGGCAGTCAGCGATGA
>OIDN01000245.1_pt1 | contig 16690 bp, 12 predicted proteins | sample 1581581 | NCBI WGS metagenome assembly OIDN01 (sample SAMEA3882535, study PRJEB24775) | human gut metagenome | biome: human-associated habitat; feature: intestine environment; material: feces | place: Netherlands | collected 2009/2010
AAATGCACCACTCAAACCACCAACTGCTGTAGAAGCCATAACTCCACCCTTCTTAACCTGGTCATTTAACAGAGCAAGCGCTGCTGTTGTGCCCGGTGCACCTGCATGCTCCAGACCAATCTCCTCAAGAATCTCAGCAACACTGTCACCAATTGCAGGAGTAGGAGCCAGAGACAGATCCACGATACCAAACTTAACACCAAGACGTCTGGAAGCCTCCTGTGCTACCAGCTGACCAACACGTGTTACCTTGAAGGCAGTACGCTTGATCATCTCACAAAGAGTTTCAAAATCCTTACCTCTTACCTGTTCCAGCGCAGTCTTAACAACGCCAGGTCCGCTGACACCAACATTAATGATAGTGTCTGCTTCTGTCACACCATGGAACGCACCTGCCATAAACGGGTTATCATCCGGTGCATTACAGAATACAACCAGCTTCGCACATCCCAGGGAATCCTGATCTTTGGTAGCTTTCGCTGTTTCCAGAACGATCTCACCCATCAGCTTAACAGCATCCATATTGATACCTGTACGTGTAGATCCAACATTTACAGAACTGCAGACACGCTCTGTCTTCGCCATAGCCTGTGGGATAGATTCGATCAGAAGTCTCTCAGCAGGAGTCATTCCCTTGCTTACCAGTGCAGAATAACCGCCGATAAAGTTTACGCCTACCACCTTGGCAGCCTTATCCAGAGTTTCTGCAATAGTTACAAAATCTTCCTTTGTCTTACATGCAGCTCCGCCAATCAATGCGATCGGAGTTACGGAAATTCTTTTATTTACGATCGGAATTCCATATTCACCGGAAATAGCCTCACCTGTAGATACCAGATCCTTTGCACAGGTTGTGATCTTTTTATAGATTTTCTCATTTAAAACAGCAAGATCACTGTCAATACAGTCCAGAAGGCTGATACCCATAGTAATGGTACGCACATCCAGATTCTCCTGCTCGATCATTTTATTCGTTTCATTTACTTCAAAAATATTGATCATTTTGTTTTTCTCCCTTGTATGTTCTCTCAGCATTTTTCAGGCAATCTGATACAGGAAAGTCCCTCAGTGGCTTACCTGCTTAGATTTTCTCAGATTCTGTGCATTACATTGAAGATATCTTCATGCTGGCAGCGGATCACTACACCGATCTTATCTCCAAGGGCTTCCAGTTCTTTGGCAAGAACTCCGTTGTCTTTCTCACATTTGCTGGCATCTGTTACCATCATCATGTTGAAATATCCCTGTACGATGGTCTGGGAGATATCAAGAATGTTTACATTATTGTCTGCAAGATAAGTACAAACCTTTGCAATAATTCCTACGGTATCGTTTCCTACTACTGTGATGATTGTCTTTTTCATAAGTTCTTTGTCCTTTCTACACTGTAATTACTTCTGATATGCAATCCCTCTGTGCCACCTGAATTCTGAAATCACGCGACTTATAAGGGTTGTCACCTAAGGTTACTTCTGAACAGACGGTTTCATATGCCAGTTCCTCATAGTTATTTTCCCTGCTCAGATGTCCAAGGAAAATCCCTTTCATATTGTCATGCAGCAGCCTGCATAAAAGCCTGCCTGCATTCTCATTGGAAAGATGTCCCCTGTCTCCAAGGATTCTCTGTTTCAGATAATAGGGATATTTTCCAACCTGCAGCATACGGATGTCATGATTTGCTTCTAGAAGAAGCGCATCCAGATTCTGCAGATTACCGACTATGTACTCATTATATTTTCCAAGGTCTGTAGCAATCCCCACTGAATGCTCTCCACACTCTACCCGGTATCCTACGGGCTGTGCAGCATCATGAGGGATCGTAAAAGGATTCACTGTCAGATCATTAATCTCAAAAGGCTCATCTTCGTGTATCTCACGAAAAATCCCTTCCGGCATTTTTCCAAGATTCATGTGAGATAAAGCTTCCACAGTTCCTTCTGTCGCATAAACCGGTATCTGATGTTTCCTTGCGATCACGCCCAGACCTTTGATATGATCCGAATGTTCATGTGTAATCAAGATACCATCAATATCTTTTCCTGTCAATTCCAGAGAATTCAATCCCTGTTCTACTCTTTTTCCGCTGATGCCTACATCCACCAGAAGATGGGTATTATCTGAGCCCACATAAATACAGTTTCCGCTGCTTCCGCTGGCAATGCTACAAAGTCTCATATTGTCTGATTCCTTCCTCAATCTGCCGTCTGGTCTGTGCAAAATCTCCGTTATTTACCACAACATAGTCTGCATTTTCCCGAAAAAAAGTCTCCGGTGCCTGACTGGCAATGATACTGACTGATTTCTCTCTTGTATAACCGCGGTTCTCCATCAGTCTCCTGATACGGATCTCTTCATCCGTATGAATATACCATATCGTATCGCAAAACTCCTGATAATGATCTTCCAGAAGGAGTGCAGCTTCCACCACACATATCTTCTGTCCCTGCTGTCTCTTTACAGCTAACTGCTCTCTGATGTACTGTTTCACAGCCGGATGGATGATCTGGTTTAATTTCTCCAGAAGCTCTGGATGTGAAAATACTACATCCGAAACCTGTCTGCGGTCAATAGTTTTATCATTTTTTATGATTTGTCTTCCAAATAGTGCAATCACCGGTTCATAACAGGACTGCCCCGGCTCCATCACCAGATGCCCGATCTCATCTGCTTTCATCACATATGCCTGATACTTTTCTTCAAGAAAATCAAGCACTGTACTTTTTCCGGCACCCACTCCGCCGGTAATTCCTATTGTTATCATCATCACTTCGCCTCATACCAGTTATTACCCTGATGCATATCGACTTCCAGTTCTACGGAAAGCTTTGCGGCACCTTTCATCTCTTCTTCAAGAATAGCAGAAACCTGCGGGATTTCCTCTTTACAGGTCTCTATCAGAAGTTCATCGTGTACCTGAAGTACAAGACGGGATTTAAGATTCTCATCCTTTAATCGTCTGTACACACGGTTCATTGCAATTTTAATGATATCCGCCGCAGTTCCCTGTATTGGAGAGTTCATGGCTACTCGCTCCCCAAAAGACCTCTGCATAAAATTACCGGATTTCAGTTCCGGGATCGGCCTGCGTCTGCCAAACATGGTAGTCACATATCCTTTTTCTTTTCCCTCTTCCACCAGTCCGTCAAGAAATCCTTTGATCTTTGGATAAGTTTCAAAATATCTTTCAATATATTCTGCCGCTTCTTTTCGTGTGATACTTAAATCCTGGCTGAGCCCAAAGGAACTGATCCCATAAACGATTCCAAAATTTACTGCCTTGGCATTTCTCCTCTGCAGATCTGTCACCTCATCAAAGGGCACATGGAATACCTCTGATGCTGTATGTCTGTGGATATCCTGGGCTTCTTTATATGCCTGGATCAGTTTCTCATCCCCTGACATATGCGCCAGAACGCGAAGCTCGATCTGGGAATAGTCCGCATCCAGAAATACATATCCCTCTTCCGGAATAAATACCTTACGGATCAGTCTTCCAAGCTCCATTCTTACAGGGATATTCTGAAGATTCGGCTCTGTGCTGCTGATCCTTCCTGTTGCTGTAATTGTCTGGTTAAAAGTAGAATGAATCCTGCCGTCCTCTGCGATCTCACCAACAAGCCCGTCTGCATAAGTAGATTTCAGTTTCGCAAGCTGACGGTACTCCAGAATATCCTTTACAATGGGATACTCCGGTGCAAGCTTTTCCAGAATATCTGCCGCTGTGGAATAACCTGTCTTTGTTTTCTTTCCGCCCTTAAGGCCAAGCTTTTCAAACAGGATCACTCCCATCTGTTTCGGAGAATTGATATTAAACTCTTCCCCTGCCTGCTGCCAGATCTGCTTCTCCAGTTCTCCAATACGTACACTTAGTTTCTCACCGTAGCTTTTCAGTTCTTCACTCTTCACGCTGATTCCCCATTTTTCCATGGAATCAAGAGTAAAGATCAGCGGAAGCTCAATCTGTGTATATACATTCCACATACCTGTATCACGCAGTGCTTCACACATGGGTTTCCGACAGGCAAGTGCTGTATAGGCCATGTAGCAGGCCCATGCTGTAAGCCCCTCTGCACTCTCCTCCCATGCTTTTTCCACTGTTTTCTTTCCAAGAAGTTCCTCTCTTGCAGGCAGGATACGACCATTCAGATATTCCTTTGCCATATCATCGTAAGTATAGGAGGATTTCAGAGGATTCAGCAGATATGCAGCCACACCTGCATCAAATACAGCCATCGGATCATCAGATTTTATATGCTTGAGTAATGCCTTTACATCCAATGCACATACACATTTTTTATCATATTTCAGAGTACCGTCTGTATTGACATCAGATATCTCATTTTCCGGATCCTTTTTCACATCATCTGTATTAGATTTCATAATGTTCTCTGTGTTGGATTCAGATACTTTATGAAGGAGCCCTTCCAATTTTCCGCAGAGATAACCTTCTGTGATCATCCCTTCTACAGGAATATAATAAATTTCCTCTTCATTCAGCGCAAGTCCTGCACCAAATACCCTGCCATTCTCTGTAACCAGAGAAACACCCGCTGTCTTTCCTGCTTCCGCTTTCGCAAACAGCGCTTCACAGCCTGCCAGGTCTGCACATGTGAAAAACTCCTGTTCCAGCGTATCTTCCTGTACTGCCGCAGAGTCAAAACGGTTAAGCAGATTCTTAAATTCCAGCTGTCTGCAGAGAAGGAAAGCTTCTTTTGTATAAAGATTTCCCAGTTTTGCCTTTTCATACGAAAACTCTATGGGACTGTCCGTACAGATCGTAGCCAGAGCCTTGCTCATCTGCGCCATATCATAATGTTCTCTCATTGATTCCCTGGCTCTGTTTGGCTTCAGCTCTTCCAAATGTTCATGAGCATTCTCAATACTTCCATACTCCACAATAATCTTTGTGGCAGTCTTCTCACCTACTCCCGGGATTCCCGGAATATTGTCAGCACTGTCACCCATCAGCGCCTTTAACTCAATGATCTGGGGAGGTGTCACCTGATATTTCTCGATCACCTGCTGTGCATGATAATCCTCTATGGTGGTCTTGCCCCTTACAGTCTTTGGCAAACGGATCATAACCTTATCTGTCGCAAGCTGAAGCAGATCTTTGTCACCGGAAAGGATTGTCGCATCAATTCCTGCCGCTTCACTTTTCCTGGCCAGAGTTCCCAGAATATCATCCGCTTCGTAGCCTTCTTTTGTCACAACATTCACACCCATTGCAGTAAGCATTTCTTTAATCAGCGGTACCTGCTCTCTCAGTTCTTCAGGCATGGGTTTACGTGTTCCCTTGTATGCTTCAAACATCTTATGGCGGAAAGTCGGTGCCTTCAGGTCAAATGCCACTGTCAGATACTGAGGCTTCTCTTCCTCGATCGTCCGAAAAAGGATATTCAGGAAACCATATACTGCCCCTGTGTGTTTTCCTTCTGAATTTGTAAGATCCGGCAGACCATAAAAAGCTCTGTTCAGAATACTGTGTCCGTCAATCAGTAATATTTTTTCGCTCATAAAATCCTCCAGTGTCTTTATAGAATGTAATTTGTCTCCATCATTACAAAAATCAATATTGCCGCAATCGTAGCGATCAGAAGGCATATACTTACTCCAAACATCAGCCAACTGGCTTTCTTCTTGCGGATATATCTTCTGGATTTCCGGATATCCTGTTCCAGCAGTTTTTTGAAATCCAGAACCGAATCGCTGCTGTCATCATCAAGCTGCTGTGTTACCTCATGTACAATAAAATATGTTTCCAGTTCATCATAACAGGAAGAACAATTCTGTACATGATCGAGAAACTCTTCCAGTTCATTTAGTGGAAGATCATGTTTAATATAACTACTCACCATTCCTTCTGCAGTTCGGCAATCCATCTTCATTCCCTTCTTTCTTCCAAAAAACATCCAGGATGCTGCGTTCACTATTACGAATTATAACCGAACCGGAGTTAATTGGCAAGGAAAAGCAGCAGAAGCTCAAATCGCCTCTGCTGCTTTCATTGCTGTTCACTCAGTTTTCAGTGACATAACCAAATTTCCGGATTGCCTGCGGCAATGGACTTTTGGCTTGTATATCTTGAGAAAATATCACTTCTGCAGATTCACTTTCCCGGAAGATGTATCTGCATCAGCTTCTGTACTGTTTTCGGATTCTGCATTGTTCTCAGACTTTGTATTACTTTCAGATTCTGCCACTACAGTGGGAACCTGTACAGGTGCATTCAGGATCTTCATAAATTCCTCACCTGTAATTGTCTCATGCTCATACAGATATTTTGCAAGTTCATGGAGCTTTCCGATATTGTCCTGAAGGATTTTCAGTGCTTTCTGGTGTTCCATCCTGACAAGCTCCACAACCTTCTTATCCAGAAGAGTCTGTGTCTCAAAAGAACAGCTTAAGCTGGAGTCTCCGCCCAGATACTGATTTGTCACATTCTCCATGGCAACCATATCGAAGTCTTCACTCATACCATATCTGGAGATCATTGCTCTTGCAAGCTTAGTCGCCTGTTCGATATCATTGGATGCTCCGGTTGTAATAGAGTGGAAGATCAGTTCCTCAGCGGCACGACCGCCTGTAAAGGTCGCTATCTTATTTGCAAGTTCTTCCTTTGTCATCAGATAATGATCTCCGTCATCCACCTGCATGGTATATCCGAGTGCTCCTGATGTACGCGGAATAATAGTGATCTTGTGAACCGGTGCAGATTCGGTCTGCTTTGCTGCAACCAGCGCATGTCCGATTTCATGATAAGCAACTATCAGTTTTTCTTTATTGGAAAGAACTCTGTTCTTCTTCTGATATCCTGCGATAACTACCTCAATACTCTCCTCAAAATCTGCCTGAGTGGCAAATTTTCTGCCGTCACGTACTGCACGAAGTGCTGCTTCATTGACAATATTTGCAAGTTCTGCACCGGAAGCTCCGGCTGCAGCTTTCGCAATCTCATCAAAACGTACGGAATCTGCGATCTTAATCTTCTTTGCATGGACTTTAAGGATTTCCTCACGTCCTTTTAAATCCGGAAGTTCAACAGGAATACGTCTGTCAAAACGTCCGGGACGAAGAAGTGCGGGATCAAGGGAATCCGGTCTGTTGGTTGCCGCAAGGATCACAACACCTTTGGAGCCGTCAAAACCATCCATCTCTGTAAGCAGCTGGTTCAGAGTCTGCTCCCGCTCGTCGTTGCCGCCGAAGCGTCCGCCGTCCCGGGATTTGCCGATGGTGTCGATCTCGTCGATGAACACGATGACCGGTTTGCCGTCGGCCGCTCGTTCGCGGGCGCGTTTGAAGATCATGCGGATCAGACGTTCCGATTCGCCCACGAATTTGTTAAGCAGCTCCGGTCCTTTGACCGACAGGAACACGCCACTTCCCGCGTCGGTGCCTTCGGCGAGCGCGTTCGCCACGGCTTTGGCGATCAGTGTCTTGCCGTTGCCTGGAGGACCGTACAGCAGCACGCCTTTCGGCGGTTTCAGGTCATAGCGTTCGAACAGTTCGCGATGCTGGAACGGCATCTGCACGGCGTCGCGGATACGTTCTATCTGCTCGTCCAGTCCGCCGATGTCGGCGAAGGTGACGTCCGGCACTTCCTCCAGAACCAAATCGTCGTCGTTTTCGGGGGGAACCAACGAAAGCGCGAACCGCAGAGATGCGTCGACGTTCACGCGATCGCCCGCGCTGATGGCCTGTTTGGCAAGCGTTCCCGAGCATCGGACCAACGTCACGTTGCCGCCGCCATCCGCGACCAGCAGGCGGCCGTCATCGCACACCTGCCGTACCGAGCGCACCGCGCCCAGCGTGTCGGTGTCGAGCTGTGAGACCACCACCATGTTCTCGTTGAGCAGCACGGTACGTCCCGGTTCGAGCCTGGAAGCTTGCAGATTCGCCGCGATCGGCACGATCATGCGTCTCGCGCCGGCAGCCACTTCGGCGCTGGCATGCTGCACGCCCTGCTCGTCCGTTTTGGCTGAATGCACGCGGACCATGGTGGCGAAAGTCATGGGAGGCCCCGCCAGCTGGTTCAATTGGGCCTTGGTTTTCGTCATTTCCTGCGTGGCGCGGCTCAACGCCTTGACCAGCGCATGGTTCTTGGCCATGAGCTGGTCGTTGGCCTGCTGCAGCGACGCGAGCGTCTCTTCGTCATGATCGTTCATGTCGACCTCGCTTTCCAACACGTTCAACCCTCAAGAATACCCATTGTCCTAATGATTTCCGACAATCGGAACCATGCTTGAACAAGAAACGCCGAACATCGCATCCATGGCATCCCTGCCCACGCTGTCCGCTCCCGGACTGCTGGTGATGGATGTGGATTCCACGTTGATCGACGAAGAGGTCATCGACGAGCTCGGCGTGGCCGCGGGAGTCGGCGAGCAGATAGCGTCCGTCACCGCTCGAGCCATGAACGGCGAGCTTGATTTCCGCGAGGCGCTGCGCGCACGCGTGGCGTTATTGAAGGGTCTGCCGACCACGATTTTCGATGAGGTCTACCATCGCGTGCATTTCACGCATGGCGCGCTTGAACTGATTGACACGCTTCACGCGCATGATTGGAAGGTCGGCGTGGTCTCCGGTGGTTTTCACGAGGTTGTGGACCGTCTCGCGGCCGATGCGCATCTCGATTATTGGATTGCGAACCGTTTGGAGGCTGCCGATGGCAGGCTGACGGGACACGTGCTGGGCGATATCGTCACGAAGGATACGAAGCTGGAATCGTTGCGCGCGTGGGCCGCGCGGATGGGCATCGATATGGCGCAGACCGTTGCGGTTGGCGACGGCGCGAACGATCTGCCGATGATTCATGCGGCCGGTCTTGGCGTGGCGTTCTGCGCCAAACCGAAAGTGCAGGAGGATGCTCCGCACCGGCTCAATGAACGTGATCTGGCGAAAATCCTCGATTATCTCAAATAACTTTTCCGCACCTACGAGCGACCGGTGGGCGGCATGCGTTGTAAGACCGTAAAGACTTGGCCTGAGCGGCCCGGAGCGTGTCGTCAATGCATGCCGCCCGCCGGTCGCGGACGCCGCAGCTACTCACATACTTACAGTAGAAACAAAAATCTTACTCGCAGAAGGCGTTATCGAGGTGGGCGCCACGGGCCCAGTCGGCGGCGCGCATGGCTTTCTTGCCTTGCGCTTTAACTTCCAGCAGCTCGAGCGGCTCGGTGGAGGTGCCGACCCACACGTTCTTCTTGCCGGCCACGATATGGCCGGGTTCAAGCGATGCCGGTGCGTTCGGATTGGATATGTCGGCCGGCTGCGCGCGCAATACGTGCAGGGTCGCCGGTTCGGCGTCCGCATGGGCATGCAGTTCGCACCAGGCTCCCGGATTCGGCGTGCATGCGCGAATCTGGCGGTCGGCGGCGAATACCGGCACGTCGAAGCGGATATGCGCGTCCTCCACGGTGATCTTCTGCGCGACCTCATACGCTCCGGCAGGCTGTTCAACCGGTGCGATCTGATCATCGGCCAGCGCCTGCAACGAGGCTGCGAGCAGATGCGAGCCGTCTTCGGCCAAACGTCCCAGCAATTCTCCGGCGGTCTCGTGCGCGCCGATTTCCACGGTGGATTGCGCCAGAATCGGGCCGGCATCCATGGCACGGACGATACGGAACACGGTGGCGCCCGTCACCTTCTCCCCCGCCCAGATGGAACGTTGCACCGGAGCGGCGCCACGCCATTGGGGCAGCAGGGAGAAATGCAGGTTGTACCAGCCCATCGGCAGCGCGTCGAGCACGTCCTGTTTCAGGATCTTGCCGTACGCCACCACAGCGGCGGCCTGTGCGCCGGTGGCCGCAAGCTCGGACACGAACGTTTCCTCGCTCGGATCGGATTCGATGACCGGCAGACCGAGTTCGAGCGCGGCCTGCTTGACTGGATTCGCCACCAGTTTGCGACCTCGTCCGGTTGGCGCGTCCGGCCTGGTGAGCACGGCCACCACTTCGAAATGCTCGGTATCCTGGGCCAATAGTTTCAACGACGGCACCGCCACATCCGGCGTACCTGCGAACAGCACTTTCAACATGAGACGAATCTCCTCACCTTCATATCCATCAATGCATGCGACCGTATGCGTCGATCCCGCATAGCGACCGCAAGCACAACCGTCTGTCTAATCTGCGTATGTCGTTATTTTTCATGTACCGCGGGAATCGCCACGCCCGCGTCGATCAGCAGGGTGCGCAACGCGCGGGCATCCTTGAACCGTACGCCGCGAATGCCGGCTTCGTTCGCGCCGACGATGTTCATCGCCTTGTCATCCACGAACAGCGCGCCGGAAGCGTCGATGCCGAACTGTTTTAGAGCGTAATCGTAAATATCGCGGTGCGGTTTGCGCAGTCCCACGTAACCGGACACCACGCGGTCCTCAAGACTGCACAGAATGTCGTAATGGTCGAGCGCCACCGGGAACAGGTCCTTCTGCCAGTTGCTCAAGCCCCATACGTGGACGCCGGCTGCTTTCAGATCGTTGATGAGCACGCGCGCGCCTGGCACCACGCCGGTCAGCGAATCGACGAAATTGTCCAGATAGTACCGCATCATATCGGCCCACTGGTCTCCGTGGCGTTCACGCATCAGAGCCACGCCATCGTCATTGGACATGCCGGCGTCCAGTTCGTTGTTGATGTCGTAGAAGCCGGAAACGTCATTGTCGAGGAACTGTTCCACCAGTCCGTCCGAGTACCGTGGGGTCATCACCGCCGCCGGATCCCAATAGATAAGCACGTTGCCGAAATCGAAGATCACGTCGGTGATCTGCCGGCCGGCGTTCGCAGCGGCGTTGCCGTCGGCCATAAGCACGTCATATTCCATTTGCGGCTCTCCCGGCCAGCCTTTCATGCGTTTCTCCATTCTTAACGTCAACGTCATCAGTCGTTCCAGTGTTTCACGTTGAGGGGACGTCCGTCAGATGCGTTCCTTCGGATCCATCTGGAATCGCAGTTCCCCAGGTTCGCGTGAAGCCACGTGGCGGGCGCTTGCCGAACGCAGCCGCAACGCCAATTCGGCACGTCTGCCCTGTGGGACGCGCACGACTGCTTTGACCCTGTCCGCGGTGCCTTCCAATTCACGTGAATCGATGGTGCGTGGCTGCGGAATCGGCACCGGCCCCAAGACGGACGGCATCGTACCGGCGATCGTGTCGATGGTAGCCATGTCGCCGCCGGCCAACGCGCCGATTCGTTTCAACATCGTCCCAACCGCATCTCGTCGGCCCCACACGCAGGCCGCGGCGAATACCGGCGGCAGCGCGGTCTGGGCGCGGTCCTCCACTTCGACTTGGGCAAGCATCGGCGAATTCCACAGCATCAACGATCGTGCGAGCACGGGATCTGTTTCCCCGATCAGCAGCGCCTGTCCTCCACGGGTCCGCGGCGCGCACAGCGACACCGCGCGCATCCATCCGGTCAACGTGTCCACATCGGCGTCGATGCCGGACGCATACAAACTGGTCCACGCGTCGAGGATGGCCACGGCACGGTATTCGCATTGTGCCGGACTCTCCCCGCGCACACGCGGCTCCGCGCCGGGCGTGGCGATGACCAGTTGCGGAGCGAATCCGATATCGGACACGACGCCTCTTGGCTGGCTTGGCGTGGACAGCACCATCGGCACGCCACGGAACAGTCTGGCCAGTTCCATCGCGGTTCCGGCGGCGCCGACCCTGACCACGCGCATGCGCTCGTTATGGCATGTCGGGCATGACCATTGCACGGTGGCGGCGCCGCACCAGCGGCATCGAATCGTTCCGTCCGCCAACCGTTCCAATGGTCCCGTGCAACGCGCGCATCGCACTTGGCGGTGGCATTTCGAGCAGCTTAACGCTTCGGTGATGCCGTCCTGCGGTATGGACAGCAGCACCGGACCGGTTTCCAAAGCTTTGGACAGTATCCGGACCGCGGTGTGTGGCACGCGTGCGCCGATGGTCGGATCGGCGAGTCGTGCCAGCTCGTCGCGATTGAGCCAGCGAATCCATGGAGACGCTTCCTTGGTCACGGCCGGCAACGCGTGTATGGGCGTGCTGAAGCCGCTCACCTGCGTGTCTCCGACGTGCGCCGCGTCGGTTTCCCATTGGCTTTGCGCGCTGCGCGCATTGGCCATCGCGACGAACACGCCGTTATGCGATTTCGCGCGGAGCCGAAGCACACCGCGCGCGTTGGCGTACGGCATCATGCCGTCGGCGTCCTGGTAGCACACGTCATCAAGGATGAGGAACAGCGCGTTGCCTTCCACCGGCGCGTACATGGCGGCGCGCGTGCCCAGCACGCAACGCACTTGTCCGCAGCTGATCGCGAGATATGCCCGGTAACGGTCGGCTGGCGCCATCTGCGCGTTGAGCACCGCGAAATCGCCGTCATAGACGCCGTTCGCGGCCCCAGTCGGAGCGAATGGTTTCAAGCCGACCGACCGTAGGGTCTCAGTCATGTCGGCGATCTCCCGCATGGTCGGCAGCACCAGCACCGCCGGCTTGTTCTGAGCGAGCGCCGCGGCCACCATCCATGCCGCGCAGCGCCGCCAATGGTCGGCACCGGGTAGCAGGTCGAAGACGAACGATTGGAAACGTCTGCCTTGCAGCGCGTCATGCAGCAGATTGATGTTGCCGTATTGACGTTGCAACTGGCCGTATATCTCCTGGTCGACGGCGGCGAGCCGTTGTTTGCCCGCCGCGGTTCCTGCGGCATCGCGATTGCCGACGCGCAGCTGGCTTTCGACTTTTGCCACGCGCGGCGGCACTGCCAGGCGGAGGATATTGGCGCGCGTGCCGCCGAACGCGTCCGCGATGCGCGTCATATCGTCGCGCATGGATTCGGGAACGAGCACACGGTCGGTGACCACACGTTCGATGTAACGTATCGATGATTCGGGTGTGGCGCTGGTATCGGCGCGTTTCCATATGATGCCGTTGACCCGCTGCCCGCCGAAGCGGACGCGCACCATCACGCCGGGTTGGGCGGCCGCAGAGTATTTTTCCTCGACGAAATAGTCGAAGGTCTGTCCCAGATGCGTGGCCTGGATGTCCAGCACCACTTGGGCTATGGGATGTTCGGCGGCTGGCGTTTTGACGGCGGGCGCGCGTTTGCGCCGCTTGCGCGGGGCAAGCCCGTCAAGCGCCAGCTGCTCGGCATCCTCATTGGTCATAATGCAAGGGTAACGCATGCGCCGACGCCTGTTTCATCGTAGGACGTCGGCCGCGTTTTCAAGCCTTGATGGCCTCCTTGAGTTCGTCGACCATGTTGGTGGCTTCCCAAGTGAAGTCGGCATCCTCGCGACCGAAATGGCCGTAGGCCGCGGTCTTGGAGTAGATCGGACGCTTCAGGTCAAGCTCGTCGATGATGGCGGCGGGACGCAGGTCGAACACCTTGCGCACCGCCTGCTGGATCTGCTCGCGGGTCACACCGATCTCGGTGCCGTAGGTCTCCACGTTGATGGACACCGGATCGGCCACGCCGATGGCGTAGGCGACCTGCACCTCGACCTTGTGGGCAAGGCCGGCGGCCACGATGTTCTTGGCCACCCAGCGTGCCGCATAGGCCGCGGAACGATCCACCTTGCTTGGATCCTTGCCGGAGAACGCGCCGCCGCCATGGTGGGCAGCGCCGCCGTAGGTGTCGACGATGATCTTGCGGCCGGTGAGGCCCGTGTCGCCCATGGGACCGCCGTCGGCTGCCGGACCGCCGAGGATGAACGAGCCGGTCGGATTCACCAGCACGCGGTATTCGTCGTGGGCCACACGGTCGGCGAGCACGTCATCCAGCACCGGACGGATCACATGTTCGGTGAGCTGTTCCTTAAGCCATGCCTGGTCCACTTCCGGGTCGTGCTGGGTGGAGACCAGCACGGTGTCGAGACGCACGGGATGGTCATCGTCGTCGTATTCGATGGTCACCTGCGTCTTGCCATCCGGACGAAGATGCGGCACCTCGCCGCTCTTGCGCACTTCGGCGAGACGATACGCCAGACGGTGCGCCAGATGAATCGGCAACGGCATAAGCACGTCGGTCTCGTCGCACGCATAGCCGAACATCACGCCTTGGTCGCCCGCGCCTTGCGCCTCATACCGCTGTTCACGGGACGCCTTCGACTCCTCCTCGCCACTCAACCGGGCAACGCCCTGGTTGATTTCCGGACTTTGCTCGGTAAGCGACACCGTCACACCGCAGGAATCGGCGTCAAGTCCCACGCGGGAGCTGGTGTAGCCGATATTGCGCACCACGGAGCGCACGATGTTCTGGATGTCGGAATAGCCTTCGCTGGTCACCTCACCGAACACGAAGAACTGTCCGACCGTGGCGCAGGTCTCCACGGCGACATGGGAATGCGGATCCTGCGCGAGCATATCGTCGAGAATCGCATCGGAAATCTGGTCGCAGACCTTATCCGGATGGCCCTCCGTCACCGACTCGGCGGAAATCAACTTCAATTCAGCCATACGGCTGCTCCTTTCGCGAACACCCAACCGTTCGCATCCTGTGATCGCCCACGAAAAACGCCCCGTCCTTCACAGACGCAATCAATAGTTAATTGTTGACTATTCAAAGCGCACCGCTCAGGTATCGGGGCGAATGAAAAATGATGCCAGTCCCTCTATGGGAACCGTGTAGATCAGTTGCCTTCGGTCAGATCGTCCTCGCCGAGGGTTTCCTCAAGCAGACCACTGTTGATCTCGCGGAACGCGATGGACAGCGGCTTCTCCTGATTCTGGTATTCCACCAGCGGGCCGACGTTCTGCAGCAGACCCTCATTGAGCTGGGTGAAATAGGAATTGATCTGGCGGGCACGCTTGGCCGCGAAAATGGCCAGAGCGTACTTGGAGTCCGCATGCTCCATCAAATCGTCGATCGGCGGATCCGCAAGACCGGTCGGGGTTGGCTCAGTGCCGAATGCCATAGTGATTATCTCCAAATCATCAGATAAGCCAAAAGCTTCTTTTCCAAAATCATTAGTATAGGCAATCCACTGGACCTCAACCTTGCCTCTCCCACAGGCCTTCTCCGCCAGCGTAGTTATCCAACCTGTAAGGGAATCACACGGGTTTCCGAAAATTTCCACATAGTGACTCTTGACAAAACACGTGTCCCGTTTAGCCAGCACAATAGGAGGCATGGAAATGCGATCTGCAAAACTAATGAATGGACGAGTATTCGCGGGCGCTCGCGCCCTCTACCGCGCCGCCGGTGTGGATGGCAAGGATTTCGGCAAGCCGATCATCGCCATCGCCAATTCCTTCGACGAGTTCCTGCCGGGACATGTGCACCTGAACAAAGTGGGCCGTCTGATTTCCGATGCCATCAAGGAAGCCGGCGGCATTCCGCGCGAGTTCAACACGATGGCCGTTGATGACGGCATCGCCATGGGCCACACCGGCATGCTGTATTCCCTGCCGAGCCGCGACATCATCGCCGATACCGTGGAATATCAGGTGAACGCGCACTGCGCCGACGCGCTGATCTGCATCCCGAACTGCGACAAGGTCGTGCCGGGTATGCTGATGGCCGCGCTGCGACTCAACATTCCGACCGTGTTCGTTTCCGGCGGCCCGATGGAGGCCGGCACCACCGTGCTGCCCGACGGCACCGTGAAGAAGAACACCGATCTGATCGACGTGATGTACGCCTCCGCCGATGACAATCTGAACGAAGAGGATCTGCTCGCCTACGAGAAGACCGTCTGCCCGACCTGCGGTTCCTGCGCCGGCATGTTCACCGCCAACTCCATGAACTGCCTGACCGAGGCCATCGGTCTGGCTCTGCCGGGCAACGGCACCATTCTGGCCTCCCATTCCTACCGCAAGGACCTGTTCAAGCGCGCCGCCGAGCAGGTGGTGAAGATCGCCAAGCAGTATTACGACGATGACGACGATTCCGTGCTGCCGCGTTCCATCGCCACCAAGAAGGCTTTCGAGAACGCCATGACCATGGATGTGGCCATGGGCGGTTCCACCAACACCGTGCTGCATATCCTCGCCATGGCGCAGTCCGCCGACGTGGACTTCACACTGGATGACATCGAACGTATCTCCCACACCGTGCCGTGCATCTGCAAGGCGTCGCCGTCCGGCGAATGGGAGATTTCCGATGTGCACCGCGCCGGCGGCATCACCGGCATCCTCGGCGAGCTTGACCGTGCCGGCAAGCTGCACCGCGACGTGCATTCCATTGATTACAAGTCGTTGGAAGACAAGCTTAACGACTGGGACATCATGCGCGACACCTGCACCGAGGAAGCCAAGCAGATGTATCTGGCCGCTCCGGGCCACATCGTCTCCCCTGAACCGTGGACGCACACCACGCTGTTCGATTCGCTCGATCGTGACCGTGTCAACGGCGCCATCCACGATATCGACCATCCGGCGGTCACCGAAGGCGGTCTGGCCGTGCTGCGCGGCAACCTCGCGCCTGACGGCTGCGTGGTGAAGACCGCAGGCGTGCCGAAGGAGATCTGGACGTTCCGCGGACCGGCGCTGGTCGTCGAATCCCAGGAGCAGGCCATCGAGGTCATCCTCAACGACACGTTGAAGCCGGGCATGGCTCTGGTCATCCGTTACGAAGGCCCGAAGGGCGGTCCGGGCATGCGAGAGATGCTCAACCCGACCTCTGCGCTGGCCGGCATGAAGCTGGACAAGACCGTGGCCCTCATCACCGACGGCCGCTTCTCCGGCGCAAGCCGCGGCGCAGCCATC
>OIDN01000249.1_pt1 | contig 16657 bp, 21 predicted proteins | sample 1581581 | NCBI WGS metagenome assembly OIDN01 (sample SAMEA3882535, study PRJEB24775) | human gut metagenome | biome: human-associated habitat; feature: intestine environment; material: feces | place: Netherlands | collected 2009/2010
ATTTTTGGGGAACCTGCCGATTACCCTCGTTTTCCACGAGGCACCTACAGGCACCCGAAAATAATCTCTTTCTTCTGTTCATATCAGCGGCTTATCGACGCACACGAAAGAAGCATGCGAATGTTCCCGCAACCTATCTCAGATGGCGAAGCCGCTCGATCAGATCGACGAGCGTCTGTTCCTCCTGTTCCACGCAGTCTAGGAAAATGGAACAGAACGAATCCGTCTTGCTGCCCACCTGCCATGACTCCAGGCCTCGCGCGTATGCCCGACCCGCATCGTATTTGATGGCTGCGGGACGGTATCCGTTCCGCAGCAGCACGAAGTTGAGCAGCTGACAGCCAGTCCGCCCATTGCTATCCATGAACGGATGGATGTTCTCGAACATCGCATGGAAGCCGACGCCCGAGCCCAAAGAGAAAACAAAGGAACAGGCCGGAACGCTCCTTGACTAAAACCGAAAAATCTTCGTGACCAATCACGAAACGCCGACTTGACTAAATACATTCGGTTGGGTGTTGCCTGTTTTTGTACATCTAAGGGTTGAAAATCACCGATTTTCAGCGCTGTAAAGCAAGGATAGTAAAAAGGGCGAAATAGTTATCGCTCTCATACAGTTCCTTTGTGAAACAGTGAATCGCTGTATAGTGCATACAGTTCGCTGAGGAGTGCGTATATTTGCAGTCGTGCAAAACACCCCACAAAGCCGCAAAGTCGATAGGCGGGCATTTCGATGCAGAATATGTTCGACACTGTGGAAACTGAAAATCAGCTTGTATTCGCAGAAAAGTTACATTTTAAGGCGGTAAATTTCAGGTATCATATTGAAAACAGACCGTTCCTTGCGATATAACGTGTGTACACACTTTTGAGGAAGTGCAGCATGGCTATACCAAAGCTGAAAAAGCAGGATGTTTTGATGCACTGAAATTTATCGACGAGAACGGAGTTCCCGAACATAATACAAGCGTAAAATATGTACTTGTGTCCGAGAATGGGAAAAATATCCGCCGAAGTATGTGGTAGCCTTTGCTGACCATTTGGCAAACAGCACGGATATTTCGACAGAATCCTTTGACCGCGTTTATGCAAAGAACTATCCGGAAAGTCTGGGCTTCTCCATGGAGACTAAGCAGCAAGAAAAATTTGAGTTATCCATTACTGCCGAAAGCGTCGAGTCAACAGATGAACGCTTTACAATGGATAATCTGAGCCTCGGTGATAACTATAAGCCACTGGATGCCTGTTTCAAGAGGGCAAATGGAGACGTAATCAAGCGAGTCTACGGCAAAGGTGAAAGAAGAAATTGCAATAAAACCTTGCCCCGTATTGCCTGTCAGGTGTTCGAGAAGCAGCTTGCTGCATTATCGGTTGAGGACAAGGAGAACTTCCCTGTCTGTAAATATAACCCGGACAGCGACGTAATCAGAGGTATTTATGCGAGTGTTGACGATTTCAAGAAGCACCGCAAGACACTAGAGTCCCTGGACTACTCTGACAACGGACGGCACTTTGTTATCTATTGCTGGAATATCTTCTCTACGATTATCTTCGTTCAGGAATGTTTGAAACGTTTCGGTGAGCCGGGAGATCAGTTTATTTTGACATACCGCGAAAAAGATGGGAAGGAAACCGCAGCGGCAGAAACGGAAGCTGCTGTTCAGGAAGAGCTTGTTCAACAGTTCAAGGGATACCGAAATCCGTTTTCTTCCATGCTGATTGAATCAAAAAATCTGATTTTCAGAGGTGCGCCCGGTACCGGAAAATCTTATCTTGCCAAAGAAATCGCTGCGGACATCATCAGCAATGGGTACTTTGACGATTACACACTTCTTACTGACGAGCAGAAAAAACAGGTTGAGTTCGTTCAGTTCCATCCGAGTTATGACTACTCTGATTTTGTTGAAGGACTAAGACCGAAAATCAATGATGATGGGACAATGGGCTTTGAATTGCAGGATGGCATTTTCAAGAAGTTTGTTGCCCGTGCCAGAAAGAACTATGAGGACTCCCAAAAATCCAGAGAAACCGTAGAAAAGGAAGTCACGGTTCAAGAATCCATGACAGATTTTTTCTCCGGCGTTGAGTTTGGCGTTGACACATTTAAGACGATCAGTGGAAATGAATTTACCATTACCGGCGTGGATGACGGGCATATCCATATTTCCATTCCCGGTAACGCATCTGTCAACAGGCTTGCTCTGAGTTTGGATGAAGTTCGGAAGATGCTGGAATCCGGGCAGAAGTTTGAAAAAATAAAGGATATCACGTCCTTTTTCGGAAAGACGTTTGCTACGCAAGGATACTCCTATGACTTTGCCATCTATAAAGCAATCAAAGCGAAGAAAAGTACAGTTTCAAAAGTAAAGGCAAAACAGGAGAAACTGAAAAAATACATATTCATCATAGATGAAATCAACCGCGGTGAGATTTCAAAGATTTTCGGTGAATTGTTCTTTGCAATAGATCCCGGTTATCGCGGTAAAGCCGGAGAAATCTCCACGCAGTATTCCAATCTGCACTCTGACCCTGGCGAAAAGTTCTATATTCCTGAAAATGTCTATATCATCGGCACCATGAACGATATCGACCGCTCTGTGGACAGCTTTGATTTTGCCATGCGTCGTCGCTTCCGTTTCGTAGAACTCAGAGCAGATGAGCGCCTTGAGATGCTTGCGTCGCTGGAAAACGAGGAGTTGGAGGCTGAGGCAATCAGAAGGATGGCTGCCCTTAACAAGGAAATTGCTGCCGTTGAGGATTTGAATGAGAATTATCAAATCGGTGCTTCTTACTTCCTGAAGTTGAAAACACTGGACTTTGACCAGCTTTGGACGGATTATCTGCAACCACTCCTCCAGGAATACATTCAGGGTATGTACGATGAGGAAGGGATTATGAAACGGTTTGCAAAGGCATATGGCTATCAGCAACAGTCCAGAGGTGATGCACATGAAGCTACTCAGGATCAAAGATAACTCCCAACAGAAAAAAGATGCCTTTTCTCAAGTAGCGAAGCTGACTGGCAAAATTGCAGATAAAACATTGGAACAGCTTGAGCGTGAAGGTGTGTTCGTATTCCCCGAAACCATAAAGGACGCAAAGGATATTACGCAAGATCAGATGATCCTCCAAAGCGTCAATGACACCTATCGCTCCGGCAATGTGATGGGCTTTCTCGGCTACGGTGATGAGCGGCTTGCGATCGCGTCCCGTTTTTGCAGAGAGGGCGAGGATTACTTGTTCCAATATCTTTTAGACAAAGTTCTGGACTTTCCAAACATCGTGGATTTGGATGCAGACGCCAATCAAGACAATCGGCTGTTCAATTTTCTGCTGTTCCTGTTTCCGCATTACCTTAAAGCGGCGATGCGGAAGGGTTTGTTCAAAAAGTATATCCGCCACAGGTACAATGATGGAAATGTAAAGGGCACGATTGATGTCGCAAGACATATAAAGAAGAACATCCCGTTTGTAGGAAATGTTGCATACAGCCAGCGAGAGTTTTCTTATGATAACAGCCTGATGGAGCTGGTGCGGCATACCATAGAGTATATCAAAAGAAAGCCTTACGGGAAAAAACTTCTTATCAAAGTGAAAGACGAGGTAAAACTCGTTATAGATGCGACTCCGGGATATAAACCGTATGACAGGCAGAAAATCATTGAACAGAATAAAAAGAATACCGTCCGCCATGCCTATTTCAGGGAGTATCTCGCTTTGCAGAGGTTGTGTCTTTTGATCCTTCGACACCAGAGACATCAAATTGGTACGGGAGCGAGGCAGATATACGGCATTCTGTTCGATGGTGCATGGCTGTGGGAGGAATATATTAACTTGCTCATTAAAGATATCTTCTACCACCCAATGAACAAAAGTGGCAAAGGCGCTCAGAGACTGTTTGATGGAAATGTAGGATTGATCTATCCTGATTTCATCAGCCGGAATAGCGAACCACGGATCATTGCTGACGCGAAGTATAAGCTCCTTGGCAACATTGGCAATCGAGATTATTTACAAGTGCTTGCCTATATGTTCCGGTTTGATGCAAAGGCTGGTTACTATCTCTATCCAGAAGCGGAAGGGTCTGACGATTTGAAATTGTGGCTGAATCGTGGTTCGACCTATGAGAAAAATGTCGTGCCGCGTGATGACATCAGCATTACCAAGCATGGCTTGAAAATTCCCATGGATGCGCAGAATTATTCAGAGTTTATCGCAAAGATGAAGGTTCAGGAGCAGGAATTTACAAGCGTATTCTATGCGTGATTTTGTAAGGAGCACACAGAGCTGCATATCAAATAATCGACCGGGTTTGATTAGAAATAATCCGTAGGATTAAAGAGGAATCCCGATGCCAGATAACAGGAACCGCAAACGACCGATACAGGTCAAATTTTTCGTAGATGAAAGAGAACTCAGCTTGATAAAGGCGAGGATGGCGCAGCTTGGTATAGAAATATGAGCGCTTACCTTCGCAAAATGGCGATCGACAGATATGCGGCAAAACCGGATTTGCTTGCGCTATTCTGCAAGGAAATCCTGGTCGCTCCACGCCGGATTTCGCAAGTGCATATACACTTGCTGTGCTTGCTATTCTCCGTTCCCCATGTTAGCAAGCGCCATCTTCCAAATGGAAATAGGCGGCAACCGCCGCCTTGTCTAACCAAAAGCGAAACGGACGGACGGAAGTCAATGGCGGCGAGGAGGACGGTGAAATCTCGTTTCATTTCTCCAATCCTGACCCTATGCCAAGGTCAAGCCACGCCCCGACGATGTCCCTAAGAGAGAGTTTTCTTTCGATGAGAAGGGCAACATCATAGTGAAAAATCCATCAGCCCTTTGGCTGCCCGATGTCAAAATCGTGGAGGAGCACGGTGACACAGAATACACAGTAACTGGTAGCTACGAGGGAACGGAAACCCTCGATAAGAAGCTCAGACGCATTATGGAGCAGAACGCTGCCGATGATAAAAACGGTATCACGGAGGACGCCGATGAGTAACGACGTTTCTCTTGATATAAACCAAGAATCCAATCCTGTTCAGACAGTTGCCCCACCGAAGAAGGACAACAATATGTTATCTGCTACTGAATCAGCACACTGTTAGTCTGGGCCGTGTACTGCTTCTGCGCCATGTCCATGCTCTCCTAGTGGCGCAACGCCTCCGTATCGGCGAAGACGAGCTGCCGGATCGCCTGCGCGAGCTGCATGAGCTTGGCCTTCTCGAGGATGGACACCTTGACGCTGTTCCTGCCGCCGGACTGGTTGACGAAGTCGAGCTACGCGCTCATCGTGTTCGCCAGGTTCGCGGCGGCGAGCAGGATGAGCAGTATCCCGACCGCCGCACTGTCCGACAGGCATGCGAGGCCCGCGACGAAGAACACGACGCCCCAGACGAACGATCCGGGGTTGAACTTCGTGTTCGTGTCCACGGACGCGATGTTGCGCAGCGGGATCGTCTGCGTGGACGATCCGAGCGGGATCACACCCAGCAAGGTGTTCGGGCTCTTGTATATCACGCGCATGCTGCTCGCGGCGACGCTGGTCCTGAGCCAGAACAGGACCACGGACGGGCTGAACCGGTCGCCGACGATGCCGGTCTCCCCCGTCGCGTAGGTGAATTCGGTCATGGTCTGCTGTGTTTCGGCCATTTTAGTTTCCTTTCTCTAGTGTTTATTGCCAAAGTCGAAGATGACGCCGCGATCCTTGTTGACGACGAGCGAGGCGTCGAATTTGCTGCCCTTCCTTGAGGTGAAACCCTTCAAACTGACCTTCTGTCCGGCGAGCAGTCGGCGTATGGTGGAGTCGGTGACGGTTTTGCCGGCTACGGTCGTTCAGGCGCGCCAGCCGCATCCCTCCGTGGCCTTCCATGTGCCGTCGGATTATTTCTCGCGCCGGTTGGTAGAGCATTGAAACACCTTGCCCGTTTTGATGACGGGCTTGCCGCAGCGTGGGCATGGGCCGAACGATTCCGTGTCCCGCGTCCTCGTCTGCACATGGTCCTGCCGGACGGTGAACCGCGCGTCGGCCGGGATGCGCACGGCGAGGTCGCGGAACTCCGTTTCGACCCGTGCAGTGTCCATCTGTCCGTGTTCGACTTCCGAGAGGCGCTGTTGTATTTAGTCAAGTTGGCGTTTCGTGATGGAGCCGGTGACATTTTGTTGTTGGACTCGTCATTGACCCCACCGCAATCATGCCGCAAGACCCACATCCTACGTCAATTCATGACGCCCGCGCCAAGCCCCCCCCTAATCCTCTCATCCCAATACCAAGCCATGCCCCTTCCAGCATTGGCATGAACTCATCCGCACCGGCACAACAAGGCGAAGGGCCACGCATTCCGGCCGGTCTCAAGCCCATGAGACACTTAGGATTATGACTACCATCATCATGCGCACCTCCGATGATAATCGTGGTCAGCTGTTTTTGGCTTTATTCCAAGGTTTTCTGTCCTTGGGAAACCTGCCGATTACGCTCGTTTTCCATGAGGCACCTACAGGCACCCAAGAAAATATCGACTGATTTCCGCCTTATCGGCCGGTCATCATGAACCGGTTTATGATGCTCATTCGACACTTCCCGCCGACGATAAGAGCCCGGACCATACCGCTCAACAAGGGTGAAGCTAATGGAAAACACAACACGAAAAAGCGTAGGGAATGGGGATCGGTGATCATCCGCAGGGACACGGACGGCAACCCGACCAGCTTCCAGACGCAATACGTCAACCCGCTCGACCTATCCAAGAAGGTCGGCCGGAACTTCAGATTGAAATACGAGACGGAGGCCTACAAGTGGCTCGTGGACGAGGTCTACATGCCGTGAGCACACTCATGGACAAGAACGAGGGAGAACCAACGGCAACGAAACGACCACGCGCACGCTCTTTGAGCCTGAAATGCCATCCGGCATCGTCGGAATGACCCTCGAGTCCTGCACCGCGGGCCCGTCCGAGGGAGACGAGCTCTCATCTTCGAGAAGACCCTAGACTCCACCGGCGGCATCGCGGTAACCGGCAAAAACATCGACTCCGTTGAAGTCACCGCTCCAGGTGGGTCTTCATCCGCGAGAAGGAAATCGCACTCGAGGTCTTCGCTGCGAACGTAGTTGACGCGAGGTCAAAAAGACAAATGCACCGATTTCTCCGATGCGGAAAAACACGACGCCTGTCTCGGGAACGAATTGTCCCGAGACGAAGTTTTCTTGGAAAAGCATACGGATGCCGCACAAGCTCAGGCCTTCGTGACATGCATCTATCAGACGAGCACCCCACCGTGGTCTACGGGAGGTGAGAGGGCGAGATTCACGTCCTTCGGAATAAGGCTCCTCATGCTCACGGCCTATGCCTGCTGCGCAGCCGGTAACGACGACCAGGACTAAGCGTCATTCCTGTGCATCACGTTTCCCTGTCACAATGACATGCTTCGGAGCTATCGCGAACGTGCGCCATATAATGGGATGATGAGTTTCTAGAAAGGAGATCGGTCGTGAATTCTGATGAGTCCCTGACAAAAGCGGAGAAGGAAATCACACCTCCAGTCGACCGGTCGCCGCTCACTCTCCTAAACACTGCAATAAGGCAAAACTGCAATGAAGCGGACAACGCCATCGCCGACATTATCAAAGCCGTTAAGCGGCAAATACCCGAGATGGCCCAGATCGGCAAAGCGGCTGACACAGGCTTCCGCCTTGTCGTCGATGTCTCTGACGAGACGCTCCGGGACATCGATCGAGGCGACATCAAGCTGACGACAGATAAAATGGGTAACACTTTTGCTCAGATGAGGCAATCGAACGGCAGATACGGTGAAAAACTCCCTATCAAGAGAGAAGAATTCTCCCAAGGGATAGACCCTGTGCAGGCAGCCAACGCAATGCAAGTGAAGGCTTTGCAGGAGCAGCTCGACGAAATCGCGGAACAGATCACCGTGATCGACGGAAGGGTCAAGGAGGTTCTCCGGGGACAGCAAAACGACCGTATCGGTCTTTTCCACAGCGGCATGTCGCTCTACCTTGAGGCAAGGGAGGTCTCCGACGAGGGACTGCAAAAGCTGCTAATATCCCAGTCCCTCCGAGCGCTTTCAGACGCTGCAGCCCAGCTTGATCTTGAACTGCAGGAAGACGTCGCATACCTCTCCAACGGAGAGTACAAGAAGGCGAAGGGCAAGCGTATGAAACTGATTGACGAAAAGATGGTCTCCATCAACCGGTGCTTCCCGGTGCTGCATCAAGCCTCCGTCGCCCGTACGGCGATCTATTGCGAGCAAGGCGAAGTCAAGGCCATGGCCTCCGCCCTAGAGGCCTACTCTCGCCTAATCAAGCAGACGGTCGGATCGTATGCCGGCCTGCTTGCCGAATTCGACACATCGGATGACGGTACTGACCAAGGCATCTGGCGGTCAAGAGCAGCTTTGCAGCTCGACGTGTCAACGCTCAGTAAGGCGCTCTCCGCTCCTGAGAAGACCTTCTATCTCGAAGCGATAACCGATGAAAAGGAGGCCGAAAAATGAGCTCGGTTAAGGGATGCTCTAACGGCGAATGCGCCGCTCATAAGAATAAGACCTTGTTCAAAGCTTCAATGAGCTACTGTCCCCAATGCGGGGCGGAGCTTATCGTGGTATGCAAGTCAAGGAGATGCTATACGCGTTTGGACGACCCCTCTAAGATGCGAAGCAAAACACGCCGACAGGATCGATGGGATAAAGAAAAAGGGAGCCGCTGCGGGCGGCGCGGTTCTCACATTGGGCTCCATAGCTCTCGGTGCTGCGAAGAAGCTCACGAAGAAATAATCACCCAAAGACAAAGGCAGTTTGATTTACCATTTCTTCTTACATGACTCACTTGTACATGACATGGAACGACCAGATGAAAGAGCCCAGCACGACCTTAAGCGCCACCTAGAGGAACTTGCCAAGCCTCTTTATCAATGTTGCCCCAATCTTCCTTAAACTTGTGAACGTCTTCTTCGGTTTCCTCCTTCTTCTTCGCAAGCAACCTCGCCAGGCTCCGTCTGAACACGCCCCAGACTTCCCCTTCTCCAGCGCGCTGAAAGTTCCTTATCCGCGATTTCAGCGGCTTTAAGGGAGGGTGTTTTGCTTCAATTTTTCTTAAGCAATTGGGGTAAAGGGGCAGTGCCGTTTTGTTGGACTTCTTTGTTCCTATTCTCTGATTATGGCACAAGACCGAGCTCGCATCGCCATCCCATATACCACATCCGAAGTACGCCCCTGCCGGGATAGCCAAGTTCCCGGATCACATCAGCAATGCAGATTGTGCTTGATGTACAAGTCAGTCGCTCTAACGCAATATCCCTTCCTCATCGTTGATGAATGCCATCTATATGGATGAGGAGGAAACTGTAGATGAGCCCGAATCAGTGCTTCTTCAAATCAAGCGCCATATTGCGGGGGTTCTTCGGCATGGAGGCGAATCCCTGCTTAGCGTACCACTTGACAAGATCGTCGTTCATCGCCTGAACATACATGAGACGGCAGCCAATCGAGTCGGCCGATTTCTTTGCCTGTGCTATTGCTTCGCGAATCAGCAATGGGCCTTGCGAAATACCTCCATTGGCCCGATACTTCTCGCCTCGGAAGCGAGAATCCACGCCAAATCTTCCCAAAAGCACACAAGGAATATTCCCGCTGAGAGAAAGCTCTTCTTTCACGGTGCCAGGCACCGTTCTTCTCTGCAGATAATGCATGCTCAACGAGAAGAATCCAATCACGACACCGTTACCGTCAACAGCGACATAAACGGTGCAACCGCCTTCTTCTTGCTGCTGTAGAGAATCCCGGTGCAGCCATACATCAATCACAGGTTCCCCACAGGAGAATCCTGCAATATTCACCGTGTCGTCGAGTTTGACGATATGCGACCAAAGCTCGCCGTTCAAGTTTAGATACCCCCCAGTTCAGTCAGCGAGAAGCGAGCCAATCCACTCGGCATCCTCGTCGGATATGAACGTCCGATCCGACACGTCGGCAAGATCCGGCACAGGCGCGGCATGATCCATGGACGGATCTGCCTGAAGTAGCGAATAGAAATCAAGCATGCTTTGCGGAGTGATGACCTCGTTGATTTTGATGCTCGCCCATGGACGCTCCTGGTGACTCATCTTCTCGAGACTGTCTCCGAGGTGGCTGTCATTAGCCTTGTCATACATCGAGAGCACCCGATCCACCAAGGCTCGTTCTTCAAGGGATAAATCGTCAGTGTTACCATCGGTCACCTCACGGGGAAACACATAACGCCTCCCGCGGCAATAAGGGTAAACAGACTTGACCACGGGCCCGTGCTCCCAAGCCACGATCTCATCGGGGAACAGCGTCGTCCCTTTGGACACTAGCATCCACGACTGGCAGTAGTAAAGCAGCTTCTGAAGCGCATATGCGGTAGTCATGTGATTACGGGCATCCCGCTGTTCAAGAATGTATTTCGCTACATCAACAGCTTTGGCCATACAAATCACCTCCGAGCTATCGGTTTATGCATGTTCCTTCGATATATTCAATATACAAATTATAGTATTCTAACAACAAAATGGCATGTTCCGCAAGATTCAGTGTGTTGCTTCGAATCTGAAGCCCCTTCCGCTGTGATACACTCCAAATCAATCAAAAGGAGTTTTCAGAGCCTTTCCCTCCGTCTCCGTCCTGCTCAGGATGGCCTTCGGCCGCCGTACCGGCGGAGACGGAAGGGAAAAGCCCCGTTCAAGAAATCTAACTGTCAAAAGAGAGCATAAATACCTAGCCATCCATGCACGGTCAAGCCCAAAAGTATATGCCCATGTCAGGAGCCGATCCCGGCAACAACGTTCGGGCAAGGAGCTAACCAAGACAAGAGGAAGGGAAGTATGGGAAGAAATCCCGTTCGGCGTCACCGTCCGGTCTCAAGCCCATGAGACACTTGGAGCCATGACTACAGTTATCATGCGCACCTCTGATGATAATCGCATGTGGTCATTTTTGGCTCTATTCCAAGGTTTTCCGATCTTGGGAAACCTGCCAATCAGCCTCGTTTTCCGTAAGGCACCTACAGGCACCCAAGAATAATCCGGGAACATTCCACCGCCCTGCCGGCGCTCAACGTCTTCGCCGACCGGCGTGGAAAAAGACAATCCCCCTGTGGTTTCATGATGTTCCACATGTGCGATGCCCAAAAGCATTCCCGGCAGCACGCCTCCATGGCAGACAGCAGACAGAACGATACGTGGCCCGCGCAACCGAACGGCCTTCACCTTAAACTCGCCCGCGCATCAAGTGCCCTTTGCCATGATCCCATCATCTCCCATCGAGTTAGGGGAATGCGGAACAAAAATCAGTTCATATCACTTTTTCTGTTCCTTGAACTGAGCTTGGCCTCTCCAACAAGCCCTACTACAATAGGACTCATTCCTCCGCAGTTCGAGAATCGAGTCAATATGCGCCGAATTTGCCACATTCTTGCAAGTCTCCTAGTGGGTACCGGACTCTTACGCACAGTAAGCGGCTTTATTTTTGACTACCTGCATCCGGAATACGTGTCTAGCTTTCCTTCATACCTTTATCTTTTACGAGCGGTCCCCTTCATCATCGCTGCTGGTGTTGTCGAAACTGTTTTTCACCTACTAAAAAGAAGAAATAAAGGTAGAAGGAACGCAAGCAATTTCCCGAACCGCTCATGAAGCATGGCCCAGGCTCCAGCGATACCCATTCAAGCCCATCCAACCCCTGGGGATTCCCGGATCCGCCTTCACAGTAGTACTTCATGTAACCGTCGAGCTTAGTCCCGAACACGTCGATGGGCTACCGCCCGGTCTCAAGCCCATGAGACACTTGGAGCCATGACTACCATCATCATGCGCACCTCGCATGATAACCGTGATCGACTGTTTTTGGCTTTATTCCAAGGTTTTCTGTCCTTGGGAAACCTGTCGGTCACGCTCATTTTCCACGAGGCACCTACAGGCACCCGAAAATAATCCGGGAACGTTCCACTATCCCGTCAAAACCGGACATCTTCGACAGCCTGGAATCACCCACCATTATTGCGCGGCACCACGCCCACGTCAGCACCATCGGAAACACACCGCACAACGAAACCACGTTCCGGCACCGACGAACATCAGGGTCAAACCCCGTCATCAGCCAGTGTTAGGCCACCCATATCCCATGATTCACTGAATATATCGCGAATACCACCGCGACGAAAACCAAAAAATGCGCAACATTAGGGGGTAGTTCATGCGGAACAAGCGCTTTTCTTGGAAACACACCTTCGTCGCTCTCGCCATTTCGTTCGTCGTCTGTCTGCTCATCGTCGTTGTCATGACAACCGCAACGAAACGGGATCTTCCCGAATTTTTCCTCAGATATCTCCCCGCCGAGATATCCGTACCGATCGTCCTCGCCGCAGCCATGGGATTCACGAACATGCGGAATCTCTAAGTCCATCCCGCACCGTCAGTATCCGGCTTTGATGGCGGTGATGGTGAGTTCGCCGCGGTTGGTGTATCCGAGTGCGGTGAAAATCTCGGATATGTAGGAGCGCACGGTGGCCTCGCTCAGGCCGAGTCGTTTGGCGATGATCTTGTTCGGCAGCGCCTGGATGAGCAGGTCGAACGTGGTGCGTAGATGGTTCGGAAGACGCTCCACGCGTTCGCGGAAGGCGTCGTATCTGGGGTCGTTTCTTCCAGAGTTTAGATAGCTGTCGGCGAGAATACTGGTCGGGCGCGGTCCAAACACCGTGTATCCCGCGTATGCCTGTTTGATCAATTGGGCGAGTTGCGCGGAGGGGATGTCCTTAGTCAGGAACCCGCGCACGTTCAGAGCCAGTGATTTGGCGAGCGATTCCTCATGCTCGAACACGGTGAGCATCACCACCGCGACCGACGGGTAGAGCCTAGCCATCTCCTTCGCGGCCGCCAATCCGTCAAGGACGGGCATGTCCACGTCCAGCAAAGCCACGTCCACGACCTGTCTGGAACACTCGCGCAACGCCTCGCTGCCGTTCTCGGCGACGGCGACCACGTCGATGCCGTTCTGCCGGTCGAGCAGCCCGGCAAGCCCTTCGCGCACGATTATGTCGTCATCGGCGAGCAGGACGCGGATCGTTGCGTTCATCGGAGACCTTCTTCCTCTTGGATCTTCGGATTCGGTATGGCCGCGTTGATGATCCACCGTCCAGAACGCGAGATGAAGGACAATCGTCCTCTCTCGGACTCGATCCGCGACTTCAGGTTCATAAGGCCGTAGCCTCCTGCCAGCGCGTCGTCTGAAGGTTTGTTGCCGATCTCGTTGGCCATCGTCAACGATAGCTCCCCGTCGACGATTTCCGCGAACAGGTCCACGGTCGTTCCTCTTCTCGCATATTTCATGGCGTTCGTTGCAGCCTCGCGCACAAACAGTGATCCCATGAGGATCGCCTGCCTCGAAAGCCTGCCGTCGATGTCGTCGGGCATGTGAGCGCCCAACTCGAGTTTCCCTGATTGCAGCATCAGTCTGGATTCCTTCACGGCTGCCATGAGACTCGGGTCAGGGGCATCGAAGTTGAGTTCCGTAATCATGGGCCTCAAGCGGCGCGAGGAATCGTGCGCGAGATTCACTATCGGCGCGACCTCGTCGGCCAGATCCGGATGTGAGGCGGCGAGGCTTTCTAGCGAGATGGAGATGCGAGCAAGATCCCTGGCGATCGTGTCATGCAATCCAGCGGCGAGCTTGGCCCGGACGACCTCCGTGGCCCTGGCTGACTGCATCCTGGACTCCTCCAGCTCCCATCGGGACCGCTCGGCTCCGTCCATGAACTTCCTGAGCACGAAACCGACGGCGCACGTGACAGAGGACAGCAGAATGTCGCTGGCAAACCGGAAAAACTCGACTCCGTTCTGCCAGAACATCAGCAAGATGTAGCCGGTAAGCAGCAACGCGGCCCGTCCCGTCCAGCGACGGATGATCCACACGACGGCGACCAGAAACACGCCAAGCGAAGGAAACGCGAGCGAAGAGCTGAACGCTCCCATCGCAGCGAACACGGCCACATACAGCAAATCCCCAGCGAAGCCCAGCCAAGGCGCCACGGACAACATCACACACAGCGTGACAAGTATCAGAATGTCGTGAATTCCCAGTGGAGCTGAAAACGCATGGAATACAACCTCCAGAAACACGATGGACACCGACATGAGCAGATATGCCAGCCTGAACCCGCGCGGATACGGGCGCACGGCATCCAGGAAAAACGACGATGGGGTTCCGAGCATCATTGCTTCCTGCAGCCATCCAGCTTCGGGAACAACCTGCATAACAGGTTACCGTAGCCTAGCACGGTCGCATGGGAAGACGAATCCTGGTCTGGTTGGGTGACAGAGACATCGGCGACGGCGGGCACTGCGGTCCCCCATCCCATCGTGCACGCCGTAAGCAACACCGCAATCCGATAAGCCATGGTCCTTCTTCTTCGCATAATCATCCTCCATCCCCTCAATCATGAATAAATACCCTATTTATCAGATGCTACACGGCGAAATCATGTTCCGACACCGACGAACATCAGGGTCGAACCTCGTCACCAGTCAGTGCCGAACCACCCGCATTCCATGATTCACTAAAGATATCTCTAAATCACAGTGTTCAAGAGGAGACGCCATGGAAAAAGTGCCACTCTTATTGGCTGCGGAGCCACACCAAAACAATATTCTGCGGTTTTCCATCCATGGACTCTTTCTACCAAGAGATACTTTGGTCATGCAGCTCCAATATGGTAATGCCCGACGTTCTAAGCGTTGTCATTTTGTCACGTAATGCCGCCGCAACCTTGACGAGATGTACCGCTACTGGACGAGCGGGCGACCGGAGAATTCATCGTTCACCACACCATGAGCAGCCGAAAGCTCTTGATGTAAACAATATCCCTCTGCAAAATCAGTCCACTGTTTCGAATGGTATGCGATTTCCAAAACCGAAATTGCAATCAGGGAAGGAATCATAATGGAAAAACAAACATTGTCTACATTGGCGACGATTACAGCAATCAGCGTCGCAATCATCACCCCGACCTCCGCACTGGCAGAGGACATGAAATACAATCAGGCGATATATGAGGAAATAGGAATGGATAGATCGGAAGTGATTGATTGGGTCCAGGATCCGAAGCGGAATATATACGGGAAAACCGAGGATGAGACGATGCAATATCTTATTGCGTCAACGAAGGAAGAACAAGCGTCCAACATCCGAATGGATACAACAGCCGCACGCGGCTCATGGTCAAATCAATGGTTTGCTAAAGGAGTCTGGATTGCACGTGATGGCATGTGGTCGTTATCCTTACAACCCACTTGGTGGGCAGCAACGGCTACACCGACAAGATACTATTACGCAGAATCAGCATGGGCGACGGTTCCTCCTCAGTTTAGCTCGAGTCGTCATTGGACAGCCTATCCAACAGCTTCAAAAATGATGAAGGAACAATTCGACTGCCATGTCAGGTATGGCAATCTCAAAACACCGTATAACCTCGAACCATCTAGGACGTCGATAAGCCAAATTACCTGCAACTGAAGTAAGGACGGAATCATGCGTAGCGAGTTCCCCGGGCTGTTGTATTGCGCGGGTGCGTTAATCGCAGTGGCCTCTTGGACTCTTTTTATGTTCTCGAAAAAAAAGCATCGGGAAGGCCGAACAGTATCCATCCTGCGGCTGTCCGTCATTTGGATACTGTTCCTCGTGAGTTCGGCGCTGGCTCTCGCATCGTATCCGGTTTTTGAAATGTACTCGGGATCCATGGATCCGGATGTCATCGATTTCTACAGCCAGCCGTTCATACGGCTGTTGCCGGCAGTGACCTGCATAATGAATCTGTGCGTATCGACATGCTGCTCCATGGCTCTTGTCAGCAAGCGCAGAAAAACCGAACATCGAAACATCTGAATCACAACGTTCGAGAGGCGCCATGGAAAACCTCTGCTTCTGCTGGCTTTGGCCGCTGGACATCGGATTGGCCCTGATATCCGTCGCGATCGGATCCCAAAACCGGGAAGGGAACGCAAAAGGACTCTTTTGTATGTGTTCTCGGCGCTCATGGTTGTTGCCGGCGCGCTGGTTATCGCGAGCCAATTCGTATGACTTCTCACGCTGCGGCTCGGCGTCCCGCGCCATTCCCGCGATCAGACATCACCGCCCGGTCTCAAGCCCATGAGACACTAGGAACCATGACTACAGTTATCATGCGCACCTCCGAAGGTGACATCAAAATCAACCTGTTCGACGACGAAACCCCGGAAACCGTGGCCAATTTCCTCGGCCTTGCCACCGGCGAGAAGGAATGGATCGATCCGATGACCGGCCAGCCTTCCCATGAGCCGTTCTACAACGGTCTAACCTTCCACCGCATCATCAAGGATTTCATGATTCAGGGTGGCTGCCCGCTGGGCAACGGCACCGGCGGCCCGGGCTACGACTTCGACGATGAAATTGTTCCTGATCTGAAGTTCGACCACCCGTACCTGCTGGCCATGGCGAACGCCGGCCTGCGTCGTGGCATGGACGGCAAGATCCACGGCACCAACGGTTCCCAGTTCTTCATCACCACCGTGCCGACCCCGTGGCTCGACGGCCACCACACCATCTTCGGCGAGGTTGCGGATGACGATTCCAAGGCAGTGGTCGACAAGCTCGA
>OIDN01000261.1_pt1 | contig 15922 bp, 13 predicted proteins | sample 1581581 | NCBI WGS metagenome assembly OIDN01 (sample SAMEA3882535, study PRJEB24775) | human gut metagenome | biome: human-associated habitat; feature: intestine environment; material: feces | place: Netherlands | collected 2009/2010
TCTGTTGCACTTATGGACGCACGTTCTATTGCGGCAACTGCAGCAAACAAAGGTTTCCTGACTTCAGCAGAGGATTATACGGGTGGTTATACAGGACAGAAATATTTCTTTGATAAGACAATTTATGACAATCGTGTATTTGACAGCAAGGGTATAGCTGATCCGGGTGTAGAGATCCAGTTTGGTCCGAATATTAAGGACTGGCCGGAGATGGCTGCACTTCCGGAGAATCTGATCGTGAAGGTTGTTTCTGAGATCCATGATCCGGTTACTACAACAGATGAACTGATCCCGTCCGGTGAGACATCTTCTTATCGTTCCAATCCACTTGGACTGGCTGAGTTTACACTTTCCAGAAAAGATCCTGCTTATGTAGGACGTGCGAAAGAAGTTCAGAAAGCTCAGAAGGCTATTCAGGAAGGAAAATGTCCGGTTGAGGCATTACCGGAGATGAAACCTGTAATGGATGTGATCAAAAAGGATTATCCGAATGTAAGCAAGGAAAATCTTGGTGTGGGAAGTACGATCTTTGCAGTGAAACCAGGTGATGGTTCTGCGCGTGAGCAGGCTGCTTCCTGTCAGAAAGTGCTTGGCGGATGGGCAAATATCGCCAATGAGTATGCGACAAAGAGGTACCGTTCCAATCTGATCAACTGGGGTATGCTTCCATTCCTGATTAAAGAAGGGGAGCTTCCGTTTGCAAACGGAGATTATCTTTTCTTCCCACAGATTCGTAAGGCAGTGGAAGAAAAGGATGATGTGATCCGGGGATATGTTGTCGGTGCTGAGGGACTGAAGGAGTTTGAAGTGGCTCTTGGGGAGCTTACGGATGATGAGCGTGAGATTATCCTTAAGGGATGCCTGATTAATTATAATCGAAAATAGGAAGTGATGAAGATGCAGCTATCCTCTCTTTAGGTTGGGAGTAGCTGCATCTTTATTGTTTATGAAATTATGAGAATTGCGGGAACTGCTTTGCAGCGGAGCGATTCGTGGATATAATAGAGCCCCGGGCAGCAACGTACTGCATCGAAGAAAATAAAATAGTCTGAAAATTATCAAATAAATAAAAATATTATAAAATTAGTGCAAATAAGACAAAGATAAATAGAAAATATTGAAATAAAATGCAAAAATGTATTGACAAATAATAACAAGAGTGTTATTATAACACCATCAAAAGAAACAAGGAAACGAATTAAACAATCAAAGAAATTCATTCAATTCATAGCATATATAAATGTTCCAATGAAAAGGATGAAAATAAAAGAAAGGTTCGGGTGATTCCATTGGGAAAGAATTTATAACTTCATCAATATAAGAGTAACGGGTATCGCATTTCCTGCAAGAAAGACCTGATACGGAGATTATAAAAAAGTATTTTCCTTATATAATATAAGAGCATACGCACAGTCTGATTAATAAGGAAGGAATGTATCAAAGGTATTATAGAAGCGATAACTTATATTGAATATCTGTTGCAGACCTGATACAGGGATTTTGGTAAATGTGTAAAGAAATATTTACCGGAAGAGCATAACCCTTATCTCAGTAGTTAGCCTGAAAGCAGAGGTTCAGGTAACAGATAAACTGAAGGTAAGAACGATGTTTTGAGAGGCATATAGAAGTTTAAGTATATGGTTTGAAATCCTGCATCAGAAGAATATCCGGTATATAAAATTACAGGATATTGAGAGAAATATTAAGGTACTTTTTCAGTGATACTTTACATAATTCAGAACATCTGCCATTAATGTTCGATAAATATGAAAAGCACATAAGGAAATTAAACAGTTGTGAATTTAAGAAGTTAGGTTTATGATTGCTTAGCACGAAAAATAATGAAAAAGTGTATCCGATATTTCATAAATGAAAAATAAATTATAATACGTGAAATTAAAATCTATAAAACTTTCTAAGTAAGTTCCGATGAACTGAATAACTGATATCATAAAAGCATAAAAGCAGGAATGAATCAGATTATAAACAGTACATATGGATTATGAGCAGGAAACAGAATAGGAATTTTAAATAAACATAGAAAAATTTAATAGTGAACTTATAAAGTAGTTTGTAAATAACATATTATTTTATTATAGAAAGAATACTAAGAGGAAAATAAATTGAATAACGAAGAACATTGAAGCGGTCATCATTTTTGAAATCAGGAAAAGTAAAAAGTGATGACCGTTTTCAAATTGTATTCATATATATATTCGTTTATTGCGTGAAATGGAATTTTAGGATATACTCTCCATGAAAAGGAGAGTTTTTTTATGTGGATAAAAGATATCAGAGATTATATTTTATATGAAGATAAAGATATTCTGGTCTGTCACAAACCGGCAGGGCTTGCAGTTCAGAATGCGCGGGTTGGCAGTATGGATATGGAGAGCCTCTTGAAGAATTATATTGCTCAGAAGGTGCCGGGTAAGATGCCGTATCTGGGTATTATCCATCGCCTTGATCAGCCGGTGGAGGGGGTTCTTGTATTTGCCCTGAATCCGAAGGCAGCAGCAGATCTCAGCAGACAGATGACAGCGGGAAAAATAAAGAAGACTTATCTTGCAGTTACAGAAGGAACAGTGAAAGTGAAGAGTGCAAAACTGGTGGACTGGCTGAAGAAGGATGGCAGGACCAACAGCTCTGCAGTGGTTGAGGGAGGGACTTCCGGAGCAAAAAAGGCGATATTGTCTTATGAAGTTCTGGAAACCTGGAAAAATAAGGAAGATGCACAGGATTGTGGCGAAAGAAATCTGATTCGGATTGATCTGGATACAGGCAGGCATCATCAGATTCGTGTGCAGATGGCGCATGCCGGAATGCCTTTGGTTGGTGACAGAAAGTATAATCCCGGTCAGAATAGTCAGGAACCGCTGGCTCTCTGTTCTGCAAAACTGGGATTTCAGCATCCGGTGACAAAGAAACAGTTGGAGTTTCAGGTGCAGCCTGCAGGTATGGCATTCAAAAGACATTGATATAGCGAAATTTTTGATGTGTAAAAGTGAAAAATGTGTAAAATCTCTGGACGAATTTCGTAAAGTGTGTATAATGTAGAAAGTAATATGCAGTTATAAGGTTTATAGCAATTCTCGTAAATAATGCATTTAAGAGGATCGCTACAGGTAATTGTTCGATGTTAATTATTCTGTGAGAGTACTGAGCAGATATCGATTTTTTAGTTGACAGAAATTATACATTATTTTATGAAATTGCTGTAATGTGCAGTATAGCACTGAAAGGAAGAGGAAATTAAAATGAAAAGAGCGGCGGCAGCAGCGATAAGTTTAATGACAGGACTGGCAATGCTGACAGGATGCAGCAGAGCGGAGGTGGAAGAGACAATCCAGCCGTTGGTGGCAGACGCTATCGAAGAATCCGATTCAGAGGCAGAAGCAGTGAAGGAAGAGGATGAGAGTCCGCTGATTCCGGAGATTGATACAGATATAAAAATCCATGCCGGTTCAAGGATCGCAGTGGTAAGCAAATGTGTCAAGGGCGAATACTGGAAGATGGTTAAGAAAGGCATGGAAGATGCGGTAAAGGAAATTAATAAAGCATATGGTTATAAAAAAGATGACCAGATTACCATGACTTTTGAAGGCCCTGATAATGAAGAGGACGTAGAAACTCAGATTAATACAATAGATGCTGTTATTGCAGAGAATCCGGATGTTCTTTGTATTTCGGCAAGTGACATGGATTCCTGTGAGGCACAGCTTGAAGCTGCAAAGGAAAATGGAATTCCGGTTATAGCATTTGATTCTAATGTAGCCGAGAAGAAACTGGTGAAGGCATATCGGGGAACCGATAATGTGCAGGTAGGAAAGATGGCTGCTTATCAGCTTGGCAGTGCACTCGGAAAGATGGGAAAGGTTGCGGTTTTTTCCGCACAGCAGAAGACAAAGAGTGTTCAGGATCGTGTAGAAGGATTCATGAATAATATCGGGAAGTACGGAGACATTGAAGTTGTGGAAACCATTTATTCTGATCAGGTAGATGATATGGAGGCTTCCATGAAGGAAGTTCTGGAAAAATATCCCACACTGGATGGTGTATTCTGTACCAATGCAGATATTACGGAGATGTATCTGAATCTGGAGAAGAGTGATGAGCATGATGCACCGGCTCTGGTAGGGGTTGATGCAACTACTAAGCAGCAGGAAGCAATCCGTAATGGAGAAGAGATTGGCTGTGTTTCCCAGCAGCCTTATGCTATGGGATACCAGACAATCTGGGCAGCAGTTGAAACAACGGCACCGAAGAAATCTGTTGTGATCGAGAAAAATGTACTGAGCAATCCGGCATGGATCGATGCAGACTGTCTGGATGATCCGGACTACAGTGGATATTTATATACAGAATAAGAATTAAAGATAAACGCTCCGGGAGGATGTACAGGGTCTCAAATGCATTAATTAAGAGGATTTTCTATAAGAGGAATGTGTCTGCTGGGACAGACCGGTAATACAGAACTTATATATAAAGCAGAATTATATACGAAAGAAGAAGCATGAAAACAGTGATGAGTTGTTTTCGTGCTTTTTTTGTGTTATAGAATATTACTCCGTAATGTTCTATAACATAAAAAAGCTCTCCGGGCAGGCTCCTTATTTATATCTCTTCTTCTTTGAAATAAAAATATAAACAAATCAGAAGCTTTGACTGTATAAAAAGATTTATATTGATGATATAATCACATACACGATATAAAAATAACAAAAAAATATTGGATGGATAAAAAATATTTGATAAAATTATCTAATGAGATTGTAATTTTAAAGAATATATGATAAAATTTGACTATAAATTCTTGAAAATATATGCAAAAATTAAGCAAAAAGGAGAAGAAAATGAAACAATGGTCAGAGATCATCAGAAATGTCACCATGTTGTCGCAGCTTGGACTGTCTCTCATAACCCCTGTCCTGATATGTCTGGCAGTATGCTGGCTGATTGTTTCTAAGACCGGAGCTGGAGGATGGGTATATATCCCCGGTTTTTTCTTTGGTCTTGGAGGTTCCGGGACAGTGGCATATAAATTTTATCTTTCTATTAACAGACAGCAGAAGAAAGAGAACAAAAAGAAGAAAAATAAAGTATCGTTTAACAGACACCTGTAATGATACAGAAAGGAAAGGGAGATTTATATGAGTATTATGGATAATGTTCAGCCTGCCGTAAAGAAGGAAACCGGGAAGGTAGCCGCCATCACCGGAATCGGGCTGATTCTGATGTGGATCGTGTTTGGAGTGCTGCATGCTTTCATGCCACAGAAGGTACCGTTTGATTATACGGTGTTTCTTGGAGGGGCAGTGGGAGGATGTGTGGCAGTCCTTAATTTCTTTTTTATGGGACTTGCAGTGCAGAAAGCAGCTGCAGCAACAGATGAGGACACAGCGAGAATGAGGATCAAAGCAAGTTACTCCCAGAGAATGCTGATTCAGATGTTGTGGGTGATCCTGGCAATCGTGGCACCCTGTTTTCATTTTGTGGCAGGAATCGTTCCTCTTTTATTTCCCGGAACAGGAATTAAAATTGCAGGAATTTTTCATACTAACAAATAGGTATTTCTATATCAAACCGGAACAGTACCGGGAGAGACAGGAGGTGAATAAAGAGTATGGAATTGGATATCAGCGGGGCAAGGATATTCTTTACATTACCCATTGATGTGCCTGTTCTCGGACCATTAAGGATCAGTGAGACAATGGTGGTAAGCTGGATTGTTATGATACTCATAACAGGTTTGTGTATCTGGCTGACACATGATCTGAAAGAAGAGAACATTTCCAAACGTCAGGCTGTGGCAGAGCTCATTGTAGAGAAGGCCAACAGCTTTGTAATCGGAAATATGGGTGAGAAATTCAGATACCTGATACCATTTGTTGCAGCACTTTTTGCAACCAGTGTGGTTTCCAACCTGATCAGTCTGATCGGACTTCGAAGCCCTACAGCAGACCTTTCTACTGAGGCTGCCTGGGCAGTTGTGGTTTTCATTATGATCACAGCACAGAAGATAAAGACCAGCGGATTTGGCGGTTATCTGAAAGGATTTACAACTCCGATCGCAGTTATGACACCGTTTAATATTCTTTCCGAGCTGGCTACACCTGTCAGTATGGCGTGTCGTCATTTCGGAAATATCCTTTCCGGTGTGGTAATCAATGGCCTGATCTATGGGGCACTGGCAGTCGCAAGTTCCGCGCTTCTGGGCCTGATCCCGGGTGCACTGGGAGATGTACTGTCAAAGATACCGATTCTTGATGTCGGTGTACCTGCGATAACGTCGGTCTATTTTGACTGGTTCTCAGGAGTTATGCAGGCGTTTATCTTCTGTATGCTGACTGTAATGTATATTGCAAATGCAGCAGAAGAGTAGCAGAAACATGATTTGCCGGAGCAAAACGGCAGCGGTGGTAACCGCAAAGAATGCTGAAATACAGCAGAAAAATTAATACCGCAGCAAAGGGGAAAAGCTGCAGATTATTATTTAACAGGAGGGTTTTAATATGGATTTTCAGTTATTGGCAAAAGGTATCGCATTAGCAGGATGTGCAATTGGAGCAGGATGTGCGCTGATCGCAGGTATCGGACCTGGTATTGGTGAAGGTAACGCAGTAGCAAAGGCATTGGAAGCAATCGGACGTCAGCCTGAGTGCAAGGGTGATGTTACTTCTACCATGCTTCTTGGATGTGCCATTGCAGAGACAACAGGTATCTACGGTTTCGTAACCGGTCTGTTGCTTATCTTCGTTGCACCTGGTATGTTTATGAACTTCCTGAGCTGATAAAAACAGCTGAGATGTCGAATATCACAGATTAAGCGGCATCTGATATGGAACCTGTGGATAATTCCGGCAATAGCCGGAGAATGATCCGCATAAATACAGACAGGAGGTTACAAACATGCAGGTACAGGAATTAGTTGGAATTGTGCCGTGGAATTTTATAGCGACGATTTGCAACCTTTTTATTCAGGTATATCTGATCAAACGTTTCCTCTTCAAGCCCATCAATGAGATGCTGGAAAAGCGCAAAGCGAAAGCGGATGCCCAGATCCAGGATGCAGTGAAGGCAAAGGAAGAAGCTCAGGCAATGAAGGCAGAATATGAAAAGAATATGCAGGAAGCCAAGAATAGGGCAAATGACATTGTGATGACAGCTCAGAAAACAGCCGCTATCCAGAGTGAAGAGATGCTTAAGGAGGCTTCCAGTCAGGTAACTGCCATGAAAGAGAAGGCAGAGAAAGACATTGCCCAAGAGAAACGTAAGGCAGTCAACGAGATCAAGGGAGAAATCGGCGGTATGGCTGTTGAGATTGCCGGAAAAGTGATCGAGCGCGAAATTAGTGAAGAGGATCATGCAAAACTGATTGATGAGTTTATTGAGAATGTAGGTGAGGCATCATGACAAAAACCGGAAAGCTATATGGAGATAGTCTGTATGAGTTAGCGCTTGAAATGACCTTGCCGCTGAAGAAAAGCTCGATGGACAGATTATGGAGCAGATGATCGCAGTCAGACAGATTTTCAGGGAAAATCCGGGATATTTGAAATTGCTGGGAGAACCGGCGATTCCTGAAGACGAGAGACTTAAGATGATTGAAGAGGCTTTCGGAGGGCAGGCAGAGAGATATCTGGTGAATTTCCTGAAATTATTGTGTGAACGCAAGATTCTGAGAGAGTTTGCCGGATGCTGCGAAGAGTTCATCAGACGCTACAACAGTGCACATGGAATTGCAGAAGCCGTGGTTACCAGTGCAGTGAAGCTCAGTGATACTCAGATGGAAGCTCTGAAAGCGAAGCTTGAGAAGCTAAGTGGAGAAAGTGGTCTGCATGTGCAGCATATCAAGCAGCTTACTGGATTTTTCCTGGATTATCTGGTTCAGAAAACAGATGCATCCGTTCTTGGCGGACTTCGTGTGGAACTGGAGGGCGTACAGCTTGACGGTACAGTACAGAGCCGTATTTCCGGTATTTCGAAGAAACTGAATGAATTGGTAGTATAAAGAACTGGATTCCGGATTTGAGAATCGTACTGTATGGGTATTTGACATATGGATATGAAAAATCTTTAAATTTCTGAATTCAGACAGTGCAAAATAATAGAATATAAAAGGATGGAATGGAAACATGCAATTAAAACCTGAGGAAATATCCAAGGTCATCCGAAGCCAGATAAAATATTACGAAAATGCCATTCAACAGAACGAGACAGGTACGATCCTTATGGTTGGTGACGGTATTGCCAGAGCCAGCGGACTGGTAAACTGTATGTCAGGAGAGCTTCTGGAATTTGAGGACGGAAGCTTTGGTATGGCACAGAACCTGGAGGAGAACAGTGTCTCCATCGTAATCTTTGGTTCAGATGAGAACATTGGTGAGGGTCAGACCGTAAAGCGTACAGGCAAGGTCGTGTCTGTACCTGTAGGCGACGCCATGGTTGGACGTGTTGTAAATGCACTGGGACAGCCAATTGACGGAGCAGGCCCGATTGATACAAAAGAATTCCGGCCAATCGAGAGCAAGGCACCAGGAATCTGTGAGAGAAGATCTGTATATCAGCCTCTTCAGACCGGTATCAAAGCCATCGACTCTATGATCCCTATCGGACGTGGACAGCGAGAACTGATCATTGGTGACCGTCAGACCGGTAAAACTACAATTGCTACAGATACCATTATTAACCAGAAGGGAAAAGATGTGATCTGTATCTATGTAGCCATTGGACAGAAGCGTTCCACAGTAGCTACATTAGTAGAGAACCTGACCAGAAACGGCGCAATGGATTATACTATCGTTGTGGCAGCTACAGCATCTGAGTCAAGCCCGCTGCAGTATATCGCACCGTATTCCGGATGTGCAATGGGTGAATACTTTATGAATAAGGGAAAAGATGTGCTGATCATCTATGATGATTTAAGTAAGCATGCAGTTGCATACCGTGCACTTTCCCTGCTGATCCGTCGTCCGCCTGGACGTGAGGCATATCCGGGTGATGTTTTCTATCTGCATTCCAGACTTCTGGAACGTGCAGCGAAGCTGGACGATGAACATGGCGGCGGTTCCATGACAGCACTGCCGATCATTGAAACACAGGCAGGTGACGTATCTGCCTATATTCCTACTAACGTTATTTCTATTACAGACGGACAGATATTCCTGGAGACAGAGTTATTCCATTCAGGAATCATGCCTGCTGTAAACCCGGGTATCTCCGTATCACGAGTTGGTGGTGATGCGCAGATCAAGGCAATGAAGAAGGTAGCAGGAACACTGAAACTGATTTATTCCCAGTACCGTGAGCTGCAGAGCTTCGCACAGTTTGGTTCTGATCTGGATGCTGATACAAAGGCACGTCTGGAACAGGGAGCACGTATTGTGGAAGTTCTGAAACAGAACCAGAATGCACCGGTTCCTGTAGAGAAACAGGTTGCAATCCTTTATGCGGTTACAAAGGGTGTTCTGGAATCAGTAAAAGTTGAAGACGTAAATGTATATGAATCAGGATTATATACCTATCTGGATACAGATGCAGCAGGCGTAGAGGTTATGCAGGAGATCCGCTCAACAGGTAAGCTGGAGCAGGAAACAGAGCAGAAGCTTAGCAGCGTACTGGATGCGTATACAGAAAATTTCCTGAATACAAGACCTGACAAATAATGTGATTAGGAGGGTATGATCATATGGCTGGAAATATGAAAGCGGTAAAGCTGCGTATCAAGAGTGTACAGAGTACAATGCAGATTACCAAGGCCATGGAGCTTGTAGCATCCTCCAAACTGCGTAAGGCAAAGGAACGTGCAGAGGTATGCCGTCCGTACTTTACAGAACTTCATGAGACATTGAAAGAGATTGCAAGGGAGAATACAGATTTCTCATCCGTTTATGCGAAAGAGTCTTCCAACAATAAAACCTGCTATGTAGTGATCGCAGGTGACAGAGGACTGGCAGGCGGATATAACACCAATCTTTTTAAATGTCTGGAGGCTTCTGCTGAAGGTAAGGACTACATGGTTCTGCCGGTTGGAAAGAAAGCAGTAGAATATTTCCGCCAGAGAGAGATTGAAGCTCTGACAGAACAGTTTGCAGAGGCAGGAAGTATTTCTGTAGCGGATTGTTTTGAGATGGCAAATATGCTCTGTACAGAATTTCGCAAAGGAACCTTTGGCCATATTGAATTATGTTATACTGTCTTTAATTCCATGCTTTCTCAGCAGCCGGAGGTATTTTCCATGCTTCCTATGACTGATATCAGAGAGGAAAGCGGAGGTAAGATAGAGACGAAGAATCTGATCCTCTATGAACCGGACGGAGAGACAGTATTTGATGCCATTGTTCCGGAATATCTGGCAGGCCTGGTTTATGGCGGTATCTGCGAAAGTACTGCAAGTGAACTGGCAGCCAGACGTATGGCTATGGATGCAGCCACAAGTAATGCGGAAGAGATGATCGATCAGCTCAATCTGTATTACAACAGGGCACGTCAGGCCAGCATCACGCAGGAGATCACGGAGATTGTTGCAGGTGCGGAAGGTCTTTAGAAATAGGAGATTATAAACATGAGTGAAAAACACATTGGCGAGGTAGTGCAGGTTATCGGTCCGGTACTGGATATCCGCTTTGCGCACGATGAACTGCCGCCTCTTCTCAATGCCATAGAGATTGATAATGATGGCGCAAAGCTGGTTGCCGAGGTTGCACAGCAGGTTGGTGATGATGTGGTAAGATGTATTGCCATGAACTCTACTGACGGTCTGGTGCGCGGTGCCAAAGCTCTGGATACAGGCGGTCCAATTTCCGTTCCTGTAGGTGAGGAATGCCTGGGACGAGTATTTAACCTTCTGGGTGACCCGGTAGACAATCTTCCGGCACCGGAGGCAAAGGAACGCTGGTCTATCCATCGTCAGGCTCCTTCTTATGAAGAACAGATGCCTGCAACAGAAATCCTGGAGACAGGTATCAAGGTCGTTGACCTGATCTGTCCTTATGCAAAGGGTGGTAAGATTGGTCTTTTCGGTGGTGCAGGTGTAGGAAAAACAGTTCTTATCATGGAGCTGATCCACAACGTAGCAACTGCACACGGCGGACTTTCCGTATTTACAGGTGTAGGAGAGCGTACACGTGAGGGAAATGACCTTTACAATGAAATGAAAGAAAGTGGAGTTATTGACAAGACTGCTCTGGTTTACGGTCAGATGAACGAGCCGCCTGGAGCACGTATGCGTGTAGGTCTTACCGGACTTACCATGGCGGAGTATTTCCGTGATAAAGGTGGAAAGGATGTACTGTTATTCATTGATAACATTTTCCGTTTCACACAGGCAGGTTCTGAGGTGTCCGCACTGTTAGGACGTATGCCTTCCGCAGTAGGATACCAGCCGACCTTACAGACTGAGATGGGTGCATTGCAGGAGCGTATCACTTCTACCAAGAATGGTTCCATTACATCCGTTCAGGCAGTCTATGTACCGGCGGATGACCTTACTGATCCGGCTCCGGCAACCACATTTGCCCATCTGGATGCCACTACTGTACTGGATCGTTCTATCGTAGAGCTTGGTATTTATCCGGCAGTAGACCCACTTGGTTCTACATCCAGAATCCTTGACCCTCGTGTTGTAGGGCAGGAGCATTTTGAAGTAGCCCGTGGAGTACAGGAGATTCTTCAGAAATATAAAGAATTACAGGATATTATCGCAATCCTTGGTATGGATGAGCTGTCAGAAGAGGACAAGCTGGTAGTAAGCCGTGCAAGAAAAGTACAGCGTTTCTTGTCACAGCCATTCTTCGTAGCAACCCAGTTTACCGGTCTTGATGGAAAATATGTACCGGTAGCCGAGACCATCCGCGGCTTCCGTGAAATCTTAGAAGGAAAGCATGATGATGTACCGGAGAGCTATTTCCTGAATGCCGGAAGTATTGACGAAGTACGTGCCCGTATGAAGTAAGGGGTGAAGCCATGGCAGACGAGAAGAAAGCATTTGAGGTAGAAATCATTACCCCGGAGCGAATCTTTTATACCGGGGAAGCAACCATGATAGAATTCAATACAACAGAAGGAGAAATCGGTGTCTATCCGGACCACATTCCGCTGACAACGGTGCTTGCTCCCGGTGTTGTGACCATTACCAATGGCGAAGATGTAAAAGAAGCTGCGGTTCATGCAGGCTTTGCAGAGATTTTGGGCGATAAGGTAACACTGCTGGCAGAGATTGCCGAGTGGCCGGATGAAATCGATGAGAAGCGTGCCAAGGCAGCAAAAGAGCGTGCCGAAGCCCGTATTGCAGCTAAAGCTGCAGATACAGATATGCTCCGTGCGGAATTTGCATTGCGTAAGGCGTTGGTGCGAATTGAAGTGAAACATTAAAAACGGTGTATACAAAAGATAAAATATGATGTAAGGAAGGTACCCTCTTTACCGTAGAAAACGGCAGAGAGGGTATTTTTTACTTTACAGGAAATTACTTTCCTGTAAAGTAAAAAACGCTCCGCGAGAATGTGCCGGTGGCAGGTTCTGTAGATAAAAATAGACAAAAAAAGCAAAAAGTGAAGCCAAAAATTATAAAAAGATAATAAATTTCATAAATAAATGATGAAAAAATACAGATTGTGAAAAATATTTTCCAGTTGTTTTCAGTGGCTTGTTTCTGCGGTTTAAGTGCCTTAAGATGAAGGTAAATAAAATACAGCAGAAAGGAGAAGAACGTGTATAATCATTTATTTCAGCCAATTTCTATTAATGGAATGATATTAAAAAATAGAATTGTGGCAACACCGACAGGTGATGATTTTGAAGAAAAAGCATTGGGCGGTGCAGCACTTGTAATTGCGGGACATGCAATAGTAGAACCGGGACGTTCCAGTTTTGCAAGTCCGGAAGAACCGTATCCATTTGCCAAGTATGAAAGAGAAGCAACCAGAAAGAAAGTGCTTAAGATTCACAAAGGCGGAGCGAAAGCTTCTATCGAAATCTTTCATGCCGGACAGGATGCAAGAACGGTGGATTATGCGAAAGGACCGTCTGGATTTATCCGCCCGGATGGAGTGGAAGTAAAGGAAATGGATGAAGCGTTGATGGAAGAGACACTGCAGTGGTATGCCGAGACCGCAGCAAGTGCAAGAAAAATTGGTTTCGATTCCATTTTTCTTCACTTCGGACATGGCTGGCTTCCGGCACAGTTCCTTTCCCCACATTACAATCACCGGACAGATTCCTACGGTGGAAGCATCGAAAACCGCAGCCGTTTTCCGCTTCGGATATTAGAAACCGTCCGGAAAGCAGTTGGAAAAGATTATCCGATTGATATGCGTGTCAGTGCCTATGAATGGATTGAAGATTCCATAAGCTTTGAGGATGTGATGTACTTCCTGAAGCAGGCAGAGCAGTATGTGGATACCGTTCAGATTTCATCTGGAATTGATAAAGTGTTTGAAGCAAATGTGCATTGCATCACAACCAATCTGGAAGAAGAAATGCCGAATCTCAAATGGGCAAAAATTGCAAAGCAGGAGCTTAAGATTCCGGTTTCTGTGGTCAGCGCCGTTATGACGCCGGAAATGGCAGATGAAATTATTGCAAAGGGCTACGTGGATATGGTGGCATTTGGAAGAACACTTCTGGCAGACCCGAACTGGCCGAAGAAAGCACTGGAGGGGCGTCCGGAAGACATTGTTCCATGTCTCAGATGCTCCAACTGTTATCACATTTCTACAGACCACTGGAATGTAGGCTGTTCGGTAAATCCAAGATATCACAATGAGGAATTTATTCCATCAGGGCTTGATTTGCCGGAAGCAAAAGAGAAAAAACATGTGGTAATCGTTGGCGGAGGACCGGCAGGCATGAAAGCTGCCATGACAGCATATGACCGTGGACATCAGGTGACATTGCTGGAAAAAGAAAGTGAACTGGGCGGCATGCTTCGCTTCATTGAAAAAGAAGCACACAAGGAAGAAGTTAAGCGGCTTTTAAATTATTACCGGACGCAGATGGCAAAAAGAAAGATAGAGGTTCGTCTGAACACAGAAGCAACACCGGAGTTCATAAAAGAGCTTCAGCCGGATTCATTGATAGTTGCTCTTGGTGCCGTAGAGAGGATTCTTCCGATTCCGGGAATTGATAATCCAAAGGTACAGCTTGCAACAAAAGCGATTATGCATCCGGAGCAGTTAGGACAGGAGATTGTAATCCTCGGTGGAGGAAGTATTGGATGCGAGATAGGATTGGAACTTGCCGAGCAGGGAAAGAATGTTTCCATTCTGGAACTGACCGATACACTGGCAGCAAATGCCAACTCTTTATACCGGGAAGCATTACGTCAGAAGTTTTTGCAGTATGAGAATCTTCACAGCCTGTTAAAATGCGGTTGCAGCAGAATCGAAGAGGATGTTGTTGTTTATAAGGATGAAAAGGGAGAAGAGAAGAGTATTTCCTATGACAACCTGATTCTTTCTACCGGACTTTCGGCACAGAAAAAGCTTGTAGAAGCATTTTACGGAATCTGTAAAGATACCATAGCAATTGGGGACTGTATCAGTCCATCGAACATTATGAATGCAAATTTTGAAGGGTTTGCAGCAGGATTAAATATATAAGAAAAATGTGAATTACACAAATGAAAGGGGTAATACGAATGAAAGACTACTCAGAATTAATTCAGGCGGTTATCGCCGGCGTGGGTGGCACAGATAATATTGAAAGTTGTATTCACTGTGCAACAAGACTCCGTTTTACATTAAAGGATGGAGCAAAATTTGATCAGGCTTCCTTAAAGAAAGTAAAAGGTGTACTGGGAACCTTAATCGGCTCCGGATATTATCAGGTATTAATCGGACCAAATGTAGGTGATGTTTATGCACAGCTTGCAGAAGTTCCGGCACTGAAATCCAAATTAAAAGCAGAAAATCCAGCAGAAGCTGTGGATGACGGGAAGAAGAAAGTCGGACTTTTAGACAGATTTACAAAAATGATGTCCGATGTATATGCACCGTATATTCCGATTCTGGCAACCGGTGGTATCGCATCCGGATTAATTGGATTACTGGCAAACTTTGGCGTAGTAGACAGCACAGGTCTTACTTACCAGACCTTTTATTCTATTTTTTATTCGCTGATTTATTTCTTCCCGATTCTGTTGGCATTTACAGCAGGAAAGCATTTTAAATGTAATCCTTATGTAGCCGTAACACTGGGTGCATCCATTATGTATCCTGGCGTAGCAGACCTTCTGGTAACCGGTGAGAAAGCTTCCTTATTGGGAATTAACTTTACCGCATATAATTTCAGCGGTTCTTTTATCCCGATTTTACTGGCAGTATTCTGCATGAGTTATTTTGAAAAATGGCTGAAAAAGATTTTGCCACAGGTAGTGCAGTTTATCCTTGTTCCATTCTTATGTTTGATTGTATTTGTTCCACTTAGCATTCTTGTATTTGGACCACTGGGCGGACTTGTTGCAAACGGAATTAATGCCGTATACGGTGTAGTAAGCGCAAGCAAGATTCTTGTAGGCATTGTATTTGGTGGATTATTCTCCTTGGTAATTCTTCTTGGTATGCACTGGGCAGTTACTCCGATTCTTCTTGGAATTATGGCAGAGCAGGGCTTTGAGCCGGCGCTGGCAGCAGGTGGAATGGGTAACTACGCAGCACTTGGAATCTGCCTTGCAGTAGCAGTATTTGCAAAAAATGCAGGAGACAAAACAACTGCAGGTTCAGCAGCATTTACCAATGCACTTTGCGGTATTACAGAGCCTGGACTTTACGGTATCATTTTAAGAAGCAAATGGTTGCTTGGAACAATGATTGTTTCCGGTGCAGCAGCAGGATTAGTTCTTGGAATCGGCGGTGTTGCAGCAACAAACTTCTCCTTCTCAGGACTTCTTGCTTTCAGTGGCTGGTTTGGATGTGTCAACTTC
>OIDN01000263.1_pt1 | contig 15790 bp, 10 predicted proteins | sample 1581581 | NCBI WGS metagenome assembly OIDN01 (sample SAMEA3882535, study PRJEB24775) | human gut metagenome | biome: human-associated habitat; feature: intestine environment; material: feces | place: Netherlands | collected 2009/2010
GTTAAGTCCAAGCGGATCAAATGCTGATGAGTGAAGATCATCAACTGTCTTCTCAAGCTCCTTTATACCAGAACCGCCAACACGGCTTACTGTATTTGTAAAGTATCTGTCCACAACGTCCTTTGAAAGACCGATACACTCAAATATCTGTGATCCCATGTATGACTGGATCGTTGATACACCCATCTTGGATGCGATTTTTACTATTCCGTGGCATATTGCACTGTTGTAATCATCGACAGCCGCATTGAAATCCTTGTTCAGCAGATGCGAATCTACCATCTGCTTGATTGTCTCTATTGCAAGATAAGGGTTGACTGCACATGCACCATATCCGAGAAGTGTTGCGAAGTGGTGAACGTTTCTTGGATCAGCACTCTCAAGGATGATCGCAACCGCAGTTCTCTTCTTAGTTCTTACCAGGTGCTTCTGCATGGCTGATACTGCAAGGAGTGATGGTATTGCAACATGGTTCTCATCCACACCTCTGTCTGAGAGGATGAGGATATTTACACCGTCCCTGTAGAGCTTGTCGGCCTCGATAAACAGTCTGTCGAGAGCCTTCTCCATGGATGTGTTCTTATAATAAAGAATAGGAAGTGTCGCAACCTTAAGGCCAGGAACATTCATATTCTTGATCTTCAAAAGATCCGTATTTGTCAGTATTGGATGGTTGATCTTCAGCACATGACAGTTCTCCGGCTTCTCCTCGAGGATATTACCATCCTTTCCGAGATATACCGATGTGGATGTGACAACTTCCTCTCTGATCGCATCGATAGGTGGGTTTGTAACCTGTGCAAATAACTGCTTGAAGAAGTTGAACAGTGGCTTGTGGCTGTTCGAGAGAACTGCAAGTGGTGTATCAGTACCCATGGCACTGATTGCCTCTGCACCTTTCTCTGCCATAGGATATATGGTATTCTTGAAATCCTCGTAGGTATATCCAAATGCCTTCTGAAGTCTTGCTCTCTCCTCGTCTGTATACTCCTGAACTCTGATATTTGGAATCTTCAGATCAGCGAGATGTACAAGATTGCTGTCTACCCACTCTCCGTAAGGCTTTGCCAGCGCGTATTTCTCCTTGATCTCCTCATCAGATATAAGACGTCCATTCACTGTGTCGACAAGAAGCATCTTGCCAGGTCTGAGTCGGTCTTTCTTTACGATCTTGGATGGATCTACGTCCAGAACTCCGACCTCTGATGAAAGTACAAGGTAATCATCATCTGTGATATAGTATCTCGATGGTCTCAGTCCATTTCTATCAAGAACTGCTCCCATGAGCTCACCGTCTGTGAATAATATAGAAGCAGGACCATCCCAAGGCTCCATCATGGTTGCGTAATACTGGTAGAAATCCTTCTTCTCCTGACTCATGGCTCTATCGTTCTCCCATGGCTCAGGGATCGTGATCATGACTGCCATAGGAAGCGGTATTCCATTCAGTACAAGGAACTCAAGACAGTTGTCAAGTCTTGCTGAATCCGATCCATCCGGATCAAGAACAGGCATAACCTTGTACATCTCATCCTGCATGATGGTGGACTCCATGGTCTCCTCACGGGCGATCATCTTGTCCTCATTTCCTCTTATTGTATTGATCTCGCCGTTGTGGCACAGGTATCTGTACGGATGAGCTCTGAGCCATGATGGCGTTGTATTCGTTGAGAATCTTGAATGAACAAGTCCTATGGCTGACTCATAGTCAGGATCCTGAAGGTCGTTGTAGAACATTCTGAGCTCACCGACGAGGAACATTCCTTTATATACTATAGTCTTGCTGGAAAGTGATGGAACATACGTGTCATCATTGCTCTCCTCAAATATTCGTCTGACGAAGTAGAGCTTTCTGTCGAAGTCCATACCGGCCTTCACTGTCTCAGGTCTTCTGATGAATGCCTGCATGATGCATGGCATGACATCTATTGCCTTCTTGCCAAGGATTCCAGGTGTTGTAGGAACCTCTCTCCAGCAAATGAACTCCAGTCCTTCCTTCTCCACTATGACCTCAAACATTTTCATAGCCTGCTTGCGCGCCAGCTCCTTCTGTGGAAAGAAGAACATTCCTATTCCATAATCGCCTTCCTTTCCAAGGTCATATCCAAGCTCTGCTAAAGCCTTGGTGAAGAACTTATGTGATATCTGAAGGAGTATACCTACACCGTCTCCGGTCTTGCCCTCTGCGTCCTTTCCTGCTCTGTGCTCAAGATTCTCAACAATCTTGAGTGCATTGTTCACTGTGTCATGTGTCTTTATACCCTTGATATTGACAACGGCACCGATACCACAGTTATCGTGCTCAAAGCTTGGGTCGTATAATCCGGTATTCTCCGCTCTCTTATTCTCAATCATGTCCTGTTCCGTCCTTTCCATGTTTTTGTCATTCACAACGATATTTTGATTTTAACTTTTGTTTCTCAAGTAAATATTGTTATTTTTGTATTTTTCTCAAGTCATTTATCGTTTTGGATATATTACTACCATTTACACTGTTTGTAAACAACTTTTTTCAATAAATTATCTGACAGTTTTCGATTAAAAAACAATGCTCTGTAATGTATATACAATTCTTTATATTGTAGCCTTTCTTTAAGCATTGGATGTCTCATATCTCAATGTCTCCGATGCATAAAAAAAGGAAGCCCCATATCTGAAGCTTCCTTGCTTAATTATTATGTTTAGTTTTTTATTCCTCGACGATCATTCCCTTTGGAGGAGTTGTTATCGTCCTAAGATCTCCATCCTCGTCGCTTCCGTCTGATATTCCATCACCCGGAGCCTCCGTCGTCACCTTGACCTTCTGTGACTTAACACCTGATATGCTCTCTATATTGCTGCTTATCTGCTTTACTGTGCCTGATATGACGTATTTGTCAGCACCATACAGATATTCATGTAATGCCTCCACATTGGATGCCATATCAGCAGCCACAAGGCAGTTACCCTTGTCCGAGAGTTCCTTTGCCTCATATGCAAATGGGAATCCTGCGGTATCTACAACCTTATATCCAGCCACATTCTTGACAAGAGCATGTATATCGTCCTTGTTAAGACTTGTTGATATACATTTAAATGAAACATCAACAAATGAATCAAGTGAACCTGTGTCTGCACTGAGCAGCTTGTCTATAACCTTCATGAGGACTATTCTCTGTCTCTCGGTTCTTGTTATATCTCCCTGGCCAGTGGATCGTATTCTTGAATATGCAACTGCCTGCTGTCCATCAAGAGTATACTCTCCTGCCTCAGTTATTCCTGATGAATATTTGCCTGACAGGCTTATCTGCTCTGCAAGGTTCTTATTGAAGTTGTTCACCTCTTCATCAATGACCTTGACATCAACGCCTCCAACGGCATCGATTATACTTGCCATTGCACTGAAATCAACTGCCACATAATCTGTGATATTCAGGTCGAGATTGGTATTCAGTGTGTTGATGGCTGTAACCGCACCGCCGAGCTGGTATGCGTAATTCACCTTCTGTGTGGTATCCATGGAACCGCTTGCTATCTCCATCAGAGTATCTCTGTATACAGATACAAGCTTGATCTCCTTGGTGCTCTCATTGATGCTCACTATCATTATACTGTCACTGTTAGTTCCTGCATTCATATTCGAATCTCTGGAATCCACTCCGTAGAGTGCAATGGCACGATATCCCTTGGTCGCATCCTTGACACCGTCATTGACAAGTATCTGATCTGCACTTATCTCATTGATATCCATCTCATTGTACTTCATTCTGGCATAATTCTTGACATATATTATACATATGAGTATAAACAGCGCAAGCAGGACAAAGAACGCTATCGCCCACACTCTTGTACTGATGTTAAGCTTCTTTCTCTCCAGATTGACAACCTTTGGATCAGCCTCATCGAGAAGGTTCTCCCTGAAGAACTTTTCGCTGTCTGACTCCTCGTCCTCCTCAGGCTCTTCCTCATCATCCTCAAGCTCCACTTCATCGAAGCCCAATGCTTTGCCTATGTCTCCAAGTCCCAGATCAGCCGTATCTGATTCCGAATAACTGAGCTTATCCTCATCAATATCCTTCTCTATACGCTCAAGCTCATCCATGTCCAGCATGTCATCTGTTCTTCGGGATGATACTGTCGAATCCTCTTCCACAGGCTCTGCCTCTGCAGCTTCCTCGACCTCATCGTCAAGGACAGGCTCCGTATTCTTCTCCAGAATATCTGCCGGCTCAGTCTTCTGTTCATGCTCTTCTACTGGCTGTGTGGCAGTTTCTACAACTTCCGCATCACTCTCCTGCGGCTCAGTGATCTTGTTATCTTCCTCAACAGGCTCTTCCTTTTTCTCAGCTTCTTTCATCTGCTGGCGGCGCTCAAGCTCCTGCTGAACCTTAAGCTTTCTTGCCTCTTCGCGGGCATTCTGCTCTCTCTCGAGCTCCAGCCTCTCAACCTCAGCCTTTGCCTTTGCAACATTTCTCTGGGTGCGTTCCCACGCCTCACGTCTAAGCTCCTCATGTCTTGTCTGCACATCTGTCTCAATATTGTCAACTTCTCTGAGCAGATTGTCCACAGATGAGCTTCCTGTGCTCTGTATACTCCTGCGTGGTCTCTGGGCAGCTTTTGAAGGTCTCTGCACGGTACTCTGATTGCTCTGTGTCCTCGGTACAGTGCCCTGTGTCCTCTTCACCGGACCTCTGTCCACAGCTCTGTCTGCTACAGGCTGTCCGGTCTGTCTCTGCTTTGCCCGGGCCTCACTCTTCACTCTTCTTGCCCTGCTGTCCTCGTGATAATACTCGTCATAATTCTCTTCCGGCTTCACAGGTCTGGAAATATTCTTCTGAGTCTTCTTCTCCGGCTTCTTTTCCGGTCTCTTATCAGCCTTTCTCTCCGGCTCAGGATCACGCCTTTTTTCTTTCTTCTTTTTATCCCCGAACAACAATGATCCTATCAATCCACCATCATCAAGATAATCATCATCGTCATCCAGCCAATCCATGTCCTCATCGTACCTGGATCTCATTCCATTTTTCTTCTTATTATCCATTGGAACTCCTTTTTCAAATATCTAAAAATGTCGTTACCTCGATTTATAATACATTATATTTTTTCCTTTTACAACATGTATTATATCTTAATTAGTATAAACACCTTCATATTAACACTATTTTATTTGACACATGATGTATAAAAAAGTATACTCGTATTAATAATGTCTAAATATCAATGCTTATTTTTTAAGGAGCAGGAAATGGATACTAACAATATTACTTTGTCGGTGGTTATGCCCGCCTACAATGAAGAACAGCACATCAAAGATAATCTTCTTGAGACTAGCCGAATACTCAGCCGTTTTCTTCATCATTATGAGATAATCGCTGTGAATGACGGCAGCAAGGACTCCACAGGCAAACTTATTGCCGAGGCAGCCGAAATGGATTCTCATATTGTAGATACAGGATATGATGTCAATCAGGGAAAGGGACATGCTATCACAACCGGAATTGCCAAAGCTTCCGGCAAATATATAGCATTCCTTGATTCAGACCTTGAACTGAGTCCATCTCTTCTCAAGCCATTTATGAAGCAGATGAGGGACACCGGTTCTGACATAGTCATAGGATCAAAGCTTCACCCTGAATCCAAGCTTGATTATCCTCCTATTAGAAGAGTCATGAGCTACAGCTATTATATTATGCTCAAAATGCTGTTTCATCTTGGTATCCATGACACCCAGACCGGTATAAAGCTTTTCAAAGCAGAAGTCATAAAGCCGATTGCCGAGAACCTTTCCATATCGGGCTATGCTTTTGATATTGAAATCCTTGTGGCTGCACACAGACAGGGATATTCGATATCCGAAGCTCCTATCGTCCTGAATTACAGCAGGGACGATGCATCAGATGGAAGAAGGATCAAGATCAAGGACATTTGGAAGGTATTCACAGACACTATTGAGATCAAGAAGAAATATCATTAATTTAGGGATTATACACGGATAGAGAAAATAAATACAAACTACACATTTATTAAGGAGATTTTTATGAATTACGAAAACGCTTACAAGCTTCTCGAAGAAAAAGGACAGCTACACTTATTAAAGTATTATGATACTCTCAGCGAGGCTGAACAGGCAGCACTCCTGAACCAGATCAGTGAAATTGATTTCTCACTTATCGATATGATCGGACACAATTCATCAGGAAGTGATTCTGATATCGCTCCCGTTGCAGCTCTCCAGATGGACAGCATTGCAGAAAAATATGATATATACAAGAACGCAGGCCTTGAAGCCATCAAAGCTGGCGATCTGGCACTGGTCCTCCTGGCAGGTGGTCAGGGCACCCGTCTTGGATTCTCCGGTCCTAAGGGAACCTTCAACGTCGGTGTCACCAAGGATATGTTTATATTCCAGCTTCTCATCGAGCACACCCTCGATATTGTGAAGATGGCAGATACCTGGATCCATTTCTTCATCATGACCAATGAGAAGAACCACGATGACACAACATCATTCTTCAAAGAGCATGACTACTTCGGTTACAATCCTGAATATGTTCATTTCTTTAAACAGGAAATGGTTCCTTCAGTGGACTTCAACGGCAAGATATATCTCGAGGAGAAGGGAAAGGTTGCCATGTCTCCTAACGGCAACGGTGGATGGTTCTCATCCCTCTGCAAGGCCGGCCACCTCGACAAGCTCACGAAATACGGAATCAAGTATATAAATGTATTCTCAGTTGACAATGTACTTCAGAGAATTGCAGACCCAGTATTCCTCGGAGCAGTTCTCACAGAGGGCTTCCTCTCCGGCGGAAAGGTTGTCAAAAAAGCATACCCTGACGAGAAGGTTGGCGTCCTGTGTACTAACCACGGAAAGCCATATATCGTCGAGTATTATGAACTCACAGATGCCATGCGTGATGAGCGCGATGCCAACGGCGATTACGCTTACAACTATGGAGTTACATTAAACTATATCTTCCCGGTTGACAGACTGATGAAGATCATGAATGAAAGTATGCCTCTCCACATCGTCAAGAAGGCTATCCCTTATGTCGGTGAGGATGGAGAGATCGTCAAGCCATCAGAGCCAAACGGCTACAAATTTGAGACACTGGCTCTCGATATGATCGCTTATATGGGAACATGTCTTCCATTTGAGGTCGACAGAGAGAAGGAATTTGCTCCTATAAAGAATGCTACAGGAAATGATTCTATAGACTCAGCCAGAGAGCTCCTCAAAAAGAACGGCTACACACTTTAATCCATGAATATATAACAAAATAACAGGTCGATGGTATATGCCATCGACCTGTTATTTTTATTCTGCCTCATTCTTCTGCTGTTTTTCTTTTTCTCTTCGGAATATCTCATCTATCGCTTCCCTGACAAGCTCTGACATAGATACCTGTCGCACCGCCGCACATTCACTTAGCTTCCGATGAGTATCTGTATCTATCCTAAGTCTCAGGATCGTATCTTTTCTCTTTTCCGTCGGCCTTCCCGGGCCTCTCTTCTTATTGCCATCCGTCATTTCTTTTCTCCGCCATATAATTTATTCCTATCAGAACAGATATTTTACAACACCATTTACCGCATAACACATGAAGTAAAAGCAGCTTCTTATAACTCCATATCCAACTTTTCTGTATACGGCAAATGTCTTTTTTGCAGACGACAGTTTTGAACCAGACTTACTGTTTCTCATCTGCCTGTATAATAGCAACGGCTCATTTATCGCAACCGAGCTTCCGTATTCCTTCAGTATCTGCAACCAGCAAATATAATCCTCATGGATATCGTCGTTGCCCATCGGATATCTGAGTGCAACCTGTCTGTCCATCACAACCGATGAACAATTGATCACATTTCCTCTGAGCAGCATCTTATAGGTGACCTTTTCAGGAACTCCGATCACTTTTCCCGTTCTGGATCCGTCTTCGTTCACAAGCTCCCTGGCCGTAGAACACAGAACCGCACCTGTCTGCTCCATAAGCTTCAACTGTTTAGCCAGTTTATCAGGCTGCCACTGATCATCCGAGTCTATAAATGCAACGTATCTGCAAGTTGCAGCCGCAACCCCGCGGTTACGCGAAGCTGCAACTCCCATATTTTTTTCATTTCTGATGATATTCACACGGTCATCTTCCGCGTATCCATCAAGTGCTCCTGTCAGATCATCCGTCGAACAGTCATCAACTATTATGACCTCCACAGGAATCCCCTGCTTCATAACTGAATCCACCGCAGAATAAATGGTTCTGCTGCTGTTATACGCCGGAATTATCACCGATACTTTTTCTCCAGTCATCACACACACCTACATCGATATATATCGCTTATTATTTATCTGTTTTCTGCACAGTCTTTCCGAGGTCATAGAATGCATCCTCAGACTCATCAAGCCCTTCCGGCTTCACATTTACAGGTGAAGGTATCTGTACCTTCTCGCCATCCCTGAGTGCCGTGGTCATATTTGATGCGATTCCCTCTGATGTCTCCTTCTGGAACATGATCTTTACCGTCAGGAGCATCAGCTTGAGATCAAGCCATATTGAATACTGCTCATAATAGGTAAGATCCAGCTTAACCTTATCTCTAGGGGTTGTGTTGTATTTGCCGTAAACCTGTGCATATCCCGTAAGTCCGGCCTTCATCTTGAGTCTGTAGTCAAACTCAGGGAATGTCTTTTTATAAAGCTCGGCGATCTCCGGTCTCTCAGGTCTCGGTCCGACAAGTGACATATCACCCTTGAGTACGTTGAAAAGCTGTGGCAGTTCATCAAGATGCAGCTTTCTGAGCCATTTTCCCACAGGGGTTATTCTGTCATCATCCTTCTTTGCAAGCTGTGCTCCACCTGCCTCGGAGTCCATCTTCATACTTCTGAACTTGATGATCTTGAACACCTTGCCATTCAGTGTCAGTCTATCCTGCTTGTAGAATACCGGTCCTCTGTCATACAGCCATATCGCAAGTGCTGATATGAGCATAAATGGTGAAGCTATGACAAGCAGTATAAATCCACATATAACATCCATGATCCTCTTAATGATCATATCGTCACCGGTAAGTCCCTGATTTCGTGATAAGAGGATAGGCGTATCGAACAAATGAATAGGCTCAGCTCCTAATATGATTATGTCGGAAAGCTTTGGCACAACATACGATCTGATGGAGTGTTCAAAACAATACTTCACAAGCTCATTTCTTATATAAGCCTTTGTCTCGCAAATGATTACTCCATCGTACTGGAGTATCTTCTCCTTGATCGCCTGCTCGCCCTCGCTGACATGTATTCTGTCTTCTATTACATACTTGTCCTTACGGGCATTGATCTTGTCTATGAACTCTATCGGAGTCTTATATCCATATACCAGCAGCAGATGCCTTGGCGGATACATCTTCGCATACAAAAATCTACACGCAAATATCCAAATCAATATCACTATCGTTTCAAGCCCGGTTACCTTTAACAATGGTACCGGATTTACATAGTCACGACAGATTATACAGAGCTGCAGGTAACCAACTACATTGGCACACACGAGAGCCAGCAGCTGTGAGTAAACTATATCAAGCAGTCTGAAGAATCCGACTCTGTAACCACCATAAAGCTTGGTGAAAAGTATGATGATTATTCCATACATTCCGATAACTGCCCAGTTTCCTCTTCTCCAGAACGGAAGCGTAAGCGTTACCTCATAGTCCCGGTACCACATGAGTCCAAACAGCACCAGCTCCACAGCGATGAGTACACAGGCCTCACCCACTGTTATGAGACGTTTGTATCTGTCCCTCTTTCTAACTCTTCTGTTTTCTTCCATATTTATAGCATCTCCCTAAGCATCTTGTTGACAGATCCAGGATCTGCTTTACCCTTCATAGCTTTCATAACCTGTCCGACAAGTGCTCCGAGAGCCTTCTCCTTGCCGCCTCTGTAATCATCAACAGCCTTTGGATTGTTATCTATGGCTACCTGACATGCCTCCTTAAGTGCATTGTCATCCTGAACAGTTGCAAGTCCGTTATCCTTGACATACTTCTCAGGATCTATATTATCTGCAAATATCTTTTCGAACACTTCCTTTGCAACACCGCCATTGATAACCCTGTCATCAACAAGCTTGATGAGCTTCGCAAGATTCTCCGCTGAAAACTTCAAGTCTTCCGCATCAACACTGTTCTCCTTCATCAGTCTCATGGTCTCTCCCATGATCCAGTTGGAAACCTTCTTTGCAGGTGCTCCCAGTGCAATCGCGTCCTCAAACAGATCTGCCAGCTTCTTGGAGGCCGTGATGATGTCTATATCATAGTCAGGAATCGCATATTCCTCTTTGTATCTTATCTTCTTCTCGTCTCTGAACTCAGGCTGTGCATCCCTTACCTGCTGGAGCCACTCATCGCTGATGTGGATAGGTACAAGGTCAGGATCAGGGAAATATCTGTAATCCTGTGCATCCTCCTTGGATCTCATAGGATATGAATACTCCTTAGTATCATCCCATCTTCTTGTCTCCTGGACAACATTTTCACCAGACTCGATGAGATCGATCTGTCTCTCTCTCTCATTCTCTATGGCTCTGGCAATGGCCTTGAATGAGTTCAGGTTCTTGGTCTCTGTACGTGTGCCAAACTCCTCTGAGCCAACCTCTCTGATCGAAAGATTGACATCAGCACGCATGGATCCCTCATTCAGCTTACAGTCTGAAGCTCCGAGATACTGTATCGTCTCCCTGAGCTTTTCAAGATATGCTATTACATCCTCCGCAGATCTCATGTCAGGCTCAGATACTATCTCTATAAGAGGCACACCTGAACGGTTATAATCTACATATGACACGCCTTCCCACTCATCATGAACAAGCTTTCCTGCATCCTCTTCCATATGAATCTCATGGATTCCAATGGTTTTCTTTCCTTCGGAAGTCTCAATCTCAATGCCGCCATCGTGGCAGATTGGAAGATAAAGCTGGGAAATCTGATAGTTCTGAGGATTGTCCGGGTAGAAATAGTTCTTCCGGTCAAATTTACAATACTGGTTGATTTCACAATTCATGGCAACACCTACTGCCATGGCATATTCTACCACCTGTTTATTTAAAACCGGAAGAGAGCCCGGCATACCGGTACAAACCGGACAGGTGTGTGTATTTGGTGCACTTCCGAATGCAGTAGAACAGCCACAGAAGATTTTGGTCTTAGTTGCCAGTTCCACATGGACTTCCAGTCCGATGACGGTTTCATACTGTTTACTCATAATCTTCTTTTCCTCCTATTCTGCTGCTAACGGGCTGTGCTGATATGGTCTTGTCTGTTCAAAAGCATATGCGGCACGGATGATATTCTTCTCCTTGAAGCAGTCTCCAATCAACTGCATGCCAATCGGAAGCCCCTTGCTGTCGATGCCGCATGGCAGGCTGATTCCCGGAAGTCCTGCCAAGTTCACCGATACGGTATAAATGTCGCCTAAATACATTTTCAGCGGGTCGCTTAAGGACTCTCCCAACTTCGGAGCGGTGGTCGGTGCTGCCGGTCCTAAGATAACATCATATTTTGCAAATGCTTTATCAAACGCCTGCTTAATCAATGCTTTCGTACGCAGTGCTTTTAGATAATATGCATCATAATAACCGGAACTTAAAACAAAGGAGCCTAACATGATACGACGTTTTACTTCTGCTCCGAAGCCTTCGGAACGGGATTTCTTATACATGTTGTGAAGTCCTTCGTAGTCTTTCGTACGATAGCCATATTTTACGCCATCAAAACGGGCAAGGTTGGAGCTTGCTTCTGCATCTGCAATTACATAGTAAGCAGGGATTGCATATTCTACCAGGCTCAAATCGAACTCTTCTACGATAGCACCTTTTTCTTCTAATTTCTTAGCGGCTGCTAAAATAGCATCCTTTACTTCTGCATCCAGTCCTTCTCCAAAATAATCTCTTGGAATACCGATTTTCATTCCTTTCACATCATCGACTAATGCACTGGTAAAATCGGTCTCTTCTCTCTGAATGGAAGTAGAATCCTTTTTATCATAGGAAGTAATTGCCTCTAAAATAGTTGCGCAGTCTGTCACATCCTTGGCAACCGGTCCTATCTGATCCAAAGAAGAACCATAGGCAATCAGTCCATATCGGGATACGGTTCCATAGGTTGGCTTAATTCCTGTGACACCACAAAATGCACTCGGCTGACGGATGGATCCACCGGTATCAGAACCCAATGCATAGAAGCACTCTTCTGCTGCTACTGCCGCACAGCTTCCACCGGATGAACCGCCCGGTACATGCTCGGTATTCCATGGATTTTTGGTCTCTCCAAAAGCAGAGGTCTCTGTGGTACTTCCCATGGCAAACTCATCCATGTTGGTCTTTCCAAGAATTACTGCTCCGGCTTTTTCCAGATTTAATACTGCTTCTGCGGTATAAGTCGGAATAAAGTTATATAAAATTTTAGAACTGCAGGTGGTGAGCATTCCTTTTGTGCACATATTATCTTTGATTGCTACCGGAACTCCTGCCAACGGTCCTGTCAATGTGCCGTCATCAATGAGCTTCTGCACTTCTGCCGCACGCTTCATTGCCCCTTCTTCATCTACGGTAACAAAACTGTGTACCGCATCCTCTCTTGCTGCAATGGCATCTAAGGCGGCTCTTGTAGCTTCTTCTACTGATACTTCATGGGCTTTGATTTTTTTCCCAAGCTCTACTGCTGTCAGTGATAATAAATTCATCTTCTGCCGCCTCCTTTACTGATCTACGGTCTTTGGTACAACAAATGCCCGGTCTCTGCGCTCCGGCGCGTTGGCAAGGGTATCCTCGCCGCCGTCACCATTGGTTACTACATCTTCCCGGAATACATTATGCACCGGAAATACATGGGACATCGGTTCTACACCGGATGTATCCAGTTCGTTTAATTTATCAATATAATCTAACATGCTTTCCATGTCTTTTTTTGCTGCTGCTTTTTCCTCTTCGGAAAGCTCAAGCTTTGCAAGGATTCCAACGTATTCCATGGTTTCATCTGAAATCACATTTGCCATTGTTTTTCCTCCTTAATCACGTACTTTGATATGAACTTCTCTTAACTGCTGCTCGGTTACTTCGTTTGGTGCTCCGCACATCAAATCCTGTGCATTTCCGTTCATCGGATAAGCAATGACTTCACGGATGTTATCCTCGTTACGCAGTAACATAATCATACGGTCAATGCCAGGCGCCATTCCTGCGTGTGGCGGTGCTCCAAACTGAAATGCATTGTATAATGCTCCGAATTTATTTTTCAGCACTTCTTTATCATAACCTGCGATTTCAAAAGCTTTCTCCATAATCTGCATATCATGGTTACGGACTGCACCGGAGGATAGTTCCACACCGTTGCAGACGATATCGTACTGGTATGCTAAGATGTCCAGCGGATTCATGGTATTGAGTGCCTCTAAGCCGCCCTGTGGCATGGAGAATGGGTTATGGGTAAATCCGATTTTCTTGGTCTCCGGGTCACGCTCGAACATTGGGAAATCATTGACATAACAGAAACGATATGCATCTTTCTCAATTAAATCCAGCTTCTCGCCTAATTCATTTCGAATCATGCCTGCATAATATGCGGCACGCTCTTCTTTATCTGCCATGAAGAAAATGGTATCTCCTACTTCAAGACCTGCCAGATTTCTGAATTCTTCTTTCATGTCATCCGGGATAAATTTGTCAATCGGTCCCTTATAGCTTCCATCTTCTAATACTTCCAGATATCCTAAGCCGCCCATACCGATTCCGGTTGCAAATTTCAAAAGTTTCTCATGGAAACCTTTCGACATTTCTGCATGTACACGGATGGCTCTTACGGTCTTTCCGATAAATGGCTTAAAGGTACATCTCTGGAAGAACTCTGTCACATCGATGATACGAAGTGGGTTCCGAAGGTCCGGTTTGTCACTTCCGAACTCTAACATTGCCTGCTTATAACTGATGATTGGATATGGTGCTTTCGTTACTTTGCTGCCTTCCGGTGCGAATTTCTCAAAGGTGGCAGAAAGTACTTCTTCACCAATCTTAAATACATCTTCCTGGGTTGCAAAGCTCATTTCAAAGTCAAGCTGATAGAACTCTCCCGGTGAACGGTCTGCTCTTGCATCCTCATCACGGAAACATGGTGCAACCTGAAAATATTTATCAAATCCGGATACCATCAGAAGCTGTTTGTACTGCTGTGGTGCCTGTGGCAATGCATAAAATTTTCCTTTGTATTTTCTGGATGGCACGATGTAATCTCTTGCGCCCTCCGGAGAAGATGCACAAAGAATCGGAGTCTGAATCTCTAAGAATCCCATCTCTGTCATTTTCTCTCTTAAGAAAGAAATTACCCTGGAACGGAAAATAATATTGTCTTTTACTTTCTGGTTTCTCAAATCCAAATAACGGTATTTCAACCGGACATCCTCGCGGACTTCCCTACTGGTCATTACTTCAAATGGAAGCTGTGTATAAACCTCTCCTAAAATATCTACGCTCTTTGCCTCTAATTCAATGGTTCCGGTCGGAATCTTTGGATTGTAGGTCTCTTCATCTCTTTTTTCAATCAGACCTTCTATGGAAACTGCCTGCTCCTTGCGGATTCCCTCTAACAGTTTTCCATCCCGGATTACAATCTGCATTACTGCATACATATCTCTTAAATCAATAAAGGATACGCCGCCATGGTCACGGATATTTTCTACCCAGCCTGCTACCCGAAGTGTCTTTCCAATGTCGTTTTCGCTTACCTGATTTAAGGTTACGTCTCTGTAAATGTTGCTCATCTTATCTACTCCTTTTCTGATATGATTGTCAGCCCGGAGTATAAAAATAACCCCGGAATACTGACTCGTATTCCGGGGCGAATAATCTTCTTATCCGCGGTACCACCCGCATTGGAAAATGAATGCTTCATCTTCCCTCTCTTCGTGCGTAACGTGCACTACGTACTGACCTACTGTAATTCAGCCAGTCGGCTCCAGAGTGTTCCCTTTGCTTTCTCTTCCAAACAGCGCTCTCAGTCGGTGACGCTGTATTCCTGTCGGCCTCTAAAAGTAAGAGTCTCTTTCCCAGCTTTTGCAACTATATCTCCTAGTTGTTGACTATGATAGCACTGCTTTTTTTGTTTTGCAAGTATTTTTTACAAATCTGATGCTATTTTTTCACTATGTCCTTTATATTATCCAATTTTATTTTATATAATGAACATAATCTGCTTTTCTCGGAGCAGCTTCTTTTGCCGGTTCTTTTGCATAGCCGATGACACAGTTTCCAATGCCTTCGTAATCTCCTTCAATGCCAAGTTCCTTTAAAATTGCTTTTCCCTCTTCCCTCTCAAAAGTTTCTTTTGCACGGTGAATCCAGCAGCTTCCAAGACCTAAGGAATGTGCTGCCAGCATCAGATTGCCCATAACGAGGCTTCCATCATAAAGATAGGTGGGACGGCTCTTATCTGCTAACACCACCAGTACCACCGGTGCTCCATAAAACGGATCGCCGGTTGTTCCCATAATCTCAGCATTTACCTTGGAAAGTCTGTCCCTTACTTTCTTATTGGTAACTGCAAGTATAATCGGTGACTGCCTGCCCATTCCGGTAGCCGCATAAGTTCCGGCTTCCACTACTTCTGCAATCAGCTCTTCCGGCACCATATCTTCCTTATAACCTCTGATACTTCTTCTTGTCTCCATTGCTTTTATGATCTCGTTCATTCCTTACTGCTCCTTTCTGATGCTCCGGCGGAAAATTTCATCCGCCTCTTTTACTACTTCTATCTCTCCGGTCTCAATCAT
>OIDN01000269.1_pt1 | contig 15583 bp, 13 predicted proteins | sample 1581581 | NCBI WGS metagenome assembly OIDN01 (sample SAMEA3882535, study PRJEB24775) | human gut metagenome | biome: human-associated habitat; feature: intestine environment; material: feces | place: Netherlands | collected 2009/2010
ACGGGCGAGATGAACATGAATGTGAATATCGACATGTACACCGCACTGCTCGGTGGTGAGGGTATCATCACATTGAGCAATGGTTCAAAGATTAAACTGAAGATTAAACCGGAAACTCAGAACGGTACCAAGGTACGTGTTCGCGGTAAGGGTTATGACAGAGGTGACGGAACCTTCGGTGATCTGATGATTACCTATAACGTGAAGTTGCCTACTGGTCTGAATGAAAAACAGAAGGAATTGCTCCGACAGATGAAGGAAGCAAAGTAAAAGGAAAAAAGAAAGCTCCGATGGACTCAACAAATCCATCGGAGCTTTCTTTCTATATTGTTTTTGAATCTTATGATTCTTTTATATTGTTTTAGAACTTACGAATCTTTTAATCAGAACAATTCTATTGCTGTGGCTCAGAAACCTTATTCATATTGAAGGCAGAAACCTTGCCGTCAGGTGAAACAACTGCTGAAATCTTAAAGAGTTGTTCCTTCTTGGTGCCATCTGTCAAATCTACGTCCTGACGGGCAGAGAACTGTACCTGATACTCATATTCCTCATCGCCAACCTCGCGTTTCTTGATCTGGTAGTTGTTGTTGATGTGCCAGTTCATATTGGCAACATTATCTTTATAGAGCTTGTCCATAAAGGTAACGACATCAGCCTTGGTAGCCGAGTTCTTACCAAGCAGGGAAGAGAGAATATCCTCGCAGGTAGCTGTCAATCCATCTGCATTATGGGAATTGATGCTCTGGAAGAACTGACGGAACAATCCGCTCACCATCTGCTTTTCTTCTGGCTGTAGGTCACGGCTCTTCACCTTCTTCAGGGCATTTTCTGCCTCTTCAATATGAGCACCATCTGTATGAGCATTCAGGTATGCCTGGTAGGCATCAGCTGTATCTGCAGCCTTAGCTACATTCCAGTCGAGGGAATCTATTTTAAGCAAAGCTTCCTGCTTGTGCAAACTGTTAGGATACTTCTGGAGATATGCTTCCAAAGCTTCTTTCGATCCGCTCACTACCGCATTGGTCCAATCCTGATCGTTCTGCTTCAACAGGTCTAGATGAGCCATGATGGAATCGCGATGTGCTTCATCCGCATCCTTGTAGGTATCGAGATAACTCTGCAGTACCATCGGATCGCTGCTTTGCATCGCATACTCATAAGCTTCCAACTCCTTGTTGCGATTGGCACTGTCGTAGAAGTAATACATAATGCCACACGCCAAGACAGCAAAGATGAATGAGATGATGAAGATAGAGCGGGTGTTCTTTTTCTTCTGTGGTTCCTGAGGAGTATTGCCCTCTCCGCCATCATTTCCGCTCGCAGTAACACCAGGACGACGTACAGGAGGTACTGGTGGGACAGGAGGGGTTGGAGGGACAGTCTGAGAAGTAGAAGATACTACTTGAGAAGTCGAAGGAATCTCTGAAGCTGGAGAAGATACCGGAGACGGAGATGCAACCGGCGTTTGATCTTTTACTGCTGCAGATGATGCAACAGGATGCGTAACACCCACTGCTATCTCATGGCAGTTTGGGCACATCTCCTGACTGCTGAAATAAACCTCACCGCAATGAGGGCATTTAGTGATTTTTCCAGCTATCTCAACGCCACAACTAGGACAGGTTGGAGCCTTGTCACTGATCTGGCGGCCACATTCTGGACATTTAATAATTGCCATAGTTTTATTTAAAGTTTATGTTTTACTTAAATTATTCATGTTTCTATGCTTCAGACCTGTTCACTCTTTACCTTGAAACTAATCATCAAGTTAAAAGCTCCAAGTTCAAAGTTACAAAGCCTTATCTGTGTCTGAATCTAATCTCTCTCAATCGATGCCTGCCCATGAATCTACTCTTATCCACGTAGCCATTGATACCGTTCAGTTTTCCCTTACCGGTATATTGCCACATCTCAAAGTCTCTTCCATCCTTGAGCACTGGTTCTCGCTTGGTATATTGTGCTATCATCAGCTTGTAGCTGTCGAGCTTTCCCAAGAGATAATGGTCATAGAAGTTGGCACCCGTATAGATGAGCGGCTTCTGCCTGTATGCCTTTTCCACGAGACGCAGGAACTTGAAGAGTGAGTCGCAAAATTCTTCTGTTTCCAAACCACTCTTGGTCTCTACGTCGATCATCGGCAAGAGATCCTGGTCGCCAGGGCGGCACTGTGCCTTGAAATTCTTCAACTGAGTTTCCTGAGGAATACGGGCACGATAAAAGTGGTATGAACCCACCTTGAGTCCATATCTATGAGCCAGATCAATATTCTGCTTATATTTGCTATCTACATTGGTTCCACCTTCGGTAGCCTTCAGATAGACATACGCCATCTTGGAGTTATCGCCCACCGTTTCCCAGAACACATTGCCCTGATAGTGACTGAGGTCTATGCCATGCACATGACTGCAGGTATCCTCGCATTGCACCTGCGCACTTGCGCATAGTGTTATAATAGATGATATTATTGTTATACAAAATCGTTTCATAGATGCAAAGGTACGAAAATCGCTTGAAATTCGTCACAGAGTATGCTTATTTTTTATATATTTTATATTATTCTTCGATTTCTGAGAGCGAGCGGTAGAAGTTATTGCAGAAATTGCTGATAGTTTCTATGGGCGCATATTCCAGATACCGCATACTGCGGCGCAGGTTTTTGCGCATCGTGCCACCGGTGGTGCGAACGAATCCAGCCTGGGTCTGCTCGAATAAAATCTCCTGCTGATCGAGACTGTTATAATAAAGCGAACGGAGGGTCAGCTTGTAGGCACCACGTTCTACACGGCGCACGAAAGGTATCTCATCCTGTTCAAATTCGAAGAAAAGGATAAGTACACTGCCCTGCAACTGCGCCATACGCTGGATGCGGAGCTTGCGCAGCCATTTTTCCAGTTTTACGAAATCTACCTTGTCGCCCTTGGTGCGCAGGTAGTTTCCCATCTCGATGATGCCGCCAAGATTAACGCCATTGGCTAATATTCCATTGATATTGGATACGATGATGCGAAGTAAATGAATGGTCTCAATAGAGGTGTCGATGGCATGACGCTCGTTTTCCTGTATGCTGGCTAAACGTCGGTTCAGGAAACCATTGTTCATGCGTACTTCACCCGCAGGCACATCGCTGAGGTTCTTCATCATCTGGGCTATCTTCTTCTGTTTGAAGGTAGTCATCGGTTCCATCTCCTCCTTCGTATGAAAGTGATCGGAACGCAGCTTGACAAAAAGGTTTCTCTGTAAAAAATCCATCGTGTATTCATTTAAAAGTTAAACAATTGAAATAAGCTACTTCCATTCTAGCTGTATCGCTTCGGGTAACGAAATAGTATCGAAAACAGCGCAGCTATACCGATAGCCAGAGGATAATAGAGGTATGGAAGGATATCCATCGGACTAAGATTGGCAAGACCTGCTGCCAGAAGCATCTGTACTCCGTATGGTATCAAGCCCTGAACCGTACAGGAGAAAGTATCGAGGATACTGGCTGCCTTACGGTTGTCAACTCCAAACTTATCACCGATTTTCTTGGCTATGTTGCCTACCGTGAGGATGGCAACCGTATTGTTGGCAGTACATACATTGACCATGGAAACCAGTGCTGCAATAGACAGTTCGGCTCCTCGCTTGTTGCTGACGTGAGCCGTAATCTTATCGATGATATAATTGATACCGCCATTCTCACGGATGATTTCGAGCATGCCACCCGCCATCATTGCGATGATGACCAGTTCGCCCATACCGATGATTCCGTTACCCATGGCCGAAAACCAACCGAAGAGATCGTAACCTCCAGTAGCACCCAGAAGCTGACAACTTACACCAATCACACCACAGAGCAATGTTCCCATCGTAAGAACCGCCATCACATTCATACCCGCCACAGCAGTGACAAGTACTACCAGATAAGGGACTACCTTGACATATTCTACCTTCGGAATATCAGTAGGTGCCTGCAGACCGATACCCATCACGGCATAGATAGCCAGTACAATAACGGCGGCAGGTACTACGATAAGAGAATTGACACGGAACTTATCGCTCATCTTGCAATTCTGAGTCTGGGTAGCTACTACCGTGGTATCAGAGATAAAGGAGAGATTGTCTCCAAAGTAAGCTCCACCAACGATGATAGCTGTCATCATACCTATATTTACGTCCATGGAGTGGGCGAGTCCCGCAGCTATCGGAACAAGTGCCACAACGGTACCTACACTTGTTCCGATGGATACGGAGATAAAGCAGGCTGCCAGAAACAGTCCCGGCAGAATCATGCTGGCGGGCATCGACAGCTCCCATCGCCTTAGCCGAAGCTGCGAAAGAACCTGCCAATACATATATCCACAACATGAGCATCAGATTGTTGGCGCCGGCACCCTTGCTATAGGTATCTACACGACTCTTGATGGGCATACCACCAGAAATCGCAATGGCATAGATACTGGAGATCATAAATGCCACGGTGAGCGACAAATTGGTATCCTTATGACTGGCATCTACCGAATAGACAGTGAATGCCACGATGAGGACAATCAATAAAAACAATGGCGACAACGCCAACAATCCTTTCTTATTACTCATGTTTCTTTTTAAGTTATTACAATGTTACTCCATTCTTGAAAATGGAAATCTCACGATAGCCGTTGTACTCGTTGCGAGCTTCCTCGCCACTGGCAACTGCTATAATCTTGTCGATGAACTTGTTTACCAACTCCTTCATATCGGTGCCTTCAACCAGTTCTCCGGCATTGAAGTCAATCCAATTTGGCTTATTCTGGGCAAGCTTGCTATTGGTTGAAATCTTCATGGTTGGAACGAATGTTCCGAATGGGGTACCACGACCCGTTGTGAAGAGTACAAGCTGACAGCCTGCAGAAGCCAATGCTGTAGCTGCCACGAGATCATTACCAGGAGCAGACAAGAGGTTCAGACCTGTTGTCTCCAAACGGTCACCATACTGCAGCACGCCACTGACAGGAGCACGACCGCACTTCTGGGTACACCCCAGTGCCTTATCTTCCAGAGTAGAGATACCGCCAGCCTTGTTGCCTGGAGAAGGATTCTCGCCAACAGGCTCACCATGACTGAGGAAGTACTCCTTGAAATCATTGATGAGATGAACGGTCTTGTCGAAGAGTTCCTTATTCTCACAACGGTTCATCAGAATAGTCTCAGCACCAAACATCTCAGGCACCTCGGTAAGGATGCTGGTTCCGCCCTGAGCAACCAACCAGTCTGAGAATTCACCAACGAGAGGGTTAGCAGTGATACCACTGAAGCCGTCAGAGCCACCACACTTCAAACCTACACGAAGCTTGCTTACCGGAACCTCCTCACGCTTATCCTCCTTAGCCTTGGCATAAAGATCACGGAGAATCTTCATTCCCTCTTCGATCTCATCACCCTCAACCTTCTGTGTTACCAGGAGCTTGATGCGATCCTGATCGTAATCGCCCAACATCTTCATGAAGTCATCAGGCTGATTGTTCTCACAACCCAATGAGAGAACGAGAACAGCACCAGCGTTGGGATGCAGACAGATATCACGGAGCACCTTGCGGGTATTCTCGTGGTCACCGGAAAGCTGAGAGCAACCGAAATTATGGTGCCAAGCGTGGATAGCATCAATGCCCTCACAGCCAGTCTCTTTCTTCAGAAGCTCTACGAGTTTCTCGGCAACACCATTCACGCAACCTACGGTTGGCACTACCCACACCTCGTTTCTTACACCTACTTCGCCATTCTTGCGTACATAGCCCTGGAAGGTACGTGATTCCTTGGCAATGTCCAACTGCTCATCTACTGGATTATAGGTATATTCCAGCGTACCGGCAAGGTTGGTCTTGAGATTGTTCTCATTCACCCATTCACCCTGCTTCAGATTCTGCTTGGCATGACCGATAGGGTAGCCATACTTGATGATATTCTGTCCCTCGGCAGCATCATCGATGAGCACCTTATGTCCAGCTGGAGTATCCTGCAAGAGAGTGATACTCTTGCCATCCACCTCGATAACCTCGCCCTTCTGCATAGGACGCAAACAAACCACTACCGAGTCGGCAGGGTTAATCTTGATAAAGCTTGATAGTTTCATTCTGTAGTTTTGTTTTTGTTTATTTATCATTTATATTTCTATTCTGGTCTCTTCATTTCCGCCTTAGATCTGCGTTCTGCGGTAGAAATCGATATTCTCCTTCATCAGCAGCTCAATAGGCATATAATTCACCGGATTCACCTTCTTCTTGAGAACGATGGCACGGAAGAGGGTATCCACGCAATAGTAGCCCTGCATATAGGCATGCTGTGCGATGAGGAACGAGATACTGCCTTCGCGCAGACATTTCGCATTCTTGCCCACCATATCATAACCCATGATCTGTACATCACGGCGATTGGACTTAAGCAGATAATCTCCCACGATATGCGCCTTCGATGTCATTGTTATACAATGATGTGTAGCAGGATGTTCATCAAAGTACTGACCCAGCATCTTCTGGTACTCGTTGCGGGTTCCATTGAGCGGAAGATCAAGCACATTGATGACTATCTGTGGGAAATGATCGTGCATATAATGACGGAATCCCACCTCACGGTTATCCTGCTGCTTGCTGACCACATGGCCATCCTTGGTCTGTCTCATCAGCATCACCTCTTTCTCATTGCCCGCAAGCATCATCAGCATCTTGGCTGCAAAATAGCCAGAGCAGAACGAATCCTGTCCATAGAAGGAGAGAGGGCGCAAGTCTGGCATATAAGAATCGAGAAGGATAAATGGAATACCCTTTTGATGCAACTGGTCTGTAAAACCACGTGTCACTTCCAAAGATGATGGTACTATGATAACACCTTCCGGATTGGCATCAAGAATCTCTTGTGAAACAGCCTTGAAAGAATCCTCACTGGAACGCTCGTAGAATCGGATCTCTAAATCGATATGGAAATCCCGGCGCTGGTCTTCGCACTTTCGGGCACCTTCTTCTATCTCTTCCCAATAGGCTTCCGATTCATGCTTCGGTATCAGAAGATAAAAAGTATAAGCCTTGTTGTATGCCAATGCACTGGCATACATATTAGGTTGATAATTCATTTCCTTGAGCGCTTGTTCCACCTTCTCACGAGCCGGCTTCGACACGTTCGGGCGGTCGTGGAGCACACGGTCCACAGTTCCTACAGATACGCCTGCTCTTTCGGCGATATCCTTGATTCTGATTCTTTCGGCCATTGTTTTTAAGTTTATGGTTAGAGCACATCGCACGTACATTATTATATAATAACTGTGCGCACAAACTGTGCTTTTTTACTATGTTTTGTTGAACTGCTGGTTTGTGTGCGGTCACACCGTCAGCATTCGGGCGCAAATATACAACATTTTTTTGAATTGTGCGAATGCACAGCTCTTTTTTTGCACAAAAAACGAAAAAAAAGGAGAAAAAAGGGGAAAAAGTGAGAAAAATACGAAAAAAATAGGGCGATAAATGAAAAAAACTGCGATTAAATTTTGGTATTCGAGAAATTATAGCTATTTTTGCCAGCGGTTACGGACAACTACAATAAAAAATTGTCTATTAGTAAACAAACAATAAAAACAAAGAAATTAAAACTATCAAACAATGGCAAAGATTGTAACATTAGGCGAGATTATGCTTCGTTTGTCACCAGAAGGCAACGATCGTTTCATTCAGAGTGAGTCACTTCGCATTATCCCTGGTGGTGGTGAGGCTAACGTTGCTGTTAGCCTTGCTAACTATGGTCACGATGCATATTTCGTATCAAAGTTGCCAAAGCACGAGATTGGCCAGATTGCAGTAAATGGTCTTCGTCGTTATGGCGTCAATACTGAGTTTATCGCCCGCGGTGGTGATAGAGTAGGTCTCTACTATGCAGAGACAGGTGCTTCTATGCGCCCATCTAAGGTTATCTACGACCGTGCTCACAGCGCTATCGCAGAGGCTGATCCTTCTGATTTCGACTTTGATAAGATCATGGAGGGTGCTCAGTGGTTCCACTGGAGCGGAATTACTCCTGCTATCAGCGACAAGGCTGCAGAATTGACCAAGTTGGCTTGTGAGGCAGCTAAGCGTCATGGCGTAACAGTATCTGTTGACCTCAACTTCCGCAAGAAGCTCTGGACATCAGAGAAGGCTATCTCTGTGATGCGCCCATTGATGCAGTATGTAGATGTCTGCATCGGTAACGAGGAAGATGCTCAGCTTTGCCTGGGCTTCAAACCTGATGCTGACGTAGAAGGCGGTAAGACTGATGCTGAGGGGTACTATGGCATCTTCAAGGGTATGATGGAGGAGTTCGGCTTCAAGTATGTCGTTTCTACGCTCCGTGAGTCTCTTTCTGCTACTCATAATGGCTGGAAGGCTCTGATCTATGATGGTAAGGAGTTCTATCAGAGCAAGCACTACGACATCAACCCTATCATCGACCGCGTGGGTGGTGGTGACTCTTTCTCTGGTGGTTTGATCCATGGTCTCCTGACTAAGGAGACTCAGGGCGAGGCACTTGAGTTCGCTGTTGCTGCTTCTGCATTGAAGCACACTATCCCTGGCGACTTCAACTTGGTTTCTGTTGACGAGGTTGAGAGCCTTGCTGGCGGTAACGCTAATGGTCGTGTACAGCGATAACACTTAACATTAAACATTTAACATTAAAACAAGAAGATGGCAAAGTTTAGCAAAATGCAGGTCATGGCAGCTATGAAAGAGACTGGTATGGTTCCTGTATTCTTCAATAAAGATATCGAAATCTGCAAGAACGTGATCAAGGCATGCTACGAGGGTGGCGTTCGCGTATTTGAATTCACCAACCGTGGCGATTTCGCTCACGAGATTTTCGGAGAGTTGGTAAAGTGGGCTGATAAGGAGTGCCCTGAAATGATCTTGGGTGCTGGCACAGTGGTTGATGCTGGTACAGCTTCCTTGTATCTCCAGTTGGGTGCAAACTTCATCGTTGGTCCTAACTTCAACCCTGACATTGCTCCAGTATGTAACCGTCGTTTGGTGCCTTATTCACCAGGTTGTGGTTCTGTAACAGAGATCAACAATGCTCAGGCAGCAGGTTGCGATGTAACCAAGGTATTCCCTGCAGGAAATGTAGGTGGTCCTTCATTCGTTAAGAATGTAATGGCACCATTGCGTTGGAGCAACATCATGGTAACAGGTGCCGTAGAGCCAACAGAGGAGAACCTTACTCCTTGGATCAAGGCGGGTGTTCTGTGTAGGTATGGGGTCTAAGCTCTTCCCTAAGGAGACTGTTGCTGCTGCAGATTGGGCTGCCATCACAGCCAAGTGCCAGGAAGCTTTGGGCTACATTGCTAAGGCACGTGCATAATCAGGATGCATAAAAGATTTCATCATATTTATGGCATCGCCATCATCTGTATGATGGTGGCGATGTTTGTTTTTTCAGCTTGTTCGCCATCGCATAAGGGCGAAGTAGATGAGCTGAATTATCTTTCTTATGCGCTTCACTATCGTAACCTTGATTCCACTAAAGTATTGGCAGAGAAGGCTTTGGCTCTTTCCGAAGACTATCCTGCCGGATATGCGGAGGCTTGTAATAACCTGGCTTTTGTGGCTATTGCCAAGATGGATTACCATACTGCCAAGCGATGGCTGGACAAGGTTAACAAACGCAGTGACAATCAGATAGAACTCCTTATTGCCGACGTTCAGAATATGCGACTCTGTCAGCGTGAGGCCCGCAACAAGGATTTCTACAGCTTTAGAGAAAAAGCCATCCGTAAACTGCGAAGAATCGGTGAGGAAATAGATAACCTTCCTCTTCGGGAGCGTCATCGCGCCATTTATGCGAAGAGTGAGTTTGATATCGTTGCTGCCACCTATTTTTATTATGTACAGCTAGACAAGCCGATGCTCAATGCGCTGGCAGATCTTGACCCGGATGAAGTGGAACAGGATACGGCACAGTATCTCAACTATCTTTATAATATGGGAGCTGGTGGTGCCATTACTCATGGCACCCCACAGGAAATCTGTCAGGCGGAATTTGATATGCTCATTCGCCTCTACTTTTTGGCAAGTGGCAGCAATCCTTATCCATACTGGCAGGCAAACGCACTGCAATCTATCAGCGAACATATTCAGGATCCGGAACAGCGCGATTTCCTGGTAAAAAACAATCTGCCGGCTTTCCAGTATCTCAATGTTGAACAGATGCCTTTGGAACTTCTGGCAGGAAACTTTGCGCAACGCGCACTCAATATCTTTTCTGAATACGGAGACGTTTACCAGACGGCAGGAGCATACCGCACACTGGCAGAATGCTACTGGCAGATCAAGGATTATAAATCGGCAGGCGATTGCCTGAACAGGGCACTCAACCAGAACAGGGCTATCCAGCAGGCGCCCGACCTGGTGGCTTCTATCCGAGAAAGACTCAGCCTGGTTTATTCCGCCATCGATGATAAGCCGGAAAGCGATTACAACCGCAATATTTACCTCGACTTGCAGGAGCAGAGCCGACAGGACAGGCAGTTGGAAGCGCGTGCCACTCAGTTGGACAACAATGCCGTCCAGCTGAACACGATGATTGCTGCGGTAATCTTTACGATAGTCTTGGTTGTGGTCTTGCTCTATGTATTCGACAGAATGAAGCGCCGTAATACCAAGGAAAGTTCTGTAGAATCCCTGCTGATACCTTTACATGAATGGGAAGAACAGAATACGCAGCATATCAATGCGTTATCAGAAAAGCATGAAGAATTGGAAGAAGCCAAGAATATGGTCCAGCTTCATATATCTGACAATAGACGCCGCAACCTGGAACAGCGTGCCAAGCTTTCTCTGGTCAATAGCATCACCCCGTTTATCGACCGTATGATTCATGAGGTAGATAGGCTGATGAAGGGTAATGATTCAGAAGAAGTGAAACAGGAGCGATATACCTATATCTCAGAGTTGACAGATAAAATCAATCAATATAATTCCATTCTCACCGATTGGATACAGATGCGCCAGGGAGCCATCAATCTCCGCATAGAGAGTTTCCCGCTCCAGCCACTTTTCGATATTGTAGCCAAAGGAAAAATGAGTTTTCAAATGCGTGGGGTCAAACTGACCGTACAACCTACGGATGCCATGGTAAAGGCAGACCGTACGCTGACACTATTCATGATTAACACCATCGCCGACAACGCCAGGAAGTTTACACCTGCAGGAGGTGAGGTCGTGGTTAGTGCCAAGAGCCATCGGGCATTTGTGGAAATATCTGTAGAAGATACGGGAAAAGGTATGGATGAAGAAACACTGGAACATATCTTCGACCGCACCTATACCGGCGGACATGGATTCGGTTTGCTCAACTGTAAGGGCATCATTGATAAATACAAGAAAATCAGTTCGCTCTTCTCTCCTTGTAATATTCAGGCAGAGAGTGAGCCGGGAAAGGGTAGTAGGTTCACTTTCCGACTGCCTTGCGGTATTCGGAAAATGCAAATGATACTGATACTTGCCTTGATGCTGATAGGGTGTAATATCCCATCTGCCGTACAGGGAAGCACTCGGGAAAATGTCTCTATGCACAGAACTGACAAGCACAGAACTGACAGGCACTGGGGCAATAAGCAGACATCGCGATTGCTGCAAAAAGCAGCATCCTATGCCGACAGTGCCTATTTCAGTAATATCAATGGCACCTACGAGCGGACCCTGGCTATGGCAGATTCGTCTCGCAGTTATCTCAACCGATACTATCTGACATTGAATCCTGATGGGAAATATCTGATGGTGGCACATCCCATGAAAGGAACCGCTGCCGAAATCCAATGGCTGCACGACAGTTTGCCAACCAACTACGAGGTCATACTCGATATCCGCAATGAGAGTGCCGTGGCAGCGCTTGCGCTCCACAAATGGGAACTATACGATAGTAACAACAAGGTATATACACAGCTCTTCCGTGAACGGAGTGCGGATAATTCACTCGATAACTACGTAAGAACCATGCAGACTTCAGAAAACTCGAAGGCTGTAGCCATCGTCTTGCTGATTATCCTGCTGTTACAATTGCCACTGGCATATTATCTGCTATACTATCGCCACATCCTCCGTTATCGCTATGCCGTAGAAAAGATCAATGCTATTAACAAGGTGTTGCTCAGTGGTGATTCCAACACGGATAAGCTGAAACAGATTACCGGAATCTGGACTCCATCCGGCAGCAACAACATACGTAACGTTCAGCTTTTCCCTCAGCTCAACGAGGTGGTGGAACGTATCTCGCAGGCACTGAAGCAAAGCATTGATATGCAGCAGAATGAGGCTACGAATATAGAAATGGCAGAAGATGAGCTGCATCGTGCAGAGTATGAAAACGGAAAGTTGCACATTGCCAATTCCGTACTCGACAACTGTCTCTCTACGCTCAAGCACGAAACGATGTATTACCCTTCGCGAATCAGACAGCTTATAGACAGTACACCGGAGGATGTTACTTCCCTGCAGGAGTTGGTGGATTACTACAAGGCAATATACACGATGCTCAGCGCACAGGCAATGGAACAGGTGGAAGGAACCGTGAAATGCGACGCAGACTTGCTGGCATATCTCAGGAAGCTTATCACTGGCGGAGTGAAGAACTTCACTTATCAGGAAGCAACCTCATCATCCGCCTATGTAACCTGCCAGTATATCCTTCACGATATTCCATTTGACGCAACCCGGCATCCACATCTCTTCACACCGCTCACCAGCGATATGAAATATCTGGTGGCCCGCCAGATTGTGAGAGAAATAGGGGAGGCAACCAACCTCCGTGGCTGTGGCATTCTTGCCAAGCCGTCATCTGATGGCAAACTCATGATAGAAATCGTTTTACCTGAAAAAATAATAAAGACAAAGACATGAATAAATTTAAGGTTATTATAGTAGAAGATGTGCCTCTGGAATTGAAAGGCACAGAAGGAATCTTCAAGAACGACATACCCGAAGCTGAAATCATCGGCACTGCGGATAGTGAAATCGCTTATTGGAAACTCATCAAACAGCAAAAGCCAGACCTTGTTCTGCTTGATCTTGGCCTGGGTGGCTCCACCACTGTTGGAGTAGAAATTTGCCGTAGTACAAAGGAACAGTATCCTGATGTGAAGGTCCTGATCTTTACCGGAGAGATTCTCAACGAGAAGTTATGGGTAGATGTGCTCGATGCAGGATGTGAAGGTATCATCCTCAAGAGCGGAGAATTGCTGACCCGTGGTGATGTGGCATCCTGCATGAGTGGTAAGAAGCTGGTTTTCAACCAGCCGATTCTCCAGAAAATCGTTGATAGATTCAAGCAGAGCGTAGGAAGCCAACTGATGCATCAGGAGGCGATGATCAATTACGAGATTGATGAGTACGACGAGCGATTCCTCCGCCATCTCGCCCTGGGTTATACCAAGGAGCAGATCACGAACCTGCGAGGTATGCCATTCGGTGTGAAAAGTCTGGAAAAACGGCAGAATGAACTCGTACAGAAGCTCTTCCCTGATGGTAATAACGGAATGAGCGTGAATGCGACCCGACTCGTGGTACGTGCCTGCGAGTTACGCATCATCGATATTGATAATTTGCAGGCTGATGAAGAATAGTCATACATTCAGCAAGATATGTGGCTATGCCATGTTCCTGCTGATACTGGCACAGATCGTACTGGTGCTGGCTTCCTGGCTCATCACTGCCGCTATGCCCGATGTCTTTCCCCGGTCATTGCTCAGCCCGGAAGGGATCCGATGGTTCTTCGGCACTTTCACCGCCAACCTGCAGTCACCTTGGCTGGTATGGCTGTTGCTGATCAGCATTGCCTGGGGAACGCTACGGGCTAGCGGCTTGTTAAACTACGATCATAAGGTTTACCGACAGCGCAATGCCTTGCGGTTGGTTTGCCTGGAATTCGTCCTGTTTATCGGTGTGATGCTGTTGCTCACGCTCATCCCTCATGCCATCCTGCTCAATGTGATGGGAGGCTATGCCTCCAGCAGTTTTTCCAGAAGCATCTTGCCCTATATCTGTTTTATGGTCATTGTCATGGCACAGTCTTTCGGCGTAGTCAGCCAAAGACTGAACAGTATTGAGGCAATGGGAGAGGCTATGGCGGATGGAGTTCGCCTGTCTGCTCCTCTCTTTATCATCTATATACTTGTCATTCAATTATATAGTTCTGTAGATTATCTTTTTTGATGATCTTTGATAGTACATCAATTCATCATACTAAAAAAGCAAAGGGGCATCCCAATCACTTGGAATGTCCCTTCTTTTGGTATATATTTGGTTTGATAAATTGGTCTAACTATCTTCTGCCACCGAATGATCCGCCGCCATTATGGCTCTTGCTACGGAAAGAACCACCTCCAAAGGAACTGCGGGCACCATTGCTGCCTCCGCCAAAGGAACGGCTTCCACTGTTGAATGAACGGCTGTTATTCAACGAATTGCCGCCACGGTGACCACCGAAAGAACCATTGCTTGGAGTGCTGGAACGTGGAGTGAAACCATTATTAAACGAACGGCTATTGTTGGTAGAACCACTGCCGAATCCGCTTCGGTTATAACCTCCGAAAGAACCACCGCCACGGACACCACTTCCAAAGGTAGCATTATTTTGGCGACTGTTGCCGAAAGAATGATCACGTGTAACCGTAGTTCTTGTACTGCTCTGACGATTGAGATTGCCGAACGTCTTGCCACGACCATAATCGCCACGGTTGAATCCATCGCGCATACCGAATCTAGGTTCCTGACCACGAACACCGATAGGGCGTGGACCGCCGAATTCACGTCCGTGATACCAGCTTCTGCCACCATTCATTCTCCAGCTGTGTCCACCACGATATACAGCATAGAAATGAGGTCTTCCGAAGAAGAAGTAATCTCTGCGTGGGTAGCGTGCATAGATGCCGAAGTGGAAGAATCCACCATCCCAGTAAAGAGGACGGTAGAAATAGCTTGCGGCACAGAATGAGCGATACTGCCAATCCAGAAGGATGTAGCTCAAGTCGAGATTACGCTGACGCCAATAGATGCCGTAGAGATCGTCGTAAGTATCCACGCCCATCAGATAGTCGAGGTTCACCTCATAGGCTGCCTCATACTGATCATCTGTCAGATTCAGCTCGTAAGCCATTTTGTCTGTCAGAAACAGAGCCTGCTGGCGAGCCTGTTCATAACTCATTGCTGATGCAGAAGTGAATGTCATCATGAACATTGCTACTAGTGCTATGATAAACTTCTTCATAATCTTATCTTATTTTATATGTTAAACTTCCATTTTCCAGGAAACCATCAGATTCCAGAATCATCGTCAATTCAGTCATCTTTCTGATTTCTGCTGCAAAGATAAGGCGATTTATGGAGGTATAGTAAGGATTTTCCCTAAACCGATAGAGGAATTTACCTAAACAATGCTTTTTTTTCGAAAAAAAACAGTAATTTTGCAGTCGGAATGAACATTTAGAGTGATTCAAATAGACAACTTAGAGTGATTTAAATAAATAAAATGATAGATTCAATACAGAATATTTTAGTTCAGGTTAGCGATTTTCTTTGGTCGTATATCATCATCACCGTCTTGATATGCT
>OIDN01000272.1_pt1 | contig 15417 bp, 8 predicted proteins | sample 1581581 | NCBI WGS metagenome assembly OIDN01 (sample SAMEA3882535, study PRJEB24775) | human gut metagenome | biome: human-associated habitat; feature: intestine environment; material: feces | place: Netherlands | collected 2009/2010
ACATTTCTTTTTGGCTATTATATTCTCTCGCAGATAAGATCACCCATCTCGGAACAGCTTACGAGCTGTGTTCCCTCTGAGTGGATATCTATTGTTCTGTATCCGTCCTTGAGTACCTGCTTTACAGCGTTCTCAACCGCATCTGCCTCTTTGTCAAGGTCAAATGTGTATCTGAGCATCATTGCCGCCGACAGGATGGTTGCTATCGGATTCGCCTTGTTCTGGCCTGCTATGTCAGGTGCCGATCCACCTGATGGCTCATACATACCGAACTTTGTCTCGTTAAGTGATGCTGATGAAAGCATTCCGATAGAACCTGAGATCATGGATGCCTCGTCTGAGAGGATGTCTCCGAACATGTTCTCTGTGAGAACCACATCGAACTGTGCAGGATCCTTCACAAGCTGCATTGCGCAGTTGTCTACGAGCATGTGTTCAAGCTCAACTTCTGGATAATCCTTTGCCACTTCCTCAACGACCTTTCTCCAAAGTCTTGAAGAATCAAGTACATTTGCCTTGTCTACGGATGTGACTTTCTTTCTTCTCTTCATAGCTATGTCAAATGCCTTGATGGCTATTCTTCTGATCTCGTTCTCATTGTATGTGAGGGTATCAACGGCTGTCATAACTCCGTCAACCTCCTCTGTGTGTCTCTCGCCGAAGTAGAGACCACCGGTGAGCTCTCTCATCATCATCATATCAAATCCGCGCTCTGCGATCTCAGCCTTTAGTGGACATGCCTCCTTCAGCTCATCATAGAGATTGGCTGGACGAAGGTTTGCGAAGAGGCCAAGCTCTTTTCTGATCTTTAACAGTCCTGCCTCCGGGCGGAGATTTGGAGGGAGCTTATACCATGGTGATGTGGATGTATTTCCTCCGATAGAACCGAGGAGAACTGCATCCTTTGACTTTGCAACTGCCACAGCCTCGTCTGTGAGCGGTACGCCTGTTGCATCTATTGAACATCCACCCATGAGTATCTGCTCATAGTCAAATGTGTGTCCAAACTTTTTACCTACTGTATCGAGAACCTTCATAGCCTCTGTGACTACCTCAGGGCCGATACCGTCGCCTTTTATTACGGCTAAATTACACTGCATTTTTGTCTCCTTCCTGTTTTGCCTTTCATGATATATCTTCACTCTGGCCAAACATGCTCATACTCTATTTATTTTTATTATTGATATAGTTGATGAGTCCCTCGCTCTTGATGATCTCCTGCATGAACGGAGGGAATGCCTGTCCCTTAAATTCTGTTCCCTGGGTTCTGTCATAGATCATACCGCTGTCGAAATCGATCTCCACGTCATCGCCTGCCTGGATAGCCTCTGCTGCCTCAGGGCACTCGATGATCGGAAGTCCGATATTGATGGCATTCCTATAGAAGATTCTGGCAAATGTCTCTGCGATTACGCAGCTTATTCCTGAAGCCTTGATGGCTATAGGTGCATGCTCTCTTGAAGATCCACAGCCGAAGTTCTTTCTTGCCACCATGATATCGCCTGGCTTTACGCGCTTTACGAAATCCTTATCTATATCTTCCATACAGCTCTTTGCGAGCTCTGCAGGGTCTGATGAATTCAGGTATCTTGCAGGGATGATTACATCTGTATCTACGTTGTCACCGTATTTGTGTACTGTTCCATGTGCTTTCATAGTCTATCTCCTTTATCTCTTTTATAATCCAAGTTCGTCAGGACTGCTGATCTTACCTGTGATAGCTGAAGCTGCTGCAACAGCAGGACTGGCAAGATACACCTCTGAGTCTACGTGACCCATACGTCCTACGAAGTTACGGTTGGTTGTTGATACAGCTCTCTCTCCCGCTGCCATGACACCCATATGTCCTCCAAGACATGGGCCGCATGTAGGAGTTGAAACCACTGCTCCAGCCTTGACAAATATAGTCATAAGACCTTCCTCAATACACTGAAGGTAGATATCCTGTGTTCCAGGGATGACGATAACTCTGACACCGTCAGCAACCTTTCTTCCCTTGATGATATCTGCCGCAATTCTCATATCTGATATACGTCCATTTGTACATGAACCGATGACTACCTGATCGATCTTGATATCTCCGACCTCATCGATAGTCTTTGTATTCTCTGGGAGATGAGGGAAAGCAACTGTCGGCTTAAGCTGTGACAGGTCGATGGTGTACTCTGCATCATATACAGCGTCCTCGTCTGCCTCATACTTTGTATATGACTTTGTGCTGTGCTCCTTCATGTACTCCTCTGTAAGCTCATCGACAGGGAAAATACCATTCTTGGCACCTGCCTCGATGGCCATGTTCGCAATTGTAAATCTATCGTCCATTGTGAGGTTCTTGATTCCCTCTCCAACAAACTCCATAGACTTATAAAGCGCACCGTCAACACCGATCATACCGATGATGTGAAGGATGACGTCCTTACCACTGATCCACTTTGCCTTCTCTCCAACGATGTTGAACTTGATGGCTGATGGAACCTTGAACCAGGCCTTGCCTGTCACCATTCCTGCTGCCATATCTGTGCTTCCTACACCTGTTGAAAATGCACCGAGTGCTCCGTATGTACATGTATGTGAGTCTGCTCCGATACATGTCTCACCAGCCACGATAAGTCCTTTCTCCGGAAGGAGCGCATGCTCGATACCCATTGCTCCGACATCGAAATAGTTCTCGATCTCATTTGCCGCTGAGAACTGTCTTACACACTTACAGTGCTCTGCACTCTTGATATCCTTGTTAGGTGTAAAGTGATCCATGACAAGTGCTATCTTCTTCTTGTCAAATACTTCCTTCTTGTTGAACTTCTCCATCTCGTGAATTGCGACCGGAGTTGTTACGTCATTTCCTAATACTAAATCCAAATCTGCCTCGATAAGCTGTCCTGCTTCAACTGATGGCAGTCCTGCATGAGCAGCTAAAATCTTCTGAGTCATGGTCATACCCATATTTATAGTCCTCCTATCATTTGTTTCTAAATACAAATTCTTACTCTTGATAATATCACTCATCTAGGTATAATTACAATATATATATAGAATAGTTGTTATAACCTGGAGGAATATCATGATAAGTAATCTGAACAATTACGTTATTTTTCATACAGTCGCCAAGGCCGGCAACATCAGCAAGGCCGCAAATCAGCTCTACATCAGTCAGCCCGCGATAAGCAAGGCTATTTCCAAACTTGAAGAAGAACTCGGCACTGCGCTTTTTAACAGAAGTTCCAGAGGGGTAACTCTGACTGAAGAGGGACAGGTTCTCTATGAATATGTTGAGAGGGCATTTGACTCTCTGAATATGGGTGAGGAAAATCTGAAGAATTACAAGGAGCTTGGAATCGGTCACATAAGAATCGGCGTGAGCACATCCCTGTGCAAGCACATACTCCTGGACTATCTGAAGGACTTCATCAGGGAGAATCCCAACATCAAGTTCAGCATAGACTGCCACTCAACCGTGAACACCATCAAGCTTCTCAGAAACGAAGATATAGATATAGGCCTGATTTGCAACACAGAGCTTCCAAAGGGGATAGTCTACTCTCCTGTCAAGGAGATACATGACGTATTTGTGGCAAGCCCTGAATATCTGGATAATTTCTACGAGCGCGCAAATGGCAGAGATCAATACAGCTTTACCGATGAGCTTTCAGGCAATATCAAGGGTAACATTATACCGCTGCTAAACTCAGGCTTAGCCTCTGCCACACACGGCGATGCAACAGATCAAGGTGCGGATAAAAAAAGCAGAGATAACGGACATTCATCCGGCGTCTCTGCTTCTACCACTATTCATAACTCAAGCAACTCAGGTATGTCCAATATATCAACAGTCAACATCCTTGAAGGCTCCAACCTCATGGTTCTGGAGGAGGCAAATGTAACCCGTACCCACGTGGACGAGTATCTCCGCTCACAGGGCATAAGCTGCAGCCAGGTACTTGAGATCAACAACATGGATCTTCTCATCGACTTCGCCGCCATCGGCATGGGCGTTGCCAGCGTGGTACGTGAATTCGCACATGAACAGCTCTCATCCGGTGTTATAACCGAACTTCCGCTTGACACTCCTATTCCGAGCAGGAGTGTCGGCTTCGCTTACTCAGGAATGAAGAATCAGAGCACGGCTATGAAGAAATTTATGGAGTGGGTAGGGGTGTGATTACATGCTTCTGTTTACTGTCCCACCTCAGCATAAATAGCATGATGCATATTCCAAACAGCGAAACCAGTGCGCCAGCCATAAGCCCAGGTGTTCTGTATGCAATTTCTATATCGTGACTGCCCGCATATATCCGGACACCCATATTGCCTCTACCAAGGCGAATTTTTTCTGCCGGCTCTCCATCCACATATATCTTAAACCCATCATTATATGGATATGCGATATACAGGATACCTGGATTTTTCACATCCACACTTCCATAGAAAGTATTTTTTACAAATCCTGTACACTCAAGCGGACTATCAAGTATCTTCTCTTCTGCTTTCTCAAATTCATCTGCATTGTAATTGTATACCTTTACAAATCGCTCTCCGACACTTCCTGTTTTAGAGCTGGTCGCACCTCCTATAGTTATCCTGACATGTTGTCCTTTCTTTACGAGGCCGACATGTGACAGCTGTTCTGTAACATATGACCCATTCGATACCCTGAGATCTCCGTCCACGATCATCTCCACATAGTGATCGCGGCTGTCCTTACTGTAGACATACATATCCATATCAGATTCAGCATCAAACTCATACCGGGTCATCGGCACAAATGCATTTGACGTTCTGTATATGCAATAACCCACTGATTCCTTAAGTGTGTCCTGATTGAGATAAGAAGTACTCCAATCCGATATATCAATCTCTGTAAATACATCTGACGACAGACCACAGCCACTCTTCATAAAATCATTCTGATTTTCAAGAGGTGTCCTGTCTGCTTTCCAGTCTACGATACCATCATCCAACATAAATCCCATCATCTCAGGAGTTTCTGCTTCATACAGATTGTATACGTCATTCTCAGCAACAAGGTTATATCCTGCGTAAGTACCATTCTCCGGACTCAGCACATATCTGACATTGTACATGAGCGCTGTAAGCGGTGTAGTTCCCGAATATATATATTCAACATTGTCAAAGTGGGCAAGTCCCATACTGGAAAACGCTCTGATCGTATTTCCATTTGCCATGGATGAATACCAGTTTGTCTGAGAATATGGCGCATAATTCTCATAAACCATAGCGCTCTTTCTGGTGCCATTTTCTGTATCCAGGGAATTGTATACTGATTCCCACTGATCTAGTCTTACAGCATCTGTCAGAAGACAGTCCTCCGTCTTGCCCGGCATTACATATAATGCATTTCCCATAATCTCAGCTATCCAGCAGCCACAGATAATGCACACAGCCACTCCCGGCTTTATGCTTCCTCTTCTGCAAAGCACGCACAGAATGGCTGCAAATGCCAGCATAAGCATAAATATAACATAGCCAAGCGGGGTACTCATCTCTCTGCTGTCAATAAGACTTGCCACAAATATTACGCCTGCCACCACAGTACTTACAGCAATATACCTCAGTCTCAGCTTACCAAGATTCATGAGAATTCGATATGCTGCAGCAATTAATATAAACGTTAATATAAATGCAAACCTGTTTCCAAGTCCATGTGTGATCGTCATGCCATGGAACACGTAATTGAGCGGAAGATAGTTCAGGGCAAGCACTAACAGGGCCATGGCTATACAGTATTTCACCCTCGTCTTCCAGTCGCACACATCAGACAGAATAAAAATGCAGGCAGCAAATATAACAATACTTCCACAATAACTGTTATTGCTGAACATAGATACACATTCCAGATCCTTCAGCGGATAGAATGAAGATATATACGCTCCAAACTGTCCCCACATCTGTGTTCCTTCAAGCCCCATATCAGTCACCGAAGACGCCGCTCTCATGACCACCAGTCCGGCAGGAACCAGAACCACTCCTGCGAGCAGAGCAGACAGCACCGAGCAGCCGGCAAACGAAAGTCCTCTGCGTAGGAAATCTTTGACACTTTCCCGTTTTTCCAGCAAGAAATATATCACGGCAAACACACATATATAGAATGAGAAATAGAAATTGCATATGATCGACGCTGCCAAAGACAGCGTGTATAACATCCATCCTTTTCCATCTGACAGATGCTCTATGCCAAGTGCCACTATCGGAAGCAGAATAAGCCCATCAAGCCACATAATATTATGTCCATATGCAAGGACATACCCGGACAGTCCATATGCCATACTGCATGCCAGCTCTATGAACGTTGCAACTGTCTGGCTGTACCCATTCTCTGTATTTTTCTTATTGGTATGTCTGAAAAAGTAAAGCGCCGTGACCGGCAGGCAGGCGGATTTTATGATGATAAGCAATACCATGGAAAGTTCCAGCCTGCTCTCTCCCAACATCAGAACGATGATATTGAACGGGCTCAGGCAGTAATACAGTAACTCCTGTACAGCATCGATTCCCATTCCCATCGACCAGATAAAGCTTCCTTTGCTACCTCCCGAAATCCATTCAAATAACATATGAAACATATTCTTATACTGCACATATGCATCATACGTCAGAAAACTTTTATCTCCAAACGGGTATGCTTTCTGCAGGAGCAAAATTACTGTATATACCAGAACTGTAACTAAGAATACAGCAGCATACATAATCCCGCTCTTTTTATGTTTGTTTACTTCTCCTTGCTTTATACCCATATCAATCCCCACTTAATTTATTGCGCTATCTGTTCTATGCAGCCTGTACCTTCTTTTTCCTGCTGCGTCTAAGATTCACCATGTATAAGACAGCTATGAGCCATCCTGCTGCAGATAATATAAGACCAAGCTTGAATCCATATGTTACATACCTGAATTCTATTGTATGTGTTCCAGCAGTCAGCTCCAGACCCACAAGTGCACCATTTGCCAGTGTTGTTATATCAGTCTTCTTTCCATCAACATACGCTGTAAAGCCTCTGTAATAAGGAATTGATGTATACAATATACCATCCTCATTTGCTGTCACCGTACCCTTTACATATGTAGATGTCACTGTGTCAAGTGAAAGCGTCCTATCCTTAATTGATTCCTTGCATTCCTGCATCCTGTCATCATGATATTCATAGAAATCTATACACGTTACTCCCTTTTTTAGGACTGTGGACAGATTGACTGCCTGTATCTCGACCTTCTGCCCACTCTTCAGCTCACCGAGATCAAGTACATCTTTTGGCGAAGGATAAGCGTCATACTCGTTTATATCTGCTATCACGTTTCCATCTACAGTTACAATATTACACAGCTTATTTGCATCCTCAAGGCTCACATACAGATGCATATCCCTCGGAGCTGTAAACGTATAAATCTGTGAGGCATGGTAATCTTCATCAAGTGACACATTCATGTATGTATAAGCATTTTTATCAGTCTTTCTCTCCAAAGTTACTCCATCCGGCAAGATCTGTCTATCCGGAGCGCTTCCTCTGTATTTCACATCAAAATCAGTCAGTTCATCCGGTGAAACACGGGTGAACACTCCTTCAACTCCCGACACATCTTTCACGAATTCATTCTGCACCTCAAACGGAACTACATCTGACACATTCCAATCTTTTATGCTGCCATCTGTAGAAAAGCCCGCTCCCACAGCATAGTCTGTTGTATACCATGCAATCTCATCGTCTATATCATACACATCGTTCTTCAGATTATATCTTTGCTCCTTTGTATACCCACCATAATATGCATCTGCATCCGATAATACATTTCTTACATTGAACATAAGCGCAGTTACCGGTGTAGTATTTCTGTATGCATATGTAGCGCCGTGATCCTGATATACCATTCCAAGCGCATCAAAAAGCCATGTCACTTTTGTATTTATGATTGAAGAGAATATATTAGTGTCTGAATAGACTGTATTATTTTGTGACAAAATCCAGGATGTCTTTCTATTAAGATCACTGTTGTCCTTTTCATTATATATGGCTCTCCATCCGTCAGTCCCGCCTAGATGCTCCTTGCCCGTAGTATATGCATCCGTATTCACATATACGGCATTGGATATCAGTTCCACAAAAAGTATTACTATAAAATTCACAATCAGAGAATTTATCTTTATGCTGTTTCTGGCCTGTAATACAAATACCATAAACAAATATATAATAAGCAGAATCGTGACCATATAGCAGACTACATTTTGCACCTCATTGTTTGCCAGAAAAACACCCCCAAAGAAAACCAGAAATACAACTCCGGTCAGTATCCCTTCCCGAATCCCCGGCTTCGTCCAGTTCACAGCACACTCAAAAGCTGAAACAATAAGAAGTATGACAAGAATAAAAGCATATCTGTAAGAATATAGATGTGGATATGTGAACCCATGAAGAACATACAGTGCCCCTGTCAGATTCAGACAGGCAACAAGCAGCGCTATCTCCACCAGTCTCTTAACTCTTGCCCGAAGCTGTATATTCCTGTTAAACACATATACAACCGCAAGGAAAAGCAGAGACAGTCCCATATACATATTCCTTGCATACAGAGTTCTTCCAGCTATATCTATATCATGTCCCCAGAAAAAGCTCTGGAACAAATTTGCAAAATTACCAAACTTGCTAAATGGTATATCTTCTGTGAGTGAACTTGCACCTTCTCTTCCAACTATCGCAAGGAAACACGGCACAAGTACAACACATGCACTGAGTGCAGCCGTCATAGATGTGAGTGCAAACTTCACTCCACGCTTCCAAAACATTTTCCAGCTATCCTTTTTCACATCGATAAACCATATCACAGCTATCATAGCCACAAACCACGAAAAATAGAAGTTGAATACAAATGACATGAAAAGCATCACAAAATAAAGTCTCACATCACCGCCCTCAATAAGTCTCTCAACGCCAAGCATCATAACAGGCACGAGAAGAAGGCATATAAGCCAAATGAGATTATACTGATATGCAAGCATATAATCGCACATGGAATAAGCCATTCCCATCACAACACAGAGTATGTCATTCAGCCATCCGTGCTGCATTTTATTTCTGCTGGTATGCGATAAGAAATAGGTCATAGTAACTCCGCAAAGTCCAACCTGAATACACATACTGACAATCATTCCCAGCTCCATATGTGAACCGCCGAACAAAACTGCTATTAGATTGACAGGACTTGCCAGATAATAAAAGAAATTAGTATAGAAATCATATCCTAGTCCCATGTCCCAACTGAAAAAAATTGATTTTCCCTGTCTTATCCTGCCTGATAATTCCACAAAAAACGCATAATACTGGGTATTAGAATCTCCAAGCAGTATAGTATTCTTTCCAAATGGATAACAGTCCGTCATCATCATATGTATCACTATACATATGATAGGAATCAGAAATGCCATTCCATACTTAACAATTTTTCTTGACCTGATTTTCTTTTTTTCCATAATTACTCCATCACTCCATATAACTTTGTATTTTTCCTTTTTCGACAGCATGTTGCATTATAAGTATCAATAACATAAGCAAGACCGCTGATATACTTATTCTCCATGACCAATGCTGAATCTTTGTCCCCTTATATTTTACAACAACTTTACCTGCCTCTGGCGAAACTGATATTTCTACCAATCCATCATTTAGACATTTGCTTACCGTCAGTTTCCGTCCATCAGCCATTATTGCTTCATATCCCTTATAATAATACTTTGGAACTATGCACTCCCCCGCAGTTTTACCCGCATCAAACTCATAGCTTCCGTCTGATCCATAGCGCCCCCGTATGTAAGTATCTTCGCACTTTACCATCCCGCTGCTTTCTGCTCCGACAGATGTTGCAAGATCCCCTTCTGCTGGAAGCCACTCCCAGAACCCTATGCTGTCTGTACTTCCTGCATTATCCGCATAACCTTCCGGATAGTTCACATAGCCACCAAGTTCTATATTCCATACCATATTCAGGCTAAAAATACCGATAAGTATGCTTCCAGCCGCACATAAACACGCATTTCTTCTGTATGATGGCAACAGCTTTATTATATCCACTGACTGAAGTGCAAGACCAAGTGCCACAAAGAATTCTGTGAACATATTCAGTCTCCACGGAAACTGTATACTGACAAATGGAGTTCTGTCGATAAGTTTCCACGGAAAAATCTTTGTCTCGCATACAAGAAGCACCGCCGCTGTCACAAGGCACATCAAAGCCTTTTTATTATATACTTTTTTATATATACTGACAAATACCATAAGTGCCAGTATTCCAATCTCAATGAATGCAACCGAATACTTTCCACTCACTATCGCGAGCAGTGTCTGAGTCTCCTCATGTGTGTAAAATGCCGGTTCATTGCTTACATAGAACCTTCCATCTGCAAATTGTTCAAGTACAGGAAGCCAATAATAACATGTAAGTACTGCACACGCAAGAGCTTCCATACACACAGCCCCAATAAGTCTTCTGCAAGCCGCAATTCTTTTCCATCTCGCACACACCCAGATTATTCCCATTACTACACATAATACAAAGCTTATCGTGTGTGAAAGCATAAGACACGAATATGATACACATAAAAGGCCTTTTCTACTGTGTCCCATCTCAGTCAGGTCGTAAAGAGCAAGAAACGCCAGTGGAATAAATACCATGGCAGCAATTTCGCCAAGTGCAAATCTGGTATATACATCCTCAAGATGATAATGTCCCATTGTGTAAAGCACCATAGTGACAACACCCGCGCAACGGCTTCTGCCAATGCTCCGCCCTGTATAATACGCAGTAAGTCCCGTACATATCATCAGTATATATATATATATCTTCATTGCAATCTCCGGTGATGCCCCCAGAAGTCTGAAGAGAACGGCTGGCAGCAAGAACAAATCAGGGTAAAATATTCCCATACCGTAGCCATACCCTTCCAACATAGTCTGATATATATATACAGGGTATCCCTGCCCTGACTTTAGCGCTTTGAGGATACTCTCCACCCTGAGCATATGAACCTGCTGGTCATCACCGTATGGCAGGCCTGTCTTAAAACAAGGGATCATACATACACCACTTATCAGAAGCACCAGCATTGCAATTCCCAGAATCTCTATTCTGTTTTTCTTTTTTTCTCTCACGCAGAATCTCCTCCCGGTCGTCAAAGCTCTGCCACATCATCCCCGGCAGTCAGTACGCATAAATATAAAGACAAACGGGGACAGGTATGGAATCTACTCTCACCTGTCCCCGTATTCTCAGTCATCTAAAACTGTTTATGACTCCTGCACATCTGTGCTATTTTTATTGGTATATCACCGGATATAATCCGTGTGACATGATTTCATCTTACTTAAAATACTCCACACCACTCTCGAATATCTTCTGGTTCTGGTCGCCGTATACGTTTACAGCTACAGCCTGTCCGATACGCTCTGAGTGACCCATCTTACCAAGGACACGTCCGTCTGGGCTTGTGATACCCTCGATCGCATAGTATGAACCGTTGACGTTGTAGTACTCGTCCATGGTTGGGTTGCCGTTCATGTCGACATACTGTGTTGCAACCTGTCCATTTGCAAAGAGCTTCTCGCACCATTCCTTGCTTGCAACGAAACGACCCTCACCGTGTGAGATAGGAATTGTGTATACTCCGCCGAGCTCTGCCTTCTTCAGCCATGGACTCTTGTTTGTTACAACCTTGGTGTATACCATCTTGGACTGATGACGTCCGATGCTGTTCATTGTCAGTGTAGGTGAATCATCTGTCTGTGGTCTGATCTCGCCGTAAGGCACAAGACCGAGCTTGATGAGTGCCTGGAATCCGTTACAGATACCAAGTGCAAGTCCGTCCCTCTCGTTCAGGAGCTTCATAACTTCCTCTGAGATCTTCGCATTACGGAATGCAGTTGCTATGAACTTACCTGATCCGTCTGGCTCATCACCGGCTGAGAATCCGCCTGGGAACATGATGATCTGTGAATCGCCGATTGCCTTTGCAAATGCGTCAACAGAATCTCTGATTCCCTGTGCTGTCATATTTCTGAATACTATCGTCTGTACGTCTGCACCAGCTCTCTCAAATGCCTTTGCTGAGTCGTACTCACAGTTTGTACCAGGGAATACAGGTATGAATACCTTTGGCTTTGCAACCTTGTTCCTTGATGTGTAAACTGTCTTGGCGTCGAAGAGTCCAGTCTTGATCTCTGTCTGTGGAACATTTGACTCTGTTGGGAATACCTTCTCAAGAGTCTTTGTCCATGCTGCAAGAGCCTCGTCCATAGTGATCGTGACATCCTTGTATGTAAATACAGGCTCCTTTATAACCTTACCTATCTTCTTGACAGGAATTCCGAGCTGATCAAGATCTGCTGCCTTAACCTCAAGAATGATAGCGCCATAGTTCTTGGCAACAAGATCCTTCTTGCTGACTGTATCCTCAAGCTCAACACCGAGCTTATTTCCAAATGCCATCTTGCTGACAGCCTCTATTATACCGCCAAATCCAACTGCATATGCAGACTGGATCTTGCCCTCCTTGATCTTCTTGTTCAGGAGGTCATACATGTACAGAACATTCTCATATACAGGTATGTCGTTCTCGTCCTTCTCTATATCCATCTCCACAAGAACATTGCCTGCCTTCTTGAGCTCAGGTGTAACAACGTCCATGTAGCTTGCCACATCGACTGCAAATGATACAAGTGTTGGAGGTACATCTATATCATTGAATGTACCTGACATACTGTCCTTTCCACCGATAGACGGAAGTCCAAGTCCTATCTGAACATCATATGCTCCGAGGAGTGCTGCCAGTGGCTGTCCCCATCTGTATGGGTCTGTTCCAAGTCTCTTGAAATATTCCTGGAATGTAAGTCTGATCTTGCTTACATCTCCACCTGCTGCAGCTATCTTGGCTGCTGATGTAACAACCGCATATACTGAACCATGATATGGGCTCCAGCTTGACAGATATGGGTCAAATCCGTAGCTCATCATGGTAATAGTGTCTGTCTTACCCTTGAGTACAGGCAGCTTTGCGATCATTGTCTGTGTAGGTGTGAGCTGATACTTACCACCGTAAGGCATTGTGACTGTTCCTGCTCCGATAGAGCTGTCGAACATCTCCACAAGTCCTTTCTGTGAGCACACATTCAGATCTGACAGTGTATCGAGCCATGCCTTCTTGACATCCTCAGGCTCCTTAACTGAATCAAAGTAATTGTCTGCCTTGCTTGGAACTTCAACCTTGACCTGTGTCTCCTGATGAGCACCATTTGTGTTGAGGAATGCACGTGAGATATTCACGATGTCCTTGCCTCTCCACTTAAGGATAAGTCTAGGCTCCTCTGTAACCTTTGCAACTACTACAGCCTCGAGGTTCTCCTCCTCAGCGTATCCGAGCATAGTGTCAACATCCTTAGGATCGACAACTATAGCCATACGCTCCTGGGACTCTGATATTGCAAGCTCTGTACCGTCAAGACCTGCGTACTTCTTTGGCACCTTGTCAAGATCTACCACAAGTCCGTCTGCCAGCTCTCCGATGGCAACTGACACACCGCCGGCACCAAAATCGTTACACTTCTTTATAATAGATGAAACCTCTTCTCTTCTGAAGAGTCTCTGGATCTTTCTCTCTGTAGGTGGGTTACCCTTCTGAACCTCAGCACCACACACTTCGATAGAAGCTTCTGTATGAACCTTGGAAGAACCGGTAGCACCACCGATACCGTCACGTCCTGTACGTCCTCCAAGTAAGATAATGATATCTCCCGGATCAGAATTCTCACGGATAACCGCACGTCTGGGAGCAGCACCCATAACAGCACCGATCTCCATACGTTTTGCCACATAATTTGGATGATAAACTTCTTTTACATAACCTGTTGCAAGACCAATCTGGTTTCCATAGGAGCTGTAGCCATGAGCTGCGCTTCTTACCAGTTTCTTCTGCGGAAGTTTACCCTTGAGAGTTTCTTTTACAGAAACAGTAGGATCTGCTGCACCTGTTACACGCATTGCCTGATATACATAGGTACGTCCTGACAATGGGTCACGGATTGCTCCACCAAGACAGGTTGCAGCTCCACCAAACGGCTCGATTTCGGTTGGGTGGTTGTGGGTCTCATTTTTAAAGTTTACAAGCCATTCTTCTGTCTTGCCATCTACTTCAACAGGCACTACGATAGAGCAGGCATTAATCTCATCGGACTCTTCCTGATCCTGTAATTTTCCTTCTTTTTTCAGACGCTTCATTGCCATTAATGCAATGTCCATTAAGCAGACAAATTTGTCATCTCTGCCTTCATACATTTTCTTATGTGTATCAAGGTAATCCTCGTAAGTCTTTTCCATTGGCTCTTTGTAGAAACCATCTTCAAATGCAACATTTTTCAGCTCGGTAGAAAATGTGGTATGACGGCAATGGTCTGACCAGTAGGTATCCAGCACACGAATCTCGGTCATGGATGGGTCTCTATCTTCTTCTCCATGGAAATAGTTCTGAATATGTAAGAAATCCTTGAATGTCATAGCCAGTCCAAGGGAATCATAGAGTGCTTTTAATTCCTGCTCCGGCATATCCTTAAATCCGGTCATAATCTTAACATCTGCAGGCTCTGGGAACTCTGTTACCAAAGTCTCAGGCTTCTCCATGCCGGTCTCTCTGGAATCTACCGGATTGATGCAGTGATGCTTGATTGCCTCTAACTGCTCAGCGTTGATATCTCCGTAAATAACATACGTTGTTGCGGTACGGATAACCGGCTCTTCATCCTCTTTTAAAAGCTTCACACACTGCTCTGCAGAATCTGCTCTCTGGTCGAACTGTCCCGGAAGGAATTCAACGGAAAATACTTTTCCATCCCCCATTTCAAAATTCTCCTCATAGACATCATCTACCGGCGGCTCTGAAAATACAGTCTGAACTGCTCTTTTATATACATCATCGGAAATGTTTTCAATATCATAACGAATCAGGACACGTACCTTATCTACTGCGCTGATTCCAAGATAACTCTTAATCTCTGCATGTAACTCTTTGGCGCGTACTGCGTAAGTGTCTTTTTTCTCTACATACACTCTTCTTACCTTACTCATCTTCTACCTCCTGAATGTTTACTTTCTTATGCTCATTATAGCACGGCATTATGAATAAGAACAATTAATATATTTAATTTTATTTATAAGAGTTACTAATGTTGACACAGTTATAAGCGTCACTTATAATAAAGGAAAATATGTAAGATATGCATTCTGATATGATAAAGGAGCCATTATGGATATTAATTACGAATTATATAAAGTATTCTACCACGTTGCTACTTCCTTAAGTTTCTCGGAAGCCAGCAAGCAGCTTTACATTTCCCAGTCTGCAGTAAGCCAGTCCATCAAGACCTTAGAA
>OIDN01000278.1_pt1 | contig 15132 bp, 19 predicted proteins | sample 1581581 | NCBI WGS metagenome assembly OIDN01 (sample SAMEA3882535, study PRJEB24775) | human gut metagenome | biome: human-associated habitat; feature: intestine environment; material: feces | place: Netherlands | collected 2009/2010
TACGGACTTGGATAAACATCCGTAGGCAACTATATATTCTCCAATAACGTAGTCTTTATTTCAAGACTTAAGCTAATAACCTGATCTTATATAGATATATATAAAATATTAAATGAATTTCAACACCTTATATATTATTTGAGGTTATTAATTACCGACCTACGGGAATATGTTTAAGAAAACACCATGTACCCCAACCACGACTCGAACGTGGATCCCATCTTTAGGGGAGATGTGCTACTTTCCTCTTGAGCTATTGGGGCGTATACCCTGATCCTCACGGACAAGGGTATCAAACAAAATCTAAACTCTAAATCTAATGACAAATTATATTAATCCAACTGTGGACCCGGCCGGACTTGAACCGACAACCTTCTGGTTATGAGCCAGATGATCCAACCAATTGATCTACGGGTCCTAAATAACCACATCGGCTTTCACAAGAGGATGTGGATCGGAATTTCTCGAAGTTTATATAGTAATATCATGAAACTATTGTCCAACATTCTAGCATATAGCACCAATCATCGAACGGGAACGTCTCTACACCAGACCTACCCCATCCCGTCCCCCAACTGTTCTGTAGGACGAAGCCGGCCTTGTCCCAGCCGGTGAGGATAACGGCATGACCTCCCAAGTTCTGTCCTTGGCCTTGCCAGAATCGATTACCATAATTATAGCAATACAGACCTATAACCAGAGGCCCATTCAGCATCAACGCTACCTTAGCCGATACCGGATCTATGATCCTAGCGTAACTGTTTATTTTCTCCCCATCTACGCCTACGTTTTTGATAGACTTGATAGCGTCACGAAGAACCATCCCATCCTGATCCTTATCCTCTCTCAGATCATATATATCGTAAGGAGAGATCTTAGCCGGTCTTTTAATAGCCCTTATACTCTTTCTCCAATTAAGTATCTCAGCCAAGCTTATTGCCGCGCAAATAGGGGAAGAACCTTGATCCACTACGCTATCGACATTATTGATTTTATACTCATCAGGTACAGCTTCGTGCTGCATGTTCATGATAGCGTCCCTGTCATCCACTGGTGATGGTATGTAACCTAGCCCGTATTCCATTACTTATCCTTTTTATGATAATCAATTATCTTGATATTAAACGTATCGGATCTTTGCCTTACCTGTATAGACCCCCTAGCCTTTCCCTTAGCGTCGTACAGGGCGGTAAAGCCAAAGTTATCGACCCGGCCGTCGTCCAGCGTAAACCGCCACTCCTTCCATTGGCCCATCACGGTCCCGGAAGACACTATGGAATCCACTACATAAGATATATCAGTAGTATCATATTCCGTATAGTAGGTTCTTAACGTACCGCATCCGACAACCGCTAAGGTAAGGATAGTTATCAATAATAACAAGATCTTATTCATCCTTTTTAGATTTTTTACGTTTCTTAGATTTCTTCCTATCCTCCACCTTGTTCTCAATATTTACCTTATTACCGGCATCGGCATCAGTAACCTCAGGAGCGTTATTTTCAGGTATATCAATATGACCGGAATTAGGAACCATCTTATCCTCATCAACAACAACCTCATCAGGCACATCGCTATCTAAAAGCTCTGCCTCAAGATATTTGATACGATCGGACATATCCTTATTCTGATCCTCAAGTTCCTTATATCTTCTTCTAGCCTCATCGAGTAATTTAGATGATAGCTTATGTTTCTTCTCAATATCCATATAAGCCCGTTTAAGAGTTTCTTTCTCTTTTACCGACTCATTATATATCTCTCTTGATTTACTAAGCTCATTACCCATCTTAATTATAATAGAATCCTTTTGTTCTATATCCATATTAAGGGAATCGGAAAGCGTTTCAAGATACCTTACGTTCTGTTCTAATTCAGTTATCTTATTACGGGCATCCTTATAATCCCTTTTTAATCTTCTTGAATAGCTAATAGCCTCATCTAGATCTTTTTTTAGGGTATTTATATAACTATTCTTTACTATCTTCAATCCGAACATCTTCATTACTTTTATAAGTTCTAAAAATATCGGCTTTTATCTTGCCGACTATAATTAACTCAGCTATATGTTTGTCTTTCTCGACTATAGCTATATCCTTACGGACATTAGTGACCCTGATCATGATATTCCCGTTATTAGACGACACGAACGGCGATCCTACCAAAGTAAGTCCCGTATCGCCGATAAACGACGGCAGCATCATCAACACCCCTATGGTATTGTCCGGGAACGATGCCCATACCCCTGTATCTATATCAAGGACATCACCCTGCCCTAATGGGAAGGTATTACCCTGTTTGATAGGAATATCCTTACCCAATGAGCTCCATGCTTTCGAGAATCTTACGGAGTTAAGGAAGATCTTTCCCTCTTTCTCCACCATCCCTACCATAGGTTCGCAATTCAGTCTAACCTCGTTTTGTTTATCATCCGGCTTTTCCTCAAACTCGTCAAGATCTCTGGCTGATGTAAACGACTTACTCTCCAGAAGTTTTTTAATATCCTCAATACTGGTCATTATAATTTGATTATTAAATAAACGATCTTCAATCCTAACTTCAAATCAGTTGTCTTTTCGAACATCTCCCTAAGAGGTAAGATAGTAGCGTCAAGATCTGACGCTACCCATTCTCCATCCTTATAATACATATCCTTTTCCTCGGAATACGTTATACAAGGTCGATGCCCTAAGTTCTTCATAGCCGTATCTACCTTATTTTGGGTAGACATCGAGACACGGTCCACTTTAGTAGATATATTAAAATTACTTTCCATTAAATTATTCATTTTCAATTAGTTAATCAAAAAGGAAGATCATCCTCATCTCCAAAAGGAGGATATTGTGGCGGCTGCTGACCTCCAAAAGAAGGTGCTTGGGCTGTCTGAGGCGGAGCCTGCTGGTATGATGGAGGAGGCGTCTGCGGCTGGGCTTGCGGCTGATATGACGGTGGGGGCGTTTGTGCGGTTGGAGTAACCCCCATTCCTTGGTTTCTCTCCTGCCCTGATTTTTCGTTTTCAGCCTTGAACTTTTCAAGATATTGTTTAAATACTTGAAAAGCGAAAGTATCTTGGGCTGTATAATCGAATTTCTTATTGCCCATAATATCCATACTCTCTACCCTATCAGGCCATCCGTTCTGTCCGTTCTTATAATATTGCTGGATAAGCTCGTCCTTCCCATCTGGAGTCTCCCTTGCGTATGAGATAAAGAAATTACCGGGAGCATATTGATCCCCTTTCTTAGCATGAGCAGGATTTATTACCACCTTACGTTTTAGGTCGATATTAGGCAAGTACCTTACCAGTGACTTCACGTAATTATTAATACCTCCTTTTTGAGTCATTAAAGGAACGTTTATGAAGTAATTTCCATCCTCATCACTTATCTTTATGGATACGTATTTGGCTTTTACCCCATTGAACTCTACTTCTCTCACGCTGACATCAGACAAATAACCTTCTATACCGTTCCAAAATACCCTCCAATAAGAAACGGCCCCGGTCTTATCGTTTATATGCTCCTCGAAACCTTCCTTTGGCTCTCTTGATGACTGATATAACAATCCGCTACCACTTACTTTAAAGTAATGGTTATTACCACCTGATGAATTTTCTCTAACTCCCATATTAAAAATCCTGTTAAATATATTAAAAACTATTTATTCATTTTAATACATCCCCTCGAAGACCTTTAAGCCTCCTTGGAAGATGTAAATCCCAGGTTAGAGGGATAAGTCAGGAATTGCTTCCTGTAAGTACCCATCGCCAATGTTGGAAAAGGTTTTTATAGACAGTACTGTTTTGTCAAATACGCTACTCCTTTTAACCATCTACCTTAGAGCAGAGGACTTGGGTAAACATCCTCTGGTAACTATATCATTCTCAACCAACGTAGCCTCTATTTCAAGGCTTAGGCTAATAACCCGACCTCTTTCGAGATATATTAAATCTTTATAATACAACTATATCGGTTTAATACTATTTGGGGTTATATTATATATATTTAAAAATTAAACAATAATTGATGATGACAAGAAATACTCGTTCTTATTATCCTCCCCATAAATCTTGTTGAAATGAGATTTATGGTCATGCTCGATAACGATCCTATTCCATGGTATGCTTTTAACTATACCAAGATACCTACCACATAGCACATCGCATATAATATCATTACCGTTATGCGATAAAGCCGTAAGCCTTTCCTTACAAGATCTTCCAGACATAGGGTTCTCTGACATAATACCGCATCCTTTTTCAGTGAATATCAACTTACAATGATCAAACTCATTTACCTTAATATTATTTTGGAGGGCATGGACGAGTAGATCCTTATCAAAGACATAGGTACTTGTTTTGACAAAATGCTCGTCCACGAACCTCCAGTTAGGATAATTACCGTCAAAATGGATCTCATACATATCCATATCAGGGGTAGAGAAGTAAGTCCTAGTATCATCTACTTTGATAGACAACGTATCTAATGACTTATTTATATGCTTATCAAGTAATAAAGAGGAGGCGTTTGATACCGGGATAAATACCTTCTCTACCTTATCCTGATTAGGAACAAAATACCTGTAAATAGTATTCCTGTCAGTACTTACTATATTAATATTAATCTCATCAATATCAATGACCACATTCTCTATGCAAGGATAAAGCTCGTTTATTTCCGTATAATTACTAGCCTTGTTAAGGACCGATACATAATCATTCATCTTAACATTAATACCTCCATCAGGGATCTTATATACCACGGGGAAAGTATTTACGTCAAAAGCCGGACAACTATACTCACCAGAAACGTAGTATATGGTAATACTATCCTTCTTATCGGAAAGAACGATCTTAATCTCACCATTCTTCTGTTTTTTTATAAACCTGATGAAAGGGCTTGCCTCGACCAAGAAAGAGAAGTTAGAGTCAGACTCCACTTCCAGCCTCTCTATAACACATACCTTGGCGTTTACGGAAGTTATATAAGCCAGATTATTGACAACATCTATCTTAATATTCTTATAAAGTGAATTAGATCCGGTGTTTTTAACAACCAACTCCAATTTACTTAACTTCTCATTCAATGATTTAGACAAGCACTTCAATACCATATAACATATTTTATTTGTTTATCATCCATAATTCATGTACAAGCTTTATAAAAATCATACTCCGAAACCGGAAATGATTCCGGAGTATGAATCCCGATTATGGGATAAATCAGGATAAAAATCCTGTTAGTACCCATCGCCAATGTTACCAAAGGTTTCATACAAGCAGCACTGTTTTGCCGAATACGCTACTCCTGTTTAACCACTTGCCTTAGAGCCTTGGGCTTGGATAAACACCCTAGGGTAACTATACATTCTAAGGTAACGTAGTGCTCTAAGCACTTAGGCTAATAACCTGACCGTTTCCGGTATATGTAAAATATTTTTCAACATCTTACATATTATCCGAGGTTATAATAAACAACTTTTACATGACATTGCAAATGTAATCATAATTGTATTAATACAAATATAATAAATACTTAATAGTATTAAAATAATTTAAACTTACGTCTAATATACTCGGCTATAAGCGTAGCGTCACACATTCCGTCTTGTATCTTAGTAGGTTGTACTCCTTTTCCTGACCATGGTTTCACGAAAGAGACCAAAGGGAAAAGGCGCATGGCACATCGGATGGAGGTAGCCTTCGTGTCTAACTTCGCCGCCGTATACACCCGATCGGCTGTCGTATGAAGCTCCTTCTGCCATGTCTTTGGCTGTACCTCCTCGAACATGAACCTGACATCAGGGTGCGATCCGTATCGTTCCATCATCTCCACCATCATCGCAAAAAGCGCGTTTGGTTCCCGACGTCTCCCGCCAAAGGTGAAGTTGCTGGCTGCCGAGCTGTTGTGGATGCTATGGACGTCCTCGACGGCGATCGCCAGCGTCCCCCCACCTCCTTCTTGGATTTTATCTGCGGCATCTAGGAAGAAACTTGATATAGCCCTAAGATCTATATCCCCCTTAGCCGATATCCTTGGAGTCATGATTACCTTAATCTCCCCGTTCTCCGGGATCATCGCCAATCCTCCGGTATCTATACCTGGATCTATACCTATTGATATGTTCATAACTTCAACGTATATAATGAATGAAAATCCTCCGGTCTAAACACCTGTATCGAGTTATCCGGATACATACCTATATAATAACCGTAAAAAGCCCGTAGAATGCCATTTTCTAGGCTTATATCCAAAGCCTTTACCTTGTTACCATCAACCATCACATCAAGTTCCTTGGTTCTTTGGGATATCTTGTCGAACCATTCAGGTACAGGATCAATACCGTACCTGAATGCGTTTACTGTTGATTTTATAGAGATATACGTACCCATGATCAGATAAGATTACAATCATCACGTTTAACAACCTTAAAATCTCCCTCTCTAAATAATAAAACTACGTCAGTTCTATTATACTTACACTTCTTGATATCCACCAAATGGTAAGAAGCCTCCCCTACGGCGGGGCGAACCGGTCTCAATACGGCTACGGCTATATCACCGCCAAGCTCAACCCCACCGGTTACACCTTGTAAGCACATGAATATATATCCCTCAAACTCATGTTTCTTGCCGATAAACTCGCTCATAGGAATACCTACGAATAGATAGGTCTTTACATCCTCTTTTTTTACCTCTATAGCGTTCTCAACACTAGAAGGTATTACGTCTACAAATTTTGCTCCGATAGCCATAACCTCAAATATTTAGTTTAGTTCTTAATTCTTGACACAATTCTTGATTGTCTCTCATAATACTTAACGTATTATCCACTCCATTGCCTACTCGGACCTCTCCGTACCAGTACCATGATCCTTTACGGGTAAAGATACCGGTTTCCTCACATAACTTCAAAAGTTCAAGTTCCTTGTCGAACCCAACTCCATAATACAAGGCCGTCTCGGCTATCTGGAACGGTACGGCTGTCTTATTCTTCAGCACCTTTATCCTAACCTCATGACCTACTGAAGATCCGTCCTCGCCTACTATAACCTTCTTTCTCGCCATCTCCATACGGATAGATGCATAGAACTTAAGGGCGTTACCTCCGGTCGTTACCTTAGGATCGCCGTATATAACACCGATCTTCTCCCGATATTGGTTGATGAATACCAGAACGCAATCGCTTTTGTTCACGATACCAGTAAGGACTCTCATGGCCTTTGACATTAACCTAGCTTGCAATCCCATGTTACTGTCCTCCATATCACCCTCTATCTCCTTCTTCGGCACCAGATTGGCTACAGAATCTACGACAATAAATCCGACCTTCCCGGACTCGACTAACTTGGCTGTAATGTCAATAGCCAGCTCACCGTAGCTTGGTTGGGAGATCAAAAACCGGTTTATATCCAACCCCATTTTCCTAGCGTACTCAATATCGAAAGCATTCTCCACGTCTATTATAGCTACCAGCTTATCTGGATGTTTTTTCTGGAACTCGATCATACTTAACGTACACATCATAGTCTTGCCACAAGACTCCATCCCGACCAGCTCATGAATCCGGCCTACCGCCCATCCGCCGCCGAGGGCCTTATCCACCACCAGCGATCCTGTGCTTTCCCTTGGTATGGATATTATAGGCTTATCGTCACCGAAGTTCATTATCGAGCCTTCTCCAAGCTCTTTATTTAAAGATGATACTAACTCATCTACGTCTGAAAAAAGTTCTTTCTTAGCCATTATAATCCAAATTCATCGAAATTAAACACGTCTTTCTTCATATCGAACATCTCAACTCCCAGATCCCTTACGCTCTCAGGTCTGAACGTACCTCCGTTCTCCTCGCACCTCTCCATGAAGGATGCTATCTTGTCGCTCAACGCTATCATGTCATCATTCGGCACGGATTTCAGATAAAGGCCTCCTATTGACTTGCATCTCGACAATGCGGTGTACACCTGTCCGATCTCGAAAGCCCTCGTCATATTCACATACACGCTATCCAGAGTCATACCCTGGCTATTACTGCATATTATTCCACCTGAAACGAAATGATGGTCTATATCGACCTCTATATCGTATGTATCCTTCGCTCCTGTCGATTCCACGCTTTTAACGACATCGAAGAAGTAATCATTCTTTTCTATCTTATCGAAATAATCATTCAAGCTATCGGCCATCCTTAACGTATTATAGTCAAGATATGTCATCATGTACATCTTTCTCCTAACGTGGGAACCATATAGGCATTCTTTCTTGAACAGATCGATATTTGGAACCCTGTCGAGTTTTACGTTCCCGACTTTTGCAAATTCATCGCAAGAGTTCCTTAGGTATCCTATATTGAAATTTATGTATTTCGCAAATCTTTTTATGCTGCTCTTTTTTATGAATAGGCAATAATTACCCCTAGCGCCAGGATAATATTTCTTAACGTCTTGGAAATGGATGCTTGATATAATACCAAACTCAAGCAAAAGAAGTTGTACGGATTTTATGATATGGATATTGCTTTGGCTCAATCTTATCGTTCTATTACCAATAGAGCAACATCCATCAGAATCGAACAAGCCTCTTATTAGATCCGATTTTTCCTGAAAACCAGATTTATATATATACTCTGGAATCCTCTTATCCTCTTTAGTCTCGTACCCAAGACCCATAGATAGAAGTTTTTCCCTGAACTTCTTATTCTCTATTACGAAATTATATTCAATCCCATATGTCGAACTTATAGACTTCTTGTTATATACATTGTAAGGTATTCTCAAATAATCCAAACATTTCGACAATGTGTCATATGCATCCATATTCTTATTAGTAGACCCAACTGATATATCTATCCTTGATTTTGATTTTTGCCTGATACCGTATGATCCATCACCTATTATATAACCAATAAGCCAATCAATGGACAGGTTGTGATTATCAATATCCGGCACGCTTACTTTTCTTGCTACGGGTATGAACTCACCTATATTAAACTCACCAGCCCTTTTAAATGCAAGGTCGCTATCCAAGATTTTATGGTCAGGCGTGCAACATATCTCATACCCGAAATTAGTCGTTATCCTGATGGTATCCTTCTTCCCTGAATACACCTTGTCCAATACCTTCCTGTATTCCCCGTTTCCTATATTGACCATATCGCCAACAGAGATATCCCTCATCGGCTTTATCCCATTGTCGGTGAATATAGGTGAATCTTCATCTATACACTTATGGCTAGTGATCGAATACCCTAGCCTTATAGGATATTGTATGATATACCCACACGACATCTTCTCCAAGGAACCGTCCACTGTCCTGTACTTGAACTTATCCCATCTTTCCTTTCGTACGTCTACCTCACTCCCGTCACCCAACTTAACCGATATGACCTCTTCCTTCTCGTCTATACTCGTTATGATTCCAGTAGAACCGTTCACGTAACCACACCCGTTCCGTGTTATCAGGACCTTTGCGCCCACCTTGACAACCAGCTTGTCCTCGCACGGTGCGTTCGGTCTGTCTCCGACTACCTCGGCCTCGAACTCGTAGCTCTCGCCAGACAGCTTCGACAGGTTCTCGTTATTGATCACGGAAGCCTCCTTGTTCGTCGAGCACACGATGACAACATCATCCATGTTCTCCGGAACCATGACCCTTGATTCCATTATCCTCTTCGACTCTTCTGTTATCACTCCGTTACGTATATCCTCTAGGACGGTCAATATCTCGTTATCGTTCTGCCGAAACACCTTATTGAATTTGATCACAGAGAACCCTGACGCCCTGAGCGCCTTCGACGAGAAGAAGAAATGGCTGTCGTAATACCTATCAATGATGTCATCCTCCGTGACAACTGGGGGTAGCTGGAATAGGTCTCCGAACATTATGATCCTAACTCCTCCGAACGGGTTCTTGCTTCGCTTCGACTGCCGCAGTATGTCCGCCATCTCGTCGAGGAGGTCAGGGCGTACCATGCTCACTTCATCTATTATTATCGTGTCCAGTCTCTTTACTTTCGACTTCACGAACCCTCCGACCTCGATCTTGTTCGACAGCATCCCATGCTCGAACCCGGGTACGTACGGATCGTTCTTTATAGAAAAGAACGAATGGATGGTCTGTCCACCGGCATTCAAAGCCGCTACTCCAGTCGGGGCTACGATAACGCACTTACCCAAGAACTTTACGATACGTCTCATAAACGTACTTTTACCACTACCGGCTCTACCGGTAATAAACAGATTCTCCCTAGTGGTGAAAATCTTCTTCAAGGCACGACCCTGCTCTACGTTTTTATCCACCGTCATAATATGACGAAGGAGGTCGTTTTCGTTTCTAAAATCTTCTTTTACCATATCTTTTTACGTTTATGGTACAAAGATACGAATAGTTATAATTAACTATTAAAAATAAATGTGAATAATATATAAATATTAAATTTTATATCTGATACTCAAATCATCCAGCTTTACTCATCTCGGATCCTTTTACCCCTAAAAAGACGTCTTTTATAAAATCTTCGGCGATGATTATATGCATTATCTTTCCTCTGTATGATAGTCTTAGGTGTCCGATAGTTACATTTTTCCTGTCTTTGGTATTAACTATTCCGTTGTTTTTCTTTACCTCATCATATAAATCGGATATAGTCTTACAGCACATACTAAGAACTTCTTTTATCATCCGATATACCGTTCTTTGGGATATTAGCATCATACCTTCTTTTGATAACTTTATATTCAATCTATCCATAAGATATGACACATTGAATTTGACAGTTCTTTTTTTAGTTACCTTATATATCTTATTTATATTTCTGTTTCTAGCTGAGAATATTATTTTTGATAACATCTTGATTCTATTTAATTTACGACTTTTGTTAGCCATCCATCTTCTGGTATTCGAATCAAGATTTTTATCAAGGCAGGTATATACAGATTCTCCTTTCTTTACAAACATATCCTTTATCCTTGGGGTCTTACTAGCCTTATGTTTGTATTTTATGATATCCGATAAAGCTATCATAATCTCTCCTTCAGCCCAAGCCTTTAAGCTTATAAGCTGGTAGTTCATATCCTCATGAGAATCCCTTAACACATGGCGGTAGCAGAAATAAGCGCATCCATCTGATAGGATATCAATAAAATCATTGGTATTGATCTCTATCTGATCTCTATTCCCGCCATGCATCCTATTTCTTAGAAACACATGTTTGAATACGTTTATGATAATAAGATATATCATTGCCATCTTACATTCATCACTGATCTGAATACCTGATCCATGATACTCATCATGTTTCAATGAATATTTTATAGCTGTCACTTTTTTGCCTTCCTTATTGGTAACAGGTTTAAAATCGACTGGACATATAAGTGACCCGGCTGGAAGTTTTACGCATCCTAGCTCATCTTTTTTGACCTGAATATTACGTGGAGTATATCTTTCGGTAATAATCTTATCGAAATTTGATTTCATTATATGTAAAATTCCTATCTTTGTTCCCATAGAGGATTTTATTTGCTGCGAATATACAAGTTTCATCAATACGAAACAAGTTATTCGGATGGATGGGTAGCCTGTGAAGGTCACCCATTTGTTGTTTATACGAAATCATCGTAATAAATTAGAGAGGGTAAATCACTGTGTTTGTGGAAGATCATTTTTGACACAACACTTGTTACGCGCGCATTAATAGGTATATTTATTAAATATAATTAACTCTATAAACATATACTACTTTCTAATATCTCTATCCGTACACAGAACCTCTCCTGACGTCGAGTTCCTGTGTACTCCGCTTAAAGTCTCTATTTAATAAAACATTGCTTTTTACCGCCAAGGTATGGTGCCGTCAGGCAGGATACCGCAGGCTAAACCTGGTAGAAGCCGTATCCTATACCGGAAGCCGGTACCCCGGTAGGGGGATCGGGTGGAGCAAAAGCCAAAGAAGAAAAAGCGAGGTCTTGTGCGGTCGCTCACGCTCCGGCCGTCCGTATCTTCTACGGCAGGCCCATGCCTCAAGGCCTCCCATTTCCCCTTGGCTTTATATCCCATAGCTTGGGGAGGAAGGAATCCAAAGGGAAAAAAGTAAGGTCGTATGCGGTCGCTCACGCTCCGGCAGGCTAACATAACTCTACCGCAGTCCATGTCGCGAGGGCCAGCCATTCTTTATTTGGATACCTGAAGCCATGTCCTGTAAGGTCAGTGAAGATGAAGAAGGCAGAAATCCCCAAAGGGGAAAAGGTATGGCTGTATGCCTAGAGGTACGGATCAGGTCATCTACCTCCGTCCATGTCAATAGCGAACCTCTGGCGGCATTGTCCGGTATGGCGGCGGTAGCCTTACCTTGGGTGTCCCAGCGTGCCCCCCACCAACCTTTCCCCTTTGGATGCCTTGGGCTATGTCATGGGACGATAAGAAGCCAAAAAGAAAAAAGGAGTGGTCGCATCCCGTGAGGCAGGATAAGGCTGTCCCCCGCCGTCCACGTGCGTAGCGTACGCGAACTTCACTGTCCTCGCTATTGTAGCCAGCCGTAGACATACATGGCTTCATTCGTCCTACCCCACTAGCCTTTTCCCTTTGGATTCTCGTAAATACATGCTAGTCAGCATATATTATGTTGATTATGGCAAAATTTCTTGACAACGATATTTTTTTTAAGTAGTTTTGTCGAAAACTAATTTCATATGCCGGAACAAAGGAAAGCTTTCGTATTCGCATTACCTTATGATACTAGACTGGATATGATCCAGCAGTTCTTAAGGATATACAACGGCTATCTGGATTCTAGGGGTAGGAGCTTGATTACCGAAAGGACGATAAACTTACTTTCTTTCTACATCAACTACGGATACTCGGATGATACCAGGGCTAAGTACATGGATTGTCATGGACAGAAGGAATCTTACGTCGCTGTCCTGAACAACGAGCTTAAACGTGGGGGTTTTCTGGTGGACAAGAAGAACGGGGACTTCCGTACCCGTGAGCTGTCTATTGAGATGAGAAGCTTACGTAACTATTTTATTCTTGACGGGGAGGGTGATGATACCCGTGTAATGGGGTTTGTGTTCAAGAGAAACAAATTGGATATTGATGGGTAGGAATCTTATTTCATTCGATAGGGATATCGTGGATGAGGTGGTAAGAAGATCTGATGGGAAGTTTACCAAACAACAGGTAGAGTGGTGCATGAAAGCATCCGTATCTTATATCCATCATCTCTCCAGATATACCGATAATATATCTATCAGGATCCCGTTTATCGGATACGTTATATGCAATCTTCGCGAGATGCGGGTAAGACGTGATAAGATACGTCGGATATTTGTCAAGGAAGGTAATCGTTATCCGGATGAAAGGATGCCTATTGAGCTTGATTGTCTGGATAAGAAGATTAAGGCGATAGAGGATATGGAGGGGTTGAAGAACGGAGATCCTCTTATACGTGATAACCATGAGGCCATGTATCAATGTCGGTATGGAATGACATGGGAACAATTACAGGATTTTCAACAAAAACAATTTAAGAAATAATATGCAAACAATCGGTAAAGCCCAAGTGATAGCCCAAGCTTGGGAAGACAGTTTATTGGGTAGGATTCCTAAGGATGAGAAGGATTATCCGGAGTGGTACAAGAATCGTCTTGATTTATGCAAGAAATGTCCTAATAACTCTTCTAATATAGCTTTCTTTAAGTTACCGGCTAAGGTAATATTGCAAAGATTGATGGGAAGACAGGCATGTTCGTTGTGTGGTTGTTTTATCAAGGAGAAGGCTTGGATGAAGACCGAGGTATGCCCGTTGAAGTTCGTGGAAGGAGAGAAAGCTAAATGGAATGCTATGGAGGTGATAACAGCCGATCATAACGATTTTAACATCGAGTGCCCTAACGATTCCTTTGATATAGGACTGACGGATGATGAGAGCGAGTTTTATCTAAATATTTTTGATCAGAAAATAGGTGATAAGATAGAAATCGTGTTATTTATCACCCATAAAGATGGTTTCCATGTCAAGGAGCATCATCTTGGATGTGGATGTATGGGAGACGTTTCATATAACAAACATCCTGACAATGAGAATAGAACTATATTTAGGATGACATTGGATACCTCAAAATACACGGAAGGCCATTTTGAGAAACATCTATCTCTTATGGGTTATACGAAGGACGATCCTGAACGTAATTTCAAACATTTCCCGCTACGTATTATAGGGGAAGCTTATAAGTAAATACTATGCGAAGTCCCGTAAGAAGTAAGATAGATGATCGTATCCATGCTCTTATTGTTATGGAAGTCGGTTGCCGTGAGTTGCCCGAATATTCGCTGGGTGATATACTTTACTCCGCTTTAAGGAGAGTTGCTAGGGCTAATGGTGGTAATGTACGCTTCTTGCGGGATATTAGTACCAGAGATCTATTGAGGTCTATAGACCAAAGTATTAGTGATGAGATTGAGTTAAACAGTAACGATTACAACGCGTAATGGAAGAAGATAAGGATATTAAGAAAGAGATCAGGGATTATCTTAAAGAAGAGGCGGATACCCATATAAGGCATTGGATAGCCATAAAGCGTGAGAGCAAGCGTCTGTATAGCGATATTGAGGATAGGACTAAGAAGATAGCCCTTAAATCATCTTCGTTGATAAAAGAGGAGGATTTTGTCGTTCTTCATGAGATGACCCATAAGATACAGATGTTGAATATAGAGGCTGTGAAAGTTAATTCTAGGTTGATGTTTATAATCCAGTTGGCTACCAGCTTCGGTATGGATCTGGATTTCGATACGACATATGCGTCCACCGCCAAGGGTATTATAGAAGACAGGACATCTGGATTCGTGTTTTATGATGACAAGGAACGTCTGAGATATGCCGACAAGGAGCTTGAGGATATGTTCCATGACATGAGCGTGAAGGAAGTAAGTAAGATCGGAGTTGTTCAATCTTATGAGCTTCTTATGAAACAGTATAACGAGTTTAAGGATATAATCAAAAATAATATTAATTCCATATAATTTCATTATAGGGCTTTAATATATCCATAAGGATCTGATTATTAGCCTAAGCCTTGAGACAGAGGCTACGTTATTTGAGAATATATAGTTACCAAGGAATGTTTACCCAAGTTCCTT
>OIDN01000280.1_pt1 | contig 15071 bp, 11 predicted proteins | sample 1581581 | NCBI WGS metagenome assembly OIDN01 (sample SAMEA3882535, study PRJEB24775) | human gut metagenome | biome: human-associated habitat; feature: intestine environment; material: feces | place: Netherlands | collected 2009/2010
CTCCCACCGATCAGGATGCAAATGCCGACCTGCTGATTTCTTGCGACATCGCGGCCGCGTTTGCGTTCTAGCCCGCGCGCGCGGATACAATAGAAAGACTGAGTGCAAAGCGACCCCGCCGCCAGCTCCCCAAGCTCGGCGGCGTGGGCATTTTAGGAGGATGTTCATGGCGAACGACAGCAAGACATGGCGGTGCGGAAAGTACGAGCTCAGCTTTGACCGTCCGCGCATCATGGGCGTCCTCAACGTGACGCCCGATTCGTTTAGCGATGGCGGGGAGCACTTCGACCCCGATGCCGCCATCGAGTACGGCCTGGCGATGCTCGACGCCGGCGCCGACAAGCCGCTGCCGTTCCTGACTCCGGAAGACGAGCCGAACCCGGCCCTCGGCCTGCGTGGCCTGCGTACCCTGCGCGCCCACATGGACGTGCTCGAAGGCCAGCTCAAGGCGCTCGCCGCCGCCGACGCCGCAACCGACGCGAACCTGTGGGTCATGGCCCCGATGGTCGCCGACCAGCATGAGGCCGACTACTTCGTCAAGCTCGGCAAGAGCTTCGGTCTGAAGTTCGTGGGCGCGATGGCCGAAGTGCCGTCGATCGCCCTGATGGCCGACAAGGTGGCTGACGTGGCCGACTTCGTGTCCATCGGCACTAACGACCTGACCCAGTACACCCTTGCCGCCGACCGTACCCTCGGCTCCGTGGCCAACTATCAGACCGCATGGCATCCGGCGGTGCTGCGCGCCATCAAGATGATCTGCGACGCGGGCAACGCCAAGGGCATGCCGGTGGGCGTGTGCGGCGAGGCCGCGGCCGATCCGGATCTGGCGGTCGTGCTGGCCGGTCTCGGCGTCAACTCGCTGTCCATGACCCCGGTGGCGCTGGACGATGTGCGCGCCTCCCTCGCCGAAGTCACCTTCGAAGAGGCCAAGGCCAAGGCGGCCGCAGCCCTCAATGGCGACTTCTACAAGCCGGCCGAGTGATTTCCCTTCTTTCCTTCACTCGGCTATTCCGGACTTTGCGGCTGCGTCATCGCGGCCGCAGGGTTCCGCCACTGCAAATGTGCCTATGAGAGCGATTCGGTTCTGATAGGCCCTGTTTCCCGGAATGACCCCGTTCCGTGCGATCGCCGCGCGGACGGGGTCGTTTCGGTTGCGGGTTGTGTCGATTGCTGCGATTGCGTCGATTGCGCCACCGGCGTAGACGCGTCATACGGCCGCGTCGCGTCACGCGCATGCGCGATACTGGAAGCATGAAGATTTCCGCAGATTTCACCGTCATTCCCGACGCGTTCGCCAAGGCGGCGCCGCCTGAGAACTGCATCGACGGCACTCCGATCGTTTCCTTCCCCTTCTATATCGACGAGCTCGACCCGTCCGTGCAGTTTCTGCATTGGGAATTCGTCGATCCCGATTCCATTCCGGTGTGCGGTTTCCAGTGGAACCATTGGTCGCTCGCCAATCTGCCCGTGGACGCGCTGATGTACGATTTCAACGATTCCCACGCGCTGGCGATTCCCGCCGACTTCTCCCGCACGGTGTCCGCGATGATTCCCGAGACGGTGCAGGGACGCACGTCCGCCGCATCGCCGTTGTTGAAAGGCCGTAGCGACGATCCCGCCGTCACCATGCGTTACAACGGTCCGTATCCGCCTGATCGGGATCACGAATACTACCTGCACGTATGGGGCACCACCGCGCCTCTCAATGGTCTCAATCAAGGCTTCTGGCTCAACGAGATGGAACGCGCGTTGCGTAATTCCGGTGCGATCGCGGACCAAGGCGCTATCTTCCTGACCGGCAAGGCGTGACCGGCGAAACCGGCGAGAACAGCCGGCAAGGCGCAAACCGCGTAATCGCAAGATAATACCAAAGAATACCGCAAACGTAAACAAAACAAACGAAAGGAACCTACATATATGGCATGCACCACGATTCTGGTCGGCAAGGACGCAAGTTATGACGGATCGACCATCATCGCCCGCAATGAGGACAGCGCGAACGGCGAATTCTGCCCGAAGCGCTTCATCGTCGTCAAGCCGGACGAGCAGCCGCGCCACTATAAGAGCGTGCTGTCCCATGTGGAAGTGGATCTGCCGGACGAGCCGTTGCAGTACACGGCCGTGCCGAACGCGGATCTGAAGGAAGGCATTTGGGGCGAAGCCGGCGTCAATGAGGCGAATGTGGCCATGAGCGCCACCGAAACCCTCACCACCAACGAGCGCGTGCTCGGCGCCGACCCGTTCGTGGAACTCACCCCAGCCAAAGGCAAGAAAGGCGAAGACGGCTACGAGCCGGAAGTGCCCGGCGGTATCGGCGAAGAGGACTTCCTCACCCTCGTGCTGCCGTATGTCAAGACCGCCCGTGAAGGCGTGGCACGTCTCGGCGCGCTGCTCGAACAGTACGGCACGTACGAGATGAACGGTGTCGCCTTCTCCGATGTGGATGAGATCTGGTGGCTTGAAACCGTCGGCGGCCACCACTGGATTGCCAAGCGTGTGCCGGACGAAGCATACGTGACCATGCCGAACCAGCTCGGCATCGACGAATTCGACCTTGACGATGCCCTCGGCGACCAGGAGGAGCATATGTGCTCCGCGGACCTCGGCGAATTCATCGAACGCAACCATCTGGACCTGGCCGTGGAGAACGTCACCCCGTTCAACCCGCGCGACGCGTTCGGCTCCCACTCCGATTCCGACCACGTCTACAACACCCCGCGCGCCTGGTACATGCAGCGTTTCCTCAACCCGTACGACGAGCAGTGGGACGGTCAGGACGCCGACCATCAGCCGACCGCGGACGACATTCCATGGGCTCGCCAGCCCGATCGCAAGATCACCATCGAAGACGTGAAGTACGTGCTGAGCTCCCACTACCAAGGCACCCCGTACGATCCGTACGGCAAGCTCGGCGACCAGCATTCGCGACACATGTTCCGTCCGATCGGCATCAACCGCACCGGACACATGGTGGCCATGCAGATTCGCCCGTACGCGCCCGTCGAAAGCCGTTCGATCATGTGGATTTCGTACGGTTCCGGCGCGTTCACCACGTCCGCCCCGTTCTATGCGAACGTCGACGACACCCCCGCCTACCTGCGCGACACCACGCCGGAAGTCTCCACGGACTGCCTGTATTGGACGAACCGCCTGATTGCAACGCTCGCCGACGCGCACTTCTACGAGACCAGCAACGCGGTCGAGGGCTTCTCGGAAGATGTCCGTTCCTTCGGCCACCGTCTGGTGGAACGTACGGATGATGCGCTTGCGATTGGTGGGTCGGCGACTGGGGCTGGTGGCGCTGGTTCTGGTGCCGGTTCTGCGGTTGGCGGTTCTGGTTCTATGTCTGGTGCTGCGGTTGATTCCGGTTCCGATGGGCTTGCTAGTCCTACATCTGTTCCGGCCCGTCTTGCGGCGGCTAACGACGAAATGGCGGAATACCTGCGATCGCGCAATACGAAGCTGCTCGGCGACGTGCTGTACACGTCCAGCAATCTCATGCACAACAGTTTCGCCATGTCGGATCGCTGGAACTAAGCCCGCTGGTGCTTTCCGTGTCCGTTTCTCCCGAATCGGACACACAGGCATCAAAATGAAGCGCTCCTGTGTCCGAATCACCAGAAACGGACACAGGAGCGCCTAGCCGATCGCAATAATCGCAATACTCACGCAATATCGCGTAAACCCTCTATCGCGCGAAACCTGCGAAACCCGCGAAACCCGCGCGAAATCAGTTGAACCCGACCACATGTTCCGCCACGAAATATCCCTTTCGAATCACAAACCGGCCGAGCGAACCATGTAGGTTCAGCGCGCGCGACATCGCCTTCTTACGCACGTCCTTGTAAATCGTCGGCGAATACGCCTCGATATCCGCCCACATGGCCTTCTTCTTCTCGTAATTCTCCGGATCGCGCGACAAAATCATGAAAACGCTCGCGACGGAACTCTGAATCGCAAGAAAATGAATCATATAGCGGTACAGGCCGTCTGGCACCGTACCTCGTTCGGGGGTGGCGCGCACCATGCACTGGTTGACGAGCCGCAGCTGGTCCACGCGTCGGATCATCACGTCCGTCTGCACGCTCTGCCCGTCGCGGCCGATGAAATAGTGGTAGAACGGCGTATCCACGTATTGCAGCGACTTGACCCACGGGAACGGCTGGTACGCGTAGATGAAGTCCACGTAGAACGTGTGTTCCGGCAGCTGCATCTTCGATTCGCGCACCACGGCGGTACGGTAGATCAGCGCGTGCATGAGAATGTATTCGGTCAGGCCGAAATGTCCCAGATCGTCCCAAGTGAGCCGCTTGCCGGGCTCCATGGCGTGACGGAAGTTCACGACGTGCTTGTTGCGCTTGCCCACCTTGTCATACACATAGTTGGTGACGAGCATGTCGAGCGGCTCGTCCTTGCCGACCTCGCCGCGCAGCACGGCCATGACCTGTTCGAGCGATTCCGGGCCGACCCAATCGTCCGCGTCCACGACCTTCACGTACATGCCGCTCGCCGCCGCGATGCCGGTGTTGACCGCGCCGCCGTGGCCCTTGTTCTCCTGATGGATCGCGCGCACGATTCCCGGATTGCGCGCCTCGAACGTCTTCGCCATCTCCAGCGTGCCGTCGGACGAGCCGTCATCCACGATCAGCACTTCGATGTCGTCGTTGCGCTTCGACGCGATCAACGATTCGACGCACCGTTCCAGGTATTCCGTCATGTTGTACGCGGGCACCACGAAGGTGAGCGTCTTCTTCTCCTGCATATTCTTCCTCGGATCGGGCTCGTGTCGGGCCGTGCGGCTGGCCGACCGCTCCGGCCAAAAGCATAACGAAACTAACGTAGCACCATGTGCGGTTCCGGGGCGCGGTTTTGCGCACAAACGGCACCCTGAAATACGCAATCTGCACCTGAAATTTCCCCTAGGGTCATTTCGGGTGACGGTATGTCAGTTTTCGTCAATTGTTGATTGTTTTTGCGATTCGTGCGGGCTTTGCGGTTTTTGCGATTCGTTCGTCTCGTCTGATTCGTTTGATTCGTCTGCCGCTTGCGATTTGCCTACTGCTTGCGATCCGTCTGCCGCTTGCGATCCATCCGTCACGGTCGTCCCGTCCGTCGCGTCATCTCCCGCAGCAACCGCCTTCTCCTGCGATTTCGCAGCCTTCTTGCCCTGCTTCTCCTGCTTGGCGATCGCCTTCGCTTCCCGCGCGGCCTGCTTTTCCGCCTCGCGGGCGGCCTTTTCGCTTTCGTAGCGCAGTTCCGGCTTGGCTTCCATGCGGCTCAGCCCATACCATGCCAGGTTCACGATGTGCGCGGCGAGCTGCTCCTTGCTGAGCTTGCGCTGGTCGGCCCAATATTGGCAGGTGTACACGGTCATGCCGATGAGCATCTGCGCGTAATACGGCACGCTTTTGGCCGGCAGATGCTGGCGTTTGAACGCGTCGGTGAGAATGTCCTCGACGCGTACGGCAATGTCTCCAAGCAGCGAATTGAACGAGTTGGACGGGTCGGTTTTCGGCGAATCGCGCGTGAGCACGCGGAAGCCTTCGGCGTTCTCCTCCACGTAGGTGAGCAGCGCAAGCGCGGTGCGTTCCACGATTTGGCGCGGATGCGCCTGCGGGTCGGACAGCGCGTTGATGAGAACGTCGGTGAGCGCGCGCATCTCGCGGTCCACCACCACGGCGTACAGGCCTTCCTTTCCTCCGAAATGTTCGTAGACGATGGGCTTCGAAACCTTTGCGGTCGCGGCGATTTCTTCGACGCTCACCGCCTCGAATCCCTTGGCCGCGAACAGCGACCGACCGATTTCGATAAGCTGTTCGCGCCGCTGGTACGACGTCATTCTGGATGTATTGGCCATATTGCCCAGTTTTTCACGTCCCGTGGATAGCCCCATTGCCTGCCCTGGCAGAGATGAGTGGCGTGTCCGTTGCGCTTTTTAGGCTGGAGTCATGGATACCAATGTGATTATTGCGATTGTCGCCGTTGTTGTTATTGCGGCATTGCTTGCGATTGGCGGATGGTGGTTCGGCAAGAGCCGCAAGTCCGCGGTGAGCAAGTCCACGGAAGCGGCGAAGGCCAAGGCCGATGCTCGTTTGGCTACGGAGAAGTCCGCCGCGCAATCTGCCGCCGCAAGTGCCGAAAACGCTGAGAAAACCAAGGAAACCGCGGAATCCGCGACTTCGTCTGCCACACCTGAATCGCCAGTGGCAACTGAACCAACTCCGGTCGGGTCAGCCGTAACTGAATCCGCGACCCCAGCCGTCGAAACCCCTGAAGCCGCCGGTACCCGCATGCAGCGCCTCAAAGCGCGCCTGTCCAAGTCCGGCAACCCGTTCGGCAGGGCACTGTTCAACATCCTCGCCAAGGATCAGCTCTCCGAAGCCGACTGGGAGGACGTCGAAGACACCCTCCTGCTCGCCGACGTGGGCGCGGAAGCCAGCGAACAGCTCGTTGAGGAACTGCGCAACGACGCCCGCATCGCCGGCCAATCCGACCCTGCCGAAGTGCGTGCGGCGCTGAAGGACAAGCTGCTGAAGCTCGTCGGCACCGACGTCGACCGCCGTCTCAACGCCGACAAGGAGGGCGCGAACAAGCCGAGCGTCATCATCATGGTCGGCGTGAACGGCACCGGCAAAACCACCACCGCGGGCAAACTCTCCCGTCTGCTCGTCTCCGAAGGCAAGCAGGTCATGCTGGGCGCCGCCGATACGTTCCGCGCCGCCGCCGCCGACCAGCTGGAGACCTGGGGCGCCAAGGTGGGCGTGCCGGTCGTGCGCTCCGACAAGGACGGCGCCGACCCGGCTTCCGTGGCGTTCGAAGCCAGTGCCAAGGCCAAGGAGGCGAACGCCGACGTGCTCATCATCGACACCGCCGGCCGTCTGCAGAACAAGTCCAACCTCATGGACGAGCTCGGCAAGATCCGCCGCGTCACCGAAAAGAACCTGCCTGTGGACGAAGTGCTGCTCGTGCTCGACGCCACCACCGGCCAGAACGGCATGACGCAGGCCAAGGTGTTCGCCGAAGCGATCGGCATCACCGGCGTGGTCCTGTCCAAGCTCGACGGCTCCGCCAAGGGCGGCATCGTCATCTCCGTGCAGAAGGAGCTTGGCGTGCCCGTCAAGCTGGTCGGCCTGGGCGAAGGCCCGGACGATCTCGCTCCGTTCGATCCGGAAGGTTTCGTCGACGGCATCCTCGCCTGACGTTCCCATATTTTCCGGATTTGCGATTTCCGTAGCGAAAACCTCCCGTCACGTTCCGTACGTGGCGGGAGGTTTTCGTATTGCGATTACTGCTCAGCGCCAGCCGTACCGGCAGCGCCAGCCCCCACCCCCGGCACCTTCCGGATCGTCAGCTTCAATAGCAGCGGCGCGACCAGCGTCACCAGCGAAATGATGAAGATGATCGTCGAATAGTATTCGCTGCCGAGCACATGCTCGTTGAAGCCGATTTGCGCGGTAATCAACGCCATCTCGCCACGTGGCACCATGCCCGCGCCGATCATCAGCGCCGAAGCGCCGCCGAAACCGGCCATGCGGCCACCCAAACCGCAGCCGACGACCTTCGTGATCACGCCGAGAACCGTCATGATCGCAATGAACACAATCATCTTCGTATCATCCACGCCTGTGGTCTGCAGGCCGATGCCCACGAAAAACACCGGCACGAACAACGTGTCTCCAACCGGCTCGATATACCGGTCCGCGTCCTCCGCGTAATCGCTGTTGCTTACCGCGATGCCGGCGAAAAACGCGCCCACCGCGTAGCTCAACCCGGCCAGATTCGACGCCCACGCCATCGCCAGGCAGATGATCACGGCCATCACCGCGATGCCGGACGGCGCCTTCAGCACGCCAGCCAGCGTCATCAGCGCCGGCGCCACCCAAACCACCACCACGGCGGCCGCCACAAAGAACAGCACCTGCTTGAGCAGAATCAAACCCAGCCCTGCCACGTCCACGCTGCCGGTGTTGACGAGCGTGCACATCACGGACAGCAGGATCACGCCGATCACATCGTCAGCCACGGCCGCGCCGAGAATCGACACGCCTTCCTTCGAATCAAGCAGTCCGGCTTCCTTCAGCACCGCCACGGAAATCGACACGGACGTGGCGGAGAACACCACGCCGATGAACGCAGCCGGAATCGGCTTGAAGCCAAACAGCAGGCTCACTCCACCCATCACCGCCACGGGGAACACCACGCCCATGCACGCGATGATGACCGCCGCCTTCGAATACTTCTTCAGCAACTGCAGGTCGCAGCCGACACCGCCCAAAAACATGAGGATGATGATGCCGAGGTCGCTGAACAATGACAGCGAATCGCTCATGTGCATCACGTTCAGCAGCGAAGGGCCCACGAGAATGCCGACGAGAATCTGCCCGATCACTTCCGGCAGCTGCGCTTTGCGGCAGATCAGCCCGGAAACCGTGGTCAGCATCAAAATGGCGCACAGTGAAATGATGAACGTTGCCATGGTCCTCGCCGCTCTCTCGTTACGCGCGTCATACGTTCGCCGCACCGCGCGTTCGGTGTACATGCCACGCGCTCGCCGTACGCGGCGTTCTCCCGTCGCGTGCCACGCGTGTTCCGTAAGTTTCAGCTACCCAACTTACTCCGTCCGCAGCATTGCCCGCCGCTTCCGTCCACCGTCGCAATTTCATATTGCGATTGCCGGGCGATTATGCCTTCCATATTTCCGTACCGCCAGTTTCGTTGGAATTCCGCCATTTTTCGGCGTAGGTTGACGTTCCGCGCGGATGGCGTTACGTTGGCGTAACACGTCGTAACGTTTTCAAAACGCGGTCGGCGTTCCATATCGTTCTGTCAGCCCCACACGATGGGGACGGAAATGTTGAACCAAATATAGAGAAAGAAAGAGGAGGGTGACATGGGCCAGCTTGATTCTGGAAATGCCGCGTGGATATTGACTTCCGCGTCCCTTGTGTTCCTCATGACGCCTGGTGTGGCGTTCTTCTATGGTGGCATGGTCCGCGCCAAGGCCGTGCTGAATATGATGATCATGGAGGCGGCCGCACTGTCCGTCACGATGATCATGTGGGTGCTGTGGGGTTGGTCGATCGCCTACGCCGGCACCTCGGTCGGCGGCATCTTCGGCGACCCGGCAACCGGCTTCCTGCTGAAGGACACCATGGTTTCCGATAAGGGCGTCTTCACATCGGCCGCACTGAACGGCAACAACTACCCGGTCAGCGTCGACGTGGCCTTCCAGTCCGCGTTCGCCATGATCACCGTCGCGTTGATCTGCGGCGCCATCGCCGAACGTGTGAAGTACTCCACGTGGATGATTTTCGTGGCGCTGTGGATCACGTTCGATTACGCTCCGCTCGCCCACATGGTGTGGAACGGCGGCCTGCTGTCCGCCGACGGCGCCATTTCCCAGGCGATCGGCGCAGCCGCCCACGATTTCGCAGGTGGTACGGTCGTCCACATCAACGCCGCAGTCGCCGCTCTGGTCATCGTGCTGATCATCGGCAAGCGTAAGGGCTTCGGCACGCAGCCGTTCCGCCCGCACAATGTTCCGTTCGTCATGCTCGGCGCCTTCCTGCTGTGGTTCGGCTGGTTCGGCTTCAACGCCGGTTCCGCCTTCGCAGCCAACGGCACCGCCGGCTACGCGTGGGTTTCCACGTCCGCTGCAACCGCTGCGGCAATGCTCTCCTGGGGCTTCACCGAGAAGATCCGCACCGGCCACTACACCGCAATGGGTGCCGCTTCCGGCATCGTCGCGGGCCTCGTCGCCATCACCCCGGCCGCCGATGTGGTCTCCCCGCTGTGGGCCATCGTGCTCGGCGCCATCGCCGGTGTGCTCACCTGCCTGGCCTGCGGTCTGAAGTTCAAGCTCGGCTATGACGATTCCCTCGACGTCGTTGGCGTCCACGGCGTTGGCGGCTTCACCGGCACCGTGCTCATCGGCTTCTTCGGCGAAGGCACCGGCCTGTTCGCAGGCGGCGACTGGAGGCAGCTGGTCGTCCAGCTCATCGTCGCTCTCGTGGCCATCGTCTGGTCCGCCGTCATCACCGGCATCATCGCCTTCGCTCTGGAGAAGACGATCGGCTGGCGCGTCACCGAAGCCCAGGAAGTCGGCGGCATCGATCTTGCCGACCAGGGCGAACGTGCTTACGATTTTGCTGGTACCGCCAGCTCCGTCCTCAAGGAGGTGAAGTGAGATGAAGCTCATTACCGCTATCATCCAGCCCCATAAACTCGACGATGTCAAGGAAGCCCTCGCAGCCGCGGGCGTGCACGGCCTGACCGTGTCCGAGGCAAACGGTTATGGCCGTCAGCGCGGCCACACCGAGGTCTACCGTGGCGCCGAATACACCGTGGATCTCATTCCGAAGATCCGCATCGAGGTGCTGTCCGACGACGCCGATGCCGAAACCCTGGTTGGCGTGATCGTCAAGTCCGCCGGCTCCGGCACCATCGGCGACGGTAAGGTCTGGGTGGCTCCGCTTGACTCGGTGACCCGCGTGCGCACCGGCGAAACCGGTTCCGCCGCCATCTGATCCGTCCGGCCTTGTGATCGGGCCGATTCGGACAAGATGAAATAAAGACCCCGGGCTTGAAGTTCGGGTTATCAATTACGACACATCCCCGTACGTGCCTCGCGCCGTGCGGGGATTGTCATAAGTCGTCATAGGTTTCATAAGGAACGTGCGTTATGACTTCAGCAGTCGATGGTCTCAAACAACGGTTCATGGCCATGAGCCAGCCCGACGCCGACGGCGTCTACCGCAATGGCGCGGCGAAACGCAAAGCCCGCACGGAATTGGCCATGGGCAATCTCACACAGTTGTGGAACGAAGCCTGCGAAGCGGTTTCCTTCGACGTGCCGGCAACCGGCATCGGCCTCGGCGCGGTCGGTTCGCTGGCACGTGGACAGGTGGGCCCCAGCTCCGACCTTGATCTGGTGGTTATCTACGAGCCGCACGCGCTGACCGACCAGCAGCTCAACGAGCTCGCCAACAAACTGTGGTATCCGATTTGGGATTCCGGCCTCGACCTCGACCAGTCGGTACGTACCGTCGCGCAATGCGAGGCCGTCACCGACCGCGACCTGCCCGCAGCTATGGGATGGTTGGACGTGGTGCCGATCGCGGGGGACACTGGACTTATCGAAAGCACAGCCGTATCCATATTGGAACGATGGCGCAAGGCCGCACGCAAACGTCTGCCGGAACTGCTCGGCTCCGCCAAATCGCGCCTCGACGAATTCGGCCGCATGGCCTACATCAACCAGCCGGACATCAAAGAGGCACGCGGTGGTTTGCGCGACTCCGTATTGGTGTCCGCGCTCGCCGCATCCTGGCTTGCCGACCGTCCGCACGGCACGTATGACGACGCCGTCGAACGGTTGCTGGACGTGCGCGACTGCATCCATCTGGTCGCCGGCAAAGATACGAACATGCTGCTATCGCCCTACCAAGCCAAAGTCGCGGCGATGCTCGGTCTGGCCGATCCGACGCTGCCAGACGGCGAACGTGAGGCGAAGTCGATCGACGATCTGCAAACGTTGCTGGCACGCGTTGGCCGGCAGATCGCGTTCTCCCTTGATTCCACCGCGTCGCGCGCCGAGCATTCGCTGACGCACGACAAGCCGCGATTCGCCTTCTTCCAAGTGTTCCAGCCGCGCGGTGGCGGCAAACGTCAGGCACCGACCTTCGATGTGATCACCCCCGGCGTGGCCAAGCATGAAGAGGAAATAGTGCTTGCTCCGGGCGCGGAACCGGCCGCCGACCCGAACCTCGTGCTGCGCGTGGCCGTCGCAGCCGCGGAATTCGGCCTGCCGATCGCTCCGGGAACGTTGCGAAACCTCAAAAAGTGCCCTATCGGCGACCGCAACTGGACGGACGAATCGCGTGAACTGTTCATACGATTGCTGGCTTCCGGCCCCGCGCTGCTCAACGTGTGGGAAGACATCGATTTCATCGACGTGCCCGGCAAGCTCATCCCCGAATGGTTGGGCGTGCGCAACCGGCCAAGCGCGTCCGCCGCGCACCGCTATACGATCGACCGGCACATGGTGGAGGTCGTCACGCGGCTCGGCCGTGAAACACCCAGCGGTGGGCGGTACGACGACCGGCATTACGAGGCGCTGCTGCTCGCCGGCATCCTGCATGACATCGGCAAACGACCGGGGGTGGCCAACCATGCGGCGGAAGGCGCTCGGCATGCGACCGTGGTCGTGGAACGCATGGGATTCGACCGCGACATCGTCCGCTGGGTCACGCTGCTGGTACGCGAGCATCTGACATTGTCGGAGTTCGCCACAGGCCGCAATCCCAATGATCCCAACGTCGGCGATGATCTGGCCGGCCGGCTCGACCATAATCCCGTGCTGCTCGACATGCTGTTCGACCTGACCCGCGCCGACGGCTCCTCGTTGGGGGCCACGTCCGGCGAGACCATCTCCAAACAGTACGGGTGGAGCAAATGGCGTGAAACGTTGGTGCGCACCATGTACAACGCCACCCGATACCACATGTGAGCGCCGGTTTCTCGCATGCGCCAAGCCGATATGCCCCCGTATTTCTCGTCGTTTACGGAAAAGCGGGGTGCATATCACCTTCCGTTCACTTCGGCAAATCGAAATAAGGGAATCGGGGTGCATGCTTTAGGATGTCCCCAAGTTGTCCACTCAGTTATCCCCACTCTGTGGATAAGTCGAAACGTTTTCCACATGGTTATCCCCAATATGTGGATAACTCGGCTTTTTTCGACTTTCTTATCCACACCAAAGCCATTCGCGCGTGTCGTTCGGTGGATGCGGAGATTCATCCATAATCTCAATGCAACACCGGTCGTGACGGCACGCACGTATTATGGTTTTCCTCGGTATTGAACACATTCGATTGACTGCTGCGGTTGGAGGGACATGGCGGAGAACGACTCTTGGAACAACGGTTCGGCGCAGAACCGCGGATTTTCGAACGCTGGAAACGGTGCGAACGGCATGAACGGCCGATCCGGCCAAGCCGTGCGCGACGCCCTGTTCGACCGCGTGCCGCCGCATGACGACGCCGCCGAAATGGCGGTGTTGGGCGGCATGCTGATGAGCAAGGACGCCATCGGCGAAGTATCGCAGATGATCGACGTGTCCGACTTCTACCAGCCACGCAACCAAACCGTGTACGAAGCGGTCATCAAACTGTTCTCGGCCTCCCAGCCGGTCGACGCCGTGCTGGTGGCCAACGAGCTGCTCGCCGAAGGCAATCTGGAAAAAGTGGGTGGCTCCGACTATCTGCACAGCCTGGTCGCATCGGTTCCGACCGCCGCAAACGCCACGTATTACGCCGACATCGTGCATCAGCGCGCCATCCTGCGTAATGTGATCGCGGCCGGCACCAAAATCGCACAGCTCGGCTACACCGCAGAAGGCTCGCAGGCCGAAGACGTCGTCAACCTGGCGCAGGCCGAAGTATATGAGATGTCCACCGGCAAAGTGCGGCAGGACTACGCGCCGATCGGCACCGTCATCGCCGATACGCTTGACCAGCTCGACCGTCTGCAAAGCGGCGAAGTGTCCCGAGGCGTGCCGACGGGCTTCCGCGACATCGACGACGTGACGCAGGGCCTGCAGCCCGGCCAGATGATCGTCGTGGCAGGCCGACCGGCCATGGGCAAGTCCACACTCGGTGTGGACTTCGCCCGTTCCGCGGCACTGCATCACGGATTGACGACCATCATCTTCAGCTTGGAAATGAGCAAAAACGAGTTGGCGCAACGTATCATCTCCGCTGAATCCAACATTCCGCTCGCCGCCATGCGCCGCGCGGACGACATCACGCCGGAACGTTGGGCCATCCTGAACGAGTTGCAAGGCAAGCTGCAGAACGCGCCCCTGTTCATCGACGACAGCCCGAACATGAGCCTGATGGAAATCCGCGCGAAATGCCGCCGACTGAAGCAGACGAACGATTTGAAACTCGTCGTCATCGACTACCTGCAGCTCATGACCTCCGGCAAGGCCGTGGAAAGCCGCCAGCAGGAAGTGTCCGACTTCTCCCGTGCGCTGAAGCTGCTCGCCAAGGAGCTGGAAGTGCCGGTGGTGGCGTTGAGCCAGCTGAACCGTGGCCCCGAAATGCGTCAGGACAAGAAGCCGCAGCTGTCCGACCTGCGTGAATCCGGCTCTATCGAACAGGACGCCGACGTGGTGTTCCTCGTGCACCGTCCGGACGCCTACGACAAGGAGGACCGCCCGGGCGAGGCCGACATCATCATGGCGAAGCATCGTAACGGTCCGACCGACACGTTCAATCTTGCGTTCCTTGGCGCGTATTCGAAGTTCAAGGACATGCCCCAGGATTACCAGTCCCAGCAGGAGGCGGTGTGATATGGCTTGGAATTCCTTCGCGACCCCGTTGATCGGCAAGGCCGTGCGCGCGGCCTCCCGTTTGGCGCACGGCGGTGGCAGCGCGTTCCCCGGCAAAATCGTGGAACGCATCGACCCGCAGTTCCTCGCACGCACATTGGCGCAACTGCCGCTCGGCGTGGTGCTTGTCTCCGGCACGAACGGCAAAACCACCACCACACGCATGGTGGCCAGCATGCTGCAATCGCTCGGATTGAAGGTGTTCACCAACCCGACCGGCTCGAACTTCACCCGTGGCGTGGTTTCGTCGCTGCTTGCGGAAGTCTCGCTTTCCGGCAAACTCGACGCCGACATCGCGGTGCTGGAACTCGACGAGGCGTACGCCGTGCATTTCGTCAAGCAGGTGCCGCCCGACTACTGCCTGCTGCTCAACGTGATGCGCGACCAGCTTGACCGTTTCGGCGAGATCGACAACACCGCGCGACTGCTGTCCAAAGCTGCGGAAGCCACCACCGGTACCGTCGTGCTCAACCGTGAGGACCCGCGCATCGCCCGTCTTGCTGACGTGGCGCATACGGAAGACGGCGTGGAAGTACGCTACTTCGGCCTTGACGAATCGTTGCGCGGCTTCTTCCCGTCGGATGACGACATGAGCACCACTGTTGACGCGGAAGCGCACGACAGTGCGGAACATGGCGGAAATATTGGCGATTCGGGCAATGCCGGCGATACTGCCGAT
>OIDN01000284.1_pt1 | contig 14974 bp, 10 predicted proteins | sample 1581581 | NCBI WGS metagenome assembly OIDN01 (sample SAMEA3882535, study PRJEB24775) | human gut metagenome | biome: human-associated habitat; feature: intestine environment; material: feces | place: Netherlands | collected 2009/2010
CCCGCCACAAAGAGTATGAGGTGGATTGGGACGAACTGAATCGGTCATTCTGCTCCCGGATGGAAAACAAATGGGTGCCTTTCCAGACGCAACAGAAAAAAGCTACTTTTGATTTTGGAGTGGTGCAGTCCTCACTTCATTTTGGTACAGATACCGAGCGGATGGAAGCATTTCGGTTTCTCCGTTTCCGGGAGGAGACTGGCATCCCGTTCCAACTTGGAAAAACCGACGGTAATGTGAAAGCGGCGTGCGGTGCAGCACAGCGGATTGCTCTGTATTACCCGGAGTGGGCCATTCTTACTGCAGTCCGGGCAAAAGCGAATGAAGATCAGCTTTCGGCCATCCTGCCCCGGAGCGTGCTGAGCGTCTGGACTCAGGAGGACACGGACAAAGCCTGTGATTTTTACATGGGAGCAGTCCAGCGCACCGAAGAGAAACTGCTGGGAGTCAAACAGTTCTGGGATTCCACTTTTGCGTCCCGAACGGCAACGGTTCTGCCGATAGTGCTGTCGGAACTGTGCTGCAAATGCTCCGAGAAAACGATGCCTCATCTGCTGGGCTTTTTGGAAAAACTTTACTGTTCTCCCCAAAAGATGCACTATATGCAGGCAAAGCTGTTGATGAAGAGACTTTTGCGTTTTTATCCAAAACAGCTTCGATCGGAACTGTTGCAAACACTGCTGACCTTTCCTCTGCCCGATGTGGAAAGGGTTAGGATAGACCAGGATTTGCCCGACCCCTTCAATGCGCTTGAAACCCCTTCCAGTGGATATGATGTCAGCACAGAGACTGCTTACCCGGAGATTGAAAAATTGTTCGGGCTACTGAGTACCGATAAGCGGACCAGTGCTCTGGAACGGCTGCTCCACTGTGGGGCTCATGGGTTGCTGACTGTAGAGCAAAAGGAGCGTCTGGGAAAACTTATCTGGAACGGTGGAGTCCCAGAATTGCCGCGAGATTGGTTCATCACGGTCTGTCTTCATCTGCCAATTCCACAGCAGGAAAATCGGCTACGGGTCGTGTGTGCAAAAATTACTGAAAATGTTATTGCACAAGCCGATGGCAACATGCAGATGAACCGAAACAGCAGGGTTTTACAGGAGATGCAGAATGTCCTTTATTTCAAGGCGGATGCTTTTTCTCCGGAACAGATTACAGCGATTCTGACAGCCTGTGCCAAAGACATTGCGGTGGTCGCAAAGCAGATGGATCGGGAGGATGACTGCTATGGTCGGAACGAACAGGCCGAAGCTTACATTTATCGGAATCTGCACGCCCTTTGGCTGTTGACATCCTTTTCCAAAAACTGGGTGCCCACCGAAGTGGATAAGACAGCACTGGCCGATATGCTGGATCGGTGCGGGGAGGTCGGTCTTAGTCACCACGGCGCAAAGCGGCATTGGTTTGCGTTGCTGGATCGGAATACTGTGACGGAAAAAGATCTGGAACGAGTAATGCACTCTACGGATGAACAGACGGCCTTTTATGGGTATCACGTTTTTGCAACCGCAATGGAAAACCCAGAGAAATCTCTTCTGTCCGAAAAAGAACTCCAAACCGGGATGGAAGTCACAGCACAACAGATTGCATGGGGTGTACCCAAGCGGCTTGCATCGGCATTGCAAGCCGCATCTTGCGCGGCAGAACGGCGGCCAGACCTGCTGACCGAGCGGTGTACAGAGCTGGTTTTGAACGGCCTTGCGCAACTGCTGGATGAGACCCGCATCACCTCGGAGGATACCATGAAAATGGCTTCTGAAAAAGGTAATATCCGCAGCGAAGCTGTCTGCCTTGCGGCAAAGCTTGACGGAAAATCTTCCACAGAAGAAGGTCGAGAGACACTGGAGCGTTGGCGTGCGGTGAGCTGTGACCCAGAGGAATTCGCCGAGATCCGCACAGCACGATGAAACTGGAGCAAAAACATTCCCCATAGAATCCGGAAAAGCTAGATCTATGCAGGTGGTGGAGGTATAGCGGTTCTGCTTGCTGCCGGACACGGAGACTGGCGTTTTCCAAGACGGCCAGCTCTGTGGTGAGCCAGACACTGCTGGAATATCTGAGATCCACCCGGCAGCGAAAGGATACACCGCAGATAAAATAAGAACAAAGAGCGGAGAACGGTATAAAAGCCGCTCTCCACTTTGCTGAATGGAGATGTGCAGTTGGAACAAGAGGACAATTCCCTGTTTTTCTTGTAAGAGTACGGGATTCATGGTATCATAGAGGCAATGAAAAGTCCGTGCATGGCTACGAGAAGGGAGCGGCAGAGATGAAAGACATGAATATTCCTGTTGGAGTTTCGGACTTTGAGAAGATTCGGAATGGCGGATTTTATTATATTGATAAATCCGGCTTGATTACGCGAATTTTGAAGGAAAAAGCGGAGGTAACACTCATTGCTCGTCCCCGCCGCTTCGGTAAGACGCTGGGCATGAGTATGCTGGAAAGTTTTTTTGACATCCGCAAAGACAGCAGAAAGCTGTTTGATGGGCTGGAAATTGCAGAAAACCAAGCATTGTGCGATGAGTGGATGAACCAGTATCCGACCGTTTCCATTTCATTCCGGCAAATTGATGGCTTGAATTTTATGGATGCATATCGGCAGCTTGTCTATGAAATTGCTCTTCTGTATCAGAAGCACACATACCTATTGGATAGTCAGGCAATAAGCAACCAAGAAAAATCTCTTTTTCAGCAGATAAGTGATCGAAAAGCGGAAAAGACGGATGTGATGCGCTCTATTCAATTTTTAACACTGCTGTTAAATAAGTATTACAATAAAAAAGTAATTCTTCTTATTGATGAGTATGATGTTCCTATAGCAAAAGCGAACAACAATGGTTACTATAATGAAATGCTGGATGTCATGAAAGGCTTGATGCAGGCGCTGAAAGACAATCAGGCACTTCAATTTGCAGTTGTTACGGGCTGCTTGAAGATTGCGAAAGAGAGCATCTTCACGGGAACCAACAATTTCGTATCGGATACCATCACAAACTCACGCTTAAGTGAGTATTTTGGGTTTGTGCAGAGCGAAGTTGACCAGCTGCTAAAGGATGCTGACCTGACGGAACAGGCTGACAATATCAAGAAATGGTATGATGGATATCATTTCGGCGATTTTGATGTTTACTGCCCATGGGACGTAATGAATTATATGCTGGAACTGCAGCGCGATCCGAAAGCTAAACCAATCAGCTACTGGAAGAACACCAGCGACAATGCTATTATCCGCTCTTTTATCGACTATGCCGGCAGTACGATCACAAAAAAACTGGAAACGCTGATGGCTGGCGGCTGTATCGTTGAGCGTGTGGATGAAAACCTAACCTATGATTATCTGCACTCCTCGGAAGATAACCTCTGGAGTACGCTGTATCTGACAGGATACTTGACCAAGGCGCGCGAAGAGGATTATCAAGGTGAACTGCCGGACGGGATGGTCGCTTTGATGATCCCGAATGCAGAAATCAAAGAGATTTTTGAAACGACTGTTATCAAATGGTTCGATGACAGTACGAAGAAGTGGAATCGGAATGCCCTGTTTGATGCAGTCTGGAACGGCGACAGTGAGGGCATTACTAAAGAGATGAATGCGCTGCTCCGGCGTACCATCAGCTACCATGACTATCGGGAGGACTTCTATCACGCTTTCCTTGCGGGCATCTTCACAGGTGCCGGATATATGGTGGATTCCAATAAGGAGCATGGCGAAGGACGAAGCGATGTGGTCGTTTATGATTCCATCAACGCTCGTGTTGCGATTTTTGAAGCAAAATATACGAAAACATTAGGAAATCTGGAGAGTGAATGCGAAACGGCTTTGCAGCATATAGATGATCGGATGTACGCAAAAGAGTACGAGGATGACTACGATCAGATCCTTTGTTACGGCATTTCGTTCTTCAAAAAGCGTTGCATGGTAAAGAAAAAGTGAGTCACTTGCAGGCTTTCATTTGAATCCTGCATCATAAGAACCAAAACCGCGGGCTGTCCGAGGCAAAAGCTTTTGGATAGCCCGCGGCTGTTTTAAGAGAGAAAAACAGTTTATCCGATTTGTTGAGATAATTCGCTATCCGATGAAGTATTAGAAGTAAAATAGGGAGAAAATCCTACAAGTCTCAAATTGGTCCACAAAACCGACCGAAAACCTTGTAGGGCTTATTTTTTGCACTTTTTCAAATTTATATGTGAACGAAGCGGTATAGGACTTGACATTGTGCAGAATTTATGGCCACTATACAAGAAAGTGACCGCCCAGTGAAAGTGTGTTTACAGAAAGATAAGAGGCATCCGACTCAGAATCGGGTGCCTCATTATGTCATGCAAAGTTTTCCTGAATGATCTTTCCCCAAGGCAGCATCTGGTCGAAACGCTCCGGGTGGGGCAAAATCTCCATGTCAGGCAGATTTTCAAAAAGGAACTACTATAAACTACTTCATTCCCCTTCTTTTTCGCTGTTTACGATAGCCTGCACCTTGGTGGGCAGACCATAGATGCTGATGAAACCGGTGGCGTCGCTCTGCTTGTAGTCGCCGCCTGCGGCAAAGGTGGCGATGTCCTCACGATACAGAGAGTACGGCGACCAGACCCCTGCATTGATGAGGTTGCCCTTGTACAGTTCCAGACGCACCTTGCCGGTGACATGCTCCTGTGTGGAGGTGACAAAGGCGCTCAGAGCTTTGCGCAGCGGGCTGAACCACTGGCCATCATACACCAGTTCGCCAAAGGTGATGGCCAGCTCACGCTTCTTGTGGGCGGTGAGCTTGTCCAGCGTCAGAGTTTCCAGCACTTCGTGAGCTTTGTACAGGATGGTGCCGCCGGGGGTCTCATAGACGCCGCGGCTCTTCATGCCCACAAGACGGTTCTCAACTACATCGTACAGGCCGATGCCGTTGCGGCCGCCGATCTCATTCAGCTTTGCGATGATGGCAGCGGGCTTCAACTTCTCGCCGTTCAGAGCCACAGGCACGCCCTGTTCAAATTCCAGCTCCACAAACTCGGACTTGTCCGGAGCGGTCTTGGGGCTGACGCCCAGCTCAAGGAAGCCGGGCTTTTCGTACGGAGGCTCGTTGCCTGGGTCTTCCAGATCAAGACCCTCGTGGCTCAGATGCCACAGGTTCTTGTCCTTGGAGTAGTTGGTCTCCCGGCTGATCTTCAGCGGGATGTGATGAGCCTCGGCATAGTCGATCTCTTCATCGCGGCTCTGGATGTCCCACTCGCGCCACGGGGTGATGATCTTCAGGTCGGGTGCAAAGTGCATGATGGCCAGCTCAAAGCGCACCTGATCGTTGCCTTTGCCGGTGCTGCCGTGGCAGACTGCATCCGCACCCTCGGCGCGGGCAATCTCCACCACGCGTTTTGCCAAAATGGGGCGGGCAAAGCTGGTGCCCAGCAGATAACCCTCGTAATCTGCCCCGGCCTGCATGGTGGGAATGACGTAATCCTCCACAAATTCATCGGTCAGGTCTTCGATGTACAGCTTGGATGCGCCGCTTGCCTTGGCACGCTCTTCCAAGCCTTCCAGCTCACCCTTCTGCCCCACATTGCCGCACACGGCAATGACTTCGCAGTTGTTATAGTGCTCTTTCAGCCACGGGATGATAATCGATGTGTCCAGACCGCCGGAATATGCCAGCACGACCTTTTTGACCTCAAACATAGGAACTGCCTCCGTTCAAACCAACTTATATACTTTTCGATTTCCCTCGTGCAATTTCATGATTGCAGTGTCCATTATACGGGCACTTGGAAAATGTGTAAAAAGTGTTCTGCATATAGCAGCAATATGAAAGCAGTATTTCACAGCGGGGCATTATGAATCTATAATAGTAGTTGGAAATAAACAGAAAGAGGGTCTTTTTGATGGCAACGATATTTTCAAGAGAAGAAAAGGCAGAGGCACTGTTCGGGGAGATCCTGAAAAATCCAGAAGCCTGCCACCGCCTGATGGATACCTTCAACGACTCGCTGGACATGGCAGACGTACTGGATGCGCCGGCCGTGAGTGCACAGCAGTTTGCCGCAGCGCTGTTCAATGCCTACGAGAACAAGGATCTGTCTGCCTTTCTGATGGCGATCTGCCAGCACAGTATGTTTGACCTGCTACGGAACGCTGCCCTGATCCCGTTCAAATTCAACGCCGATGGTCAGCCGAACCCGGTGATCCTGACGGATGATGCCGGCGTTCTTTTGCCGAACAACAAATTTGCCGTGAGCAGCAAAGTATACGACCGGTTCATCCGGGTGTTCCAGAAGCAGGAAAAGGTAAAAATGTACCTTGCCAGCGGCTACTGCAAGTATCACGGCTACGACGAAGGCTCGATGGATGTGGTGGAGTACCACTACAACCAGCATTTGGGGCTGCTGCTGATCTACGAACTGCCGGACACCGTGAAGCAGAAGGTAACGGAAGCGGAGGCCTACTCCACCGTCTGGGATATCCAGATGAAGCTGCAGCACGCACTGCCCCGTTCCGTGGTCTACTATGGACAGGATACGCTCAAGGACGGCGGAACCCGCTACGATGAACTTGGCGTTTTTCTGCCGCTGGAACACTTTGCCGACCGGCTGGAACGCCATGTGGAAACTGCTACCAAGATCGTTTACGGCGAGTAAACGCCCTGTAAACGAACTCCCTTTATAAGTGCATCACAGCAAAACAAAACGCAGCGAACCGTTAAAAGATTCGCTGCGTTTTGCCTTATAAGGGAGAATGGAAATGCTGCACATCAGGTGCAATAACGGAAAGTCTTGTCAGTGACAATACGGGCGAAGATCAGCCCTAACGGCAGTGCCACGATGATGAGAATGGCATCTGCAAACCATGTGGCGGAGTCCATCAGAGACAGGATGCCCAGATTATAGATGGCACGGTAGAAATACAGTCCCGGTACCATGATAACGATGGACGGCACGGTGACGGAGATGCGGGGATAACCGACGGCGCTCTTCAGGCAGGAGGCCAGCAATCCGGACAGCAGTGCGCCCAGAAACGCTGCAATAGCGGGCGGAAAGCCCGCAAGGCTCACCAGCTCCAGCCGGAACGTGTTCGTTACCGCACCGATAAGGGCGGCGCAGACTGCCAGGTTCCGGGGACTGTTGAACATGAGCGAAAAGCCGAACACACCGCCAAAACTTGCCAGCAGCCGGAACACGATCTCTTCCGGGAGTGTCAGGCTCAGGGCAGGGAACTGCACCGGCTGCAAATGCAGCAGCAGTGCCATGATCCAAGCCGTCATGGTTGCCACCAGAATGATGAGGACGGCGTAGGCCAGACGTTCCAGCCCGGAGCGCATATCCAGCTTGGCAAGGTCGATGCCGCTGGTAATGAACGGAAAGCCCGGAATGATGAAGAGCATGGAGCAGATATACCCCGCCTCGTGCTGCGCCGATACGGCAAACAGCACCTCTGCCAGCTTCAGCAGGATGGCATACACGAGGCTTGCTGAACAGACCGACGCCGTAATGCCCAGAAACAGGGTGAAATGGTGTTTTGTCAGCTTGCACCGTACAAAGTTGCCGATGCCTGCACCGCAGAAGGCACACAGCATTTCCACAATGCCGCCGCCAAGCAGAAAGGTGAAGCAGCCGCAGGCCAGTGCAGCTGCAAAGCCCAGTGCGATGGGCGAATACAAGCCGTGGATGCGCTCGATCTCATCGAGGTGGCTGTGCAGCTCTTCGCCGGTCATAAATTTTCCTTCCCGGTCGAAGTCGTTGACGAAATGCTCCAGCCGGTTCAGCCGGGAGGTATTCACGCCCGTGTTTGTCAGACAGAGTGACTGGGTATAACACTGGTCACCGTCAAAGCAGGTGAACTCAATGGACAACAGGCCGATGTCCGCTGTTGTTGTGACTCCCAGCTCCCGCGAAAGGGTGTTCATGGAGCTTCGGACACGCCATGCGCCGGTGCCGCATTCCAGCAGCATCAGCCCGGTGCGTCCAATGACGGAGGCTTTTTCCACAAGCCCCGCCTCGGTAATGGGGACGCCCTTGCTGGCCGACGCATAGTCGTGCCAGTAGACTTCCATGTGATTTTTGATGATCTCACTTTGCCGTTGTCCCATACCGGAAAGCCTCCTTTGTGATATGGGAATGTTGCAGCCGTTTCAAGACTGCGGTGCTATTATAAGGGAAATTGCAGGGCGGGTAAAACGTATCTTGGATATGCCGGCAATGTTCGTTTGGTATTTCAAAGAAGAAAATACGTTGCGTTTTTGGCGGCTCTGCGGTAGGATAGAAAAACACGCCGAAAGGAAACTACCGTGACCCTTCAACAACTTCGCTATGTCACGGCTGTTGTCGGCACCATTATCAGGGTGAAGAACTGGGCATGACGAACCCGCACTTCACGAAAATCGAGCAGTACCGCGACATCGAGAGCCGCAACTACTACAGGATCCTGCGAGAGCAGGACAAGACCGAGGCCGAGACGCTGGACATTATCGCCCAGCGCAGCCGCGACGACAGCCGCACCCCGATGCAGTGGGACGCGAGCGAGAACGCCGGGTTTACCACCGGTACGCCGTGGATCGGCATTGCCGACAACTACAAGGCCATCAACGCCGCTGCCCAAATGGACGCCCCGGATTCCATCCGCAGCTTTTACAAAACGCTGGTGGCCCTGCGCAAGAAAATGCCGGTCATCAGTGCGGGAAAAATCGAGTTCTTGTACTCCGACAACGCGGATTTGTTAGCCTATCGCCGGTACGACGGCGAGACGGAGCTGCTGGTTCTCTGCAACCTGCGGGAGCGGGAAATTGCCAAGCCCCTGCCCGTAGGCTGGACCGATGCCGAGAAACTGCTGGGTAACTACCCCGACACCGCCGACACGCTGCGCCCCTATGAGTGCGTAGTGCTGAAAAAGTGAAGGCTGCCGTATTATCTTTTCGCTATTGGGAGTTGACCGTATCCTTTGCGATCGTAACCTCATAGTGAGCAAGACAAAAGCACTTTCCCTTATTTGCAATGCAAATATAAGGGAAAGTGCTTTTTTGTGTTTTGATGCCGCTGGGCAGATCGACGGCCAGCACGAATGCGCCGCTTTCCCGCTGACGATTCATCAGCGCACAGGCAGCCTGCCCGGCGTTTTCCATCATTTGCAGATATCTTCCACCGTATAGTCCCGATCTGAATCCCATTGAAAAGCTCTGGTCGAAGGTAAAGGCCCTTTTGCGCAAATTCAAAGCAAGGACGCTGGATGCTCTTCCAAATGCGATTCAGACATCCCCGGCATTGGCAAGGTCTACTCCGCCGGTATCATCCGAGAAAATCCTGACCTGCTAAATGAATATCGCCGAGGATTCTTCCCATGTTGGGAGGTATCTTCGGCGGCTTTTTGTCAAGCACTAATAATAGAAAACTAGTAGCCTTTACAAGCAAAATCTCTTGAAACGCATCCGCGATAATGTTACAATCATGCTATATAATGGTATATATTCAAAAAGCTGCTGACAGCATAACGAGAATGATCTCGCAATGACCTTTCTGAAACCAGTGGAATGAAAATGAAACCGGAATGAACCGTCTGGGGCGGAGAAAGATTGGAAAAACGGTGAGATCGACATCATGGGCGATATTTCTTAGCAAAAGATGACCTTCGCTTTTTCTGGCACAGCAAATGTAACGAAAATGAACAATACTTTTGTGACGGTACAATGCCACGGAAGAATTAAGAAAGGATGCGCAGGGGACTATGACGATCCAGGAATGCTATAAGAAAATGGGTGCAGACTATGAGGATGTACTCAAGCGGTTGTACAGTGAGGGGATGATCCGTAAATTTGCCAGAATGTTTTTGGACGATGACAGTTATCCAAAGCTGGAGCGGTCATTAAAGGAAGAAAATGTAGAGGAAGCATTCCGTGCGGCACACACGCTCAAGGGGGTATGCCAGAACCTTGGCTTTACCAATCTCTATCAGCCCACCTATGAGCTGACCGAGGTGCTGCGTGCGGGCACCCTGGAAGGCTCAAAGGAATGGTTTGACCGTGTGACAGAACAATACAACATCACGGTAGATGCTATCCGTGCGGTGCAGTAACGCAGGCTGTCCCCACAGTTTTCCGCCCTGTCAGGCATCAAAAATAAAGCACCCACAGCAAGCTGCTCACCGGAGGTCCAAAACCTCTACGGCGCTTGCTGTGGGTGCTTTTCGCTGTTTATTTCAGTACGTCTGTAAGAACCTGCAGCAGGTGCGGAATATCCAGCGGCTTTGCAATGTGGCCGTCCATACCGGCCTTCAATGCATTCTGACGGTCTTCTTCAAAGGCATTTGCCGTCATTGCAAAGATGGGAATGCCTGCCTTTGCAGCATCCGGCAGGGCACGGATCTGCCGCGTTGCCTCGTAACCGTCCATCCTGGGCATCTGGATGTCCATTAAGATCAGGTCGTACTGCCCGGGGGCCGCCTGCTTCATCTTCTGGACGGCGATCTCACCATCCTCGGCAGTGTCCACCACAAAACCCGCTTCCTTCAAGATCTCTTGCGCAAGCTCACGGTTCAGCGCGTTGTCCTCCACCAGCAAAAGTTTCTTTCCCTTGAGCTTGGCGGCATTAGGCTGCGATGGCTTGTGGGCAGGCTCTGCACAGAACGGTTCTGCCAACACTCTGCGCAGCTCGGAAAGGAACAGAGGCTTTTCGCAGAAAGCGGTCACGCCGGCAGCGCGGGCTTCCTCTTCGATATCTGCCCAGTCGTAGGCTGTCAGGATGATGATGGGGCAGTTTTTTCCGATCACCTTGCGGATCTGCCGCACGACCTCGATGCCGTTCATATCGGGGATCAGCCAGTCGATGATGTAGACGCTGAATTCATCCCCCTGCTCCATGGCGTACCGGGTGCGGATCACCGCCTCCTTGCCGGAGATCGTCCACTCCGGCCGCATCCCGATCTTGGACAGCATGGTGCTGACGCTCAGGCAGGTGTCGGTATCGTCGTCCGCCACCAGTGCCCGCAGCCCTTCCAGCTGCGGGAGCTGCCTGGGCTCTATCTTTTGTCCGCTGAGTGCGAAGCAGAGATCCACGATGAACTCGCTGCCCTTGCCCAGCTCGCTCTCGATGGCGATGGTGCCGCCCATCAGGTCCACGATGTTCTTGGTGATGGACATTCCGAGGCCGGTGCCCTGAATGCCGCTGACGGTGGAGCTTTCCTCCCGGCTGAACTCCTCAAAGATGTGCTTCTGGAACTCCGCGCTCATGCCGATGCCATTGTCCTTGATGCGGAACTCATAGCAGGCCCGGCCCTTGGGCGCACCGTTTTTCTCGGAAATGCGGATGCTGATCATGCCGCCTGTGGGAGTGAACTTGATGGCGTTGGACAAAATGTTCAGCAGGATCTGGTTCAGCCGCAGCGGGTCGGTGATGATATCCTCGTTCTCCACATCCATGGTATCGATGAAAAGCGACAGCCGTTTTGCCGAAACATTGGGCTGGATGATGGAACGCACATCGTGGACGAGGTCCGGCAGATGCACCGGTTTTTCGTCAATTTTTACTTTTCCGCTTTCGATGCGGCTCATATCCAGCACATCGTTGATGAGGGAGAGCAGATGCTGGCTGGAGGTGGAGATCTTTTTCAGGTAGTCCAGCACCTGTTCCTTATTGTCGATATGGGTCGCAGCCAGCGAAGTGAAGCCGATGATGGCGTTCATGGGGGTGCGGATATCGTGGCTCATATTGAACAGGAACTCCCGCTTGGCACGGTTTGCCGCCCCCTCGTGCCGGAGTGCGATCTCCAGCTTGTGGTTCTGTTCTTCCAGCTGGGCCTGATACTTCTTCTCCTGTTCTTCTTTCTGCTGTTCCATCTCCTGCACAGAACGGCGGCGCAGTACCTGAAGGATCATTACAAGCAGGATGTAACCGACCAGCGCCATCAGGATCAACGGAAGTGATTCACGAAAGACCGATCTTTCATCTGTATAGGCATAGAGATCAAAGGATCTTCCATGACAGTACATTCCAAAATAGCAGCCGGAGCCGTTCCAATCATGGGTATGGGTCAGCGTTTCGGCGGTTCCGACTTTGCGGATCTCCTGTACCAGCGGGCTGTCCGTAACATCCTGCCCGATCAATTCCGGGCGGTTGGAGGCAATGACCTGATTGTTCTGCACGATGAACAATGTGCCGCTGGTTTCTACCGAGTAGCCGTCCAGTACGCTCTGGATGGACAAAGCCGTTCCCTTGATAAATTCTGCCGGGGTATAGCGGTAGGCAAGCAGGATGACCCCTTTGCTTTCTGCCCGGTGTGCCGCAACATCCACGGCAGACCCATCCTCCAGCAGGACGCGCTTCACATAGGTCTTTCGCGGGTAAGAGAAAACGTCCAGAACGGCATCATTTTTGATCTGCTCTCCAAACCGGGCATAGCCGATGCCGTTCGTTGTGGATTCGCACAGGAGCGTACCGTCCGGGGCCAGAACCGAGATTCCTGTGAGCCAGAGCTTCTCCGTTTGCTTTTTCAGGCACTGCGGATCGGAGAGGTCCAGCGCAGGGTCCTGTGCCAGCTGATGCACCGATACCGCCGTGCGGCGGAGCGCTTTGGCAGCAACGATATCGTTGTACTTTTCAAAGCTGGTGGACTGCGATTTGACAAAATCAAGGGTCTGGCAGAAACGTCCCTCCGCTGTGCGCAGTGCCCGCCAATCCGAGAGAAAAACGATGCCGGCCATAAAAAGCACACCGACGATCAGATAAATCCCCCATCTCCCTGCATCTGAAAGGGTTCTGTTTTTATGCGCCAATGGTGTCCACCTCCAGATACTGCGAAGCATTTTCAAGGTATCGGCCAATGATCCGCTTCAGCGTGCCGTCTGTGCGCATCTGCGCAAGAACCGCGTTCAGCTGGGTGTCCAGCCCGCGGCTGTCGTTTTTGGCAAAGGCGATGCCCAGCCCGGTGACCAGCAGCGGTTCTTCAAGGATGCGGAACTCCACGGAATTGTCCTTCATGTATTGCAGGATGCCTGTCTCATGGGCAGCGATGGCATCCACATAGCCGCAGGCCAGCATGGCATACTGCACACTGCGGTCTTCGATGCTGAACACTTCGACGGTCTGCGGGATGCGCGGGTCGGAGCCGCTGAGAAAGATCTCCTCCGGCTTGCCGGTGCTCTGCACGGCGATGGTCTTTCCGGCAAGGTCACCGAATGTCTGGATGCTGCTGTCGGCATCCACCGCAACCACCTGACGGCTCACCATGTAAGGCCCCGCCCAGCGGTATGCCTCTTCGCGTCCATCCATGGAAAAGCAGCCCCAGATGCAGTCGATGGTGCCGCTTTCCACCAGATTTGTTTTTTGCTCCCAATCGATCGATTCAAACCGGGCAGCATATCCCATGCGGCGGAATGCTTCGGTGGCAATCTCCACGTCGATCCCGGCGGGAACACCGTCATTGTTCAGATAGATATAGGGCGGATAGGTATCGCTCCCCACAATGATCTGCGGAAGACCGCTCTCCTTCACGTCTGTTCCGCCGCAGGAAGTCAGACTGCCAACGGCAGCCGATGCCGCCAGCAGCGTGCAGCCGTGCAGAAATGCACGGCGTGAGATTCTGTGTTTCATTCGGGCTTTTTTATTCTCCTGTTTTTATTGCATCTGCTGTTCAGTTGCGCTGCTGTAATTCTTCTTTCAGGTCGGACTGGATATTCGTCAGACATTGCAGCAGCAGCGGGTTGAACGCTCCGCACTCGCCGTTCAGGATCATCTGCACGGCTTTTTCGTGGGAGAAGGCTTTTTTGTAGCAGCGTTCGCTGGTCAGTGCATCGTACACATCAGCCAGCGAGACCAGTTGTGCGCTGATGGGGATCTCGTCGCCCTTCAGTCCATCCGGGTAGCCGCGCCCATCCCAGCGTTCGTGATGCCAGCGGGCGATCTCGTAGGCCGTTTGCAGCAGCGGCTGCTCGGAAAAATTATCCAGATCGTACAGTATCTGGGCTCCCAGCATACTGTGGGGCTTCATGACCTCAAATTCCTCCGGGGTCAGTTTGCCAGGTTTGTTGAGAATTTTTTCATCAATGCCGATCTTGCCGATGTCGTGCAGGGCAGAGGCCAGCGGGATCATATCCTGCTGTTCCGCAGTAATAGAGTATCTGCTGCTGATTTCCAGCAGACGGTGGAGCAGCAGTTCCGTGATCATGCGGATATGCCGCACATGGAGACCGCTTTCGCCGTTGCGGAATTCTACGATATGGCTCAGTACACCTACCAACATATCCGTATTGTTTTCACGGGCACGGATCTGGTCAGAGACCATCTGCACCAGCCGCCGCTGCTTGGCGTACAGCTTGATGGTGTTGGTCACGCGGCGGTATACGATGCGTGCATCAAAGGGACGATTGACATAATCACTCGCCCCCAGCTCATAGGAACGCCGGATCGCCGCATCAGAGTCCTCGCTGGAGATCATGATGACCGGGATGTCCTCGATGGTGTGGTTGGCATTCATGGCTTTCAGCACTTCAAAGCCGTCCATCTCGGGCATCATAATATCGAGCAAAAGCAGGTCGATGTCCGTCGCGGACTGCAAAATGGCCACAGCCTGTCTGCCGTTTTCCGCCTCCAGAATCTCATAACCGTCACCCAGCATCTCCGTCAGGATGGCACGGTTCATCGCGGAGTCGTCCGCAATCAGGATTTTCTCTTTATCACTCATGACTTCTCCTATAATTCCAAGCGGAGCAAACGCGCGGTAAAAATGTACATTCTCCAATGCTTTATCATTATAGTATAATAGGAACCGCAAAAGCAACCAATTTGTGCAAAACAATCGAAAAATGTTCCAAAAGCGCAAAAAAGATGAAAAAATGTGCCAAAAAGAAAAAGCCTCCCTTGTCAAAGGGAGGCTTCAGCGTGTCGAAAAACCTCCCTCTGCGAGGGAGGTGCCCCGAAGGGGCGGAGGGAGAGAACCTTGCCATAGCCCGAAATATTTCGGGCAGCCGTACAGTTCTCTCCCCCACCGCCTGCGGGCGGAGCCCCCTCGCAG
>OIDN01000285.1_pt1 | contig 14965 bp, 8 predicted proteins | sample 1581581 | NCBI WGS metagenome assembly OIDN01 (sample SAMEA3882535, study PRJEB24775) | human gut metagenome | biome: human-associated habitat; feature: intestine environment; material: feces | place: Netherlands | collected 2009/2010
GGCTGGCCGGTTTCGTTGTTGGATTCGCCGGCGCAGTCGTATTCGCCGCGCTGCGCGCCACCGCCGTCATCACGCAACGCACGTTCGTCAACTATCCGACCCTGTTGTGCTGCGTGATCCTCGACGTGGCCGTGTTCGTCATCGTCCTGTTCGCCCGCCGCATCACCGCCGACTGGCACAACCACCGCGCGCTGCTCGACATCGCGAATCTCGTTGCGGCACTTGCGATCGCGGCCACCACCTTTCGTGCGCTGCCCGACGTGATTCTGCGACTGACGATCTTCGTCGAGCCGGGCGATCCCATCTTCACTTCCGACATGCTGTTGCGCGCGCTCGGCTTCGCTTTGGGCGCGGCCGTCGCAATCATCGCCGCGCTTATCTTCCGCACGATGCGTTCCACCGCCGTCCGCTGGTCGTTCACGACCGCGGTGCTGCTGTTGGTCGCGCTGCTATTCGCACAGCATTTCACCGACCTTGCGCAGATCCTCCAATCCAAACGCATCGTCAGCTTCCCGACTGCCGCCTTCCTCGCGCTCGTGTGGGGCATCAACCATCAGCGCAGCCTGACCATCGCAATGGCGCTCGTCTTCGCCATTCCGGCAATCGCCAGCATCGTCATGGGCTTCAAAGTCAAGCCGACCGGCGCCAACGAGGCGATCGCACGCACGCATATCGCGTTCCGCCGCCGCGCGAAAGCGGCCGGCGCGTTCAGCCTGGTCGCCATGATCTGCGTCACCGTGGCCCTGACGTACGGCGTCGCGCAAACGCAGAAAGTCGTCACGCTGTCGCCGCCGGAAGACTACTCGCTCGCCGACGGCGTGGCCACCATCAAATTCAGCCAGATTTCCGACGGCCACTTGCACCGCTTCGAATACCGCGCGAAGGACGGCACCTCCATGCGATTCATCATCATCAAGAAGAACGGCGGCGCGTACGGCGTCGGCCTCGACGCGTGCGACAACTGCGGCGACGCCGGCTACTACGAGAAGGACGGCAAAATCATCTGCAAGAAGTGCGATGTGGCCATCAACCTCGCCACCATCGGCTTCAAAGGCGGCTGCAACCCGATACCGTTCGACTACCAGGTCAAGCCGGGCAAAATCGTCATCCAAACGTCCACGCTCGACGCGCTGTCGAGCCATTTCCAGTGAGCGCCGAGAAAGGTAAGGGGGTGCCATGTTCTTCCTGAAAATGATCTCTCGCTCGTTCAGCCGGCAGTTCAAACGCCGTCTGCTCATCGCCGTCACCGTGTGCCTGTCCGCCACCGTCAGCGTGGCCATGCTCGGCGTGGTGTTCGACGTGGGCGACAAGCTCAACGCGGAGCTGAGCACGTACGGTTCGAATATCGTCGTGCAGCCGAAGTCCGACGCTGTGGTGAGCGATTTGTACAATACCGGCGATTCTGCTGGCTCGGCTTCGGGTAGTTCGTCCGGTTCGGACGGGGGTTCCACTTCCGACGGCTCGGCTGCGGCGGACAGCGCCGACCCGACCGCGTTTCTGAAGGAGTCGGACGCGCAGAAGATCAAGACCATCTTCTGGGCGTTCAACATCACCAATTTCGCGCCGGAATTGAACATCCACGCGGATGCGGGGTGTGTCGGTTCGGGGGCTGGTTCGGCTGGCTCTGCTGGAACGGCTGGTGCGTCAGGTGCGGCTGCTTCCGCGGCGAAATGCAAGGCGACCAACGTGCCGATCGTGGGCACGTGGTTCGCGAAAACCCTGCACATGGACTCCGGCGAGTCCACCGTGGCCGGCATGAACGGCATGCGCTCATGGTGGAAAATCAACGGAACCTGGCCGAAAGACGACAGCGAGCAGGCGATGGTCGGCAGCGCGCTCGCCGCGAAACTGGGCGTGAACGTCGGTGACAGCGTCACGCTCGACAAGACGATCGCCGTCGGTGCGGACGACAATACGAACGGAGGTACCGGGAAAACCGGCAAATCCTCCACCGAACGCAATCGCGTGAAAGTGAAAATCGTCGGCATCTTCGATTCAGGCGATTCCGACAACAGCGCCATTTATATGCCGTCCATCGCCGCGCAAACGCTTGCGAATCTGCCGAATTCCATCGACAAGATTGAAGTCAAGGCGCTCACCACGCCCGACAACGACCTCGCGCGCAAGGCATCGAAGAATCCGAACGCGCTCACGCAGGACGAGTGGGAGACGTGGTATTGCACCGCGTATCCGTCGTCGATCGCGTACCAGATCGAAGAGGTGCTGCCGGGCGCGGTGGCCAAGCAGGTGCGCCAGGTGGCCGCGCTGCAGGGCGATGTGCTGAACAAGACGCAGGCGGTGATGGTGCTGATGACCGTGCTGTCGCTGGTTGCCGCCGCGATCGCCGTGGCGAACCTGATGGCCGCGTCGATTGGCGAACGCGGTTCGGAATTGGCGCTGTTGAAGGCGATCGGCGCCACGGACGGCGCGGTTTCGCGCCTTATGCTCGCCGAAACGGCGGTGATTTCGCTGGTTGGTGCGATTGCCGGCGCTCTGCTTGGCTCGGGCGTTGCACAGATCGTGGGGCACGTGGTGTTCGGCTCGGGCATCACCATGCGTCCGATGGTGTTCGTGTTGGTTTTCGTGTTGCTGGCGGTCACTGTGCTCGTGGCCTCGCTTTCGTCGATTCGGGCGATTCTGGGCTTGCGTCCGGCGGAGGTGCTGCATGGTAGGTGAGTTGTGCTTGGCTTTCGTAGGGGGTGTGCGATGACGAATCGCAAGATGTTCTTCACTATGCTGTGGGGCGCGGTGTTCCGCCGTCGCTCCCGTGCGATGATGGCCGTGATCGCGTCGCTCGTCGGCGCGGCCACGCTGTTCTGCCTTGCATCCGTGTGCGTCGCGGTGCCGCAGCAGATGAACGAGGAAATGCGCGCGTACGGCGCGAACCTGATCGTCACGCCCGCGTCCGCAACGGGCAAATCGCAAGGCATCGATACTGCAACCGTACGCAACGTGACGGCGCTCATCGGCGCCGGACACAGCGTGAAATCAGCCGCATACCGGTATGAGAGCGTGCGCATCAATTCCGCGCCGTACACCATCGCCGGCGTGGACGTGAAAGCCGTCCGCGCGCTCAATCGCCATTGGAACGTGACGGGCGATTGGCCCGGCTCGGGCAACGTGATGGTCGGCCGCGACGTCGCCGACGCGCTCGGCGTGAAGGTCGGCAGCCGCGTCACCATCGGCTACCGCGCCGCCGACGCGTCTGCTTCAGCGTCTTCTTCCGCGTCCGCAAAATCCGATTCGGACGAATCAACTGAAACGGCAGAATCGTCCGCGCAGGGCACGCAGAGTACACAAACTACGCAAGGCGAACAGACCACGCAAGCCACGGAAAACGGCCGCGTCTCGTCCGACATCATGGATAACAACGGCACCGAATTCCGTATCGCTGGCATCGTCGACACCGGCGGCAACGAGGATTCCATCATCTACGCCACTACCGCGGACGTGGCTAAACTTGCCGGTTCCAAGCGTGGTGCCGACGTGGTCGAATACTCGGTGAACGCCATGGGGGATGAGCTGAACGCCATCGTCAACAGAATCAACAAAAATACAAACACTGCCGTCCAAGCGCAGACCGTCACCAAAATCACCTCGTCCGACACCCGCATCATCGCCATGCTGCAGACCCTGTTCTGGATTGTCTCGCTCGTCGTGCTCGTGCTGACGCTCGTCGGCGTGGGCACCACCATCAGCTCCATTGTGAGCCAGCGTCGCAACGAAATCGGCCTGCGCAAAGCCCTCGGCGCCGACTCGCGTGCTATCGGCGTCGAATTCTACGTGGAATCCGGCATCTACGGCTTGATCGGCGGTCTGCTCGGCACTGCTATCGGCTATGTGCTGGCGCGTGTGCTGTGCGCCACCGTCTTCGGTCGCGCGATCGGCTTCGACTGGCTGCTCGGCGCCGGATCGCTGCTGCTGAGCGTGGCGATCGCCGTCATCGCCTCCATTCCGCCGGTCCGCCGCGCCACCCGTATCGACCCCGCCATCGTTTTGAGGGAGGAATAATCATGGACAACGAACATATGCTGCTGGAACTCGACCACATTTCCAAGATTTACGGCGATCTGCACGCCGTCGACGACCTGAGTCTGACCGTTCCGCAAGGGCAATGGCTGGCGATTGTCGGCTCGTCCGGTTCCGGCAAAACCACGCTGATGAACATGATCGGCTGCATGGATACGCCGTCGAAGGGTTCCGTCATGCTCGAAGGCCGCCGGCTGGAGGATCTGAACGCCCGCCAGCTTGCCGATGTGCGCAAGAACATGATCGGACTCGTGTTCCAGAAGTTTTACCTCGTGCCGCATCTGACGGCGGTGGAGAACGTGATGGTGGCGCAATACTACCATTCTGTAGTCGATGAGAAGCAGGCGATGGAAGCGCTGGAACGAGTGGGATTGAAGGAGCGTGCGCATCACCTGCCCGGCCAGCTGTCCGGCGGTGAGCAGCAGCGCGTGTGCATCGCCCGAGCGCTCATCAACTGCCCGAAGCTGATTCTCGCCGACGAGCCGACCGGCAATCTCGATGAGAGGAATGAGAAGATCGTGCTCGACCTGTTCCGTCAGCTGCACGAGCAGGGCACTACGATCATCGTCGTGACGCACGATGCGCTCGTCGCCTCCTGCGCGCAACGCGAAATCATGCTCAACCACGGTGTGCTCGTCGGCGAGCAGTGGAACGACGAGGAGGCGAAACGTGCGTACGAGGCGGCCGGTGGCAAGCCTGCGCACACCGGTTCCGCCGAGGAAGGCGCGCAGAACGGCGGTGTCGCGATTTTGTTCGCCGACCCTACGAAGGCCGCAAAAACCGGAGATACGGACGCGGACGCCGACGGCACGGAAGGGGAGCGCGCATGAGCGCCGCACAATCGAACGCAATCAAAGTCATCGCACTGTCCGCGGCGAGCATCGCGCTGCTATCGGCGAGCCGAAAGCCACGCCGATGGACGACGAATACGCCGGCAATTCCGGCGAAAGCGTGCAATCGCAGGAAGAGAAGTCGAAAACTGACGGCAAGGCGTCCGGCGACACGGCAGACGACGGCGACGCCACCAAAAACCGTGCCGACGCGAATTCCGCAACATCCGACAAGCAGGACACCGGCAACTACGCGGATGGCGACTATTCGATCAACGGCCAGTACGGGCCGGTCGGCGAGGACACCATCGACGTGCATCTGACCGTTAAGGACCAGAACGTGACGGCCGTGAAGATCGTCGGCCATCCGTTCACGTCCATCTCCAAAAAGCATCAGAACGACTTTGCCAAAGCCGTGCCGGACGCGGTGGTCGGCAAGCCGTTGAAGGACCTTAAAGTCGACAAGCTCGCCGGTGCCAGCTGGACCTCCGAAGCCTTCAACAAGGCGTTGGAAGTGGCGCGTCAGGAAGCGTCAATCCAATAGCCCATTCCTTCTGAAACCGACACGGCATGCCCGTCTTGCGTCGGTGCGGACGGTTTTCCTGTGGTTACCGTGCGGATTCGGCGCATACGTTCGGCCAGAGCAACGTGGCCATGTTCTCGGCCCAGGAATCAGACTTGCGTTCCTTGCCGGATTGCCGTTCCCCTCCGGCTTCCTGTCCCGCCAACGCTTTGCAAGCCAGCATGGAACCCAGCACCGTGCTGAACAGGAACGTGTAGTCCAAACGGTTTTGAAACACTCCGTCGGCGATGCCACGTTCCATGAACCCCACGAACCGTTCTTCGGCCGGCGCTAGAACTTGTGCTGCGATCGCCTTCAGCGTGGCGTTGTCGGAAGACAGCACCACGCCCACGGCTTTCAATCCGAGTTCGCTGTCGAAGCAGTCCTGGATGCGTCGCAGCATGGTGGCCAGTCCGCTCCGCGACGGCTTCAAATCGTTGAAATTCGGTAGTCCGGCAACTTCCGGTTGGATGCGTTGCAATAAATCGTCGGCGTTTCGGTAGCGTCGGTAGATTGTGGTCTTTGCTACCCCTGAACGTCGTGCGACCTCTTCGATGGTCACCGCTCCGATACCATCGGAAATCACTATCCCCAATGTGGCTTTCATGATTTTGCGGTCGGTTTGCTCCCGTAATCGCTCACGTCGGCCACGTACTGTGCCGACGTCTTCCTGCGTGGTTTTTTGCACCGTCTTTCGCGTGCCCTCTTGCGTGGTTCCGCCCATCATGCCGCGATCACTTTCGTGCTTTCCAGCTTGCTTACGTACCAATGGTTGAACTTGACCAGTGGAATGCGCAGTAACAGGCCTATCAGCAGCAGCGGCGGAATGAACAGCAGTAGCGCGCCAATCGCAAACCAGTAATCGTTACTGTAGATTCCGCCGATCGCCGCGCGCATTGCTGTGATTGAATGCGTCGCAGGCAGGAACGGGCTGATGCCGCTGATGATTTTCGGCAGCACGGCCAGCGGATATGCGCCGTTCGCTCCGGAGATCTGCATGACGAGAAACAGCACGCCGATGGCTTTGCCGACGTTGCCGAAGCTGGCCACGAGCGTGTAGGTGAAGAACGAGAACACTAGGCTGCTCACCCAGCCGGACAGCATGAACAGCAGCGGATGCACCGCCTGGACATGGAGGAACAGCAGACTGCCTCCCAAGGAGAACGTGCTCTGCAATAGTCCGATCACGCCGAACACACCGTAATGTCCGAGAAACAGCTGATGCGGTTTCGGGTCGCCGAGTTCCTTGCGCACCTTACGCGAGACGGTGGTCTTGAGCGTCACTGCCATGAGCAGCGAACCGACCCACAGTGGCAGGATCGTGTAGAACGGTGCCATCTGCGAACCGAAGTTCTTGACTGGGAACACCGCGTTGCGTTTCACTTTTACAGGGGCTGCAAGCGCGGCGGCCAACGAGTCGGTATTATCGCTGAGCACATCTTTGACGGCGCTCATATCGCCGCTGTTCAGCGCATCGGTCAATGTTCCTGTGAATGCGCCCAGTTTTTTGCCCGCGCCGGCCAGACTATCGGCGGTGGAATCCAACACGCTGCTGATGGCGGTCAGATTCTTATCCGCGGTCTTGGTGGTGCCGTTCAGATTGCCCAGCGCGCCTTTCAGATCGGCCGCTGTGGCATTGAGCGCGGTGGTGGTGCTGGTAATGGACGTGGCGATATCGTCAAGTTGCGGTTTCAGTTGGCTCTCATAGTCGGTTTTGATGCCACTGACGGACGTTGCCGCCTGCTGCGCCAGTTTCTTGATCTCCGCACGTTCGGCCGTGGTATCGCTTACTTTGGCGTCGATGTTGTCGGCGCTGCCATTCAGCGCCGATGCTAGGTCGTTGAGCTGTGTGATGGTGGTGCCGACGTTGGTTTTGAGATGGTCGATGGCGTTCCTCACCGCTTCCGGCAGCTTTTCGTTTGCGCTGAGCGCGTCGAGCGAATCATAGATCTGCTGGTAGCTTTGCGCCTGCTTGCTGATGTTCGTGGCCTGGTTGCGTAATGCGTTGGCGGTGTTGCCGGCCTGCGTGCCCGCATTGCCGAATAGGCTGTCCACATCTGCTTCCATGGCTGTGAAGCTGTTGGCGGAATCAGTCAGAGCCGTGCCCAGCGCGGTGGTGCCGGTCTTCAACGCGCCCGTCAGATCCTCCACGCCGCTGCCGGCTTGCTTGAGTGTTGTTCCTACGCTTTTCGCATTGCCGCTGACATTGGCGATCAGACCGTCGGAGGACTCAAGCAGATGCCGTGCGCTTTGGGTCAGCGTGCTGAACGTGCGGAGCGTTCCGGAAGCGTCGGTGAGCGTTTCCGCGAAGTCGCTGATATTGCCGTTGAACTGCGTGAGTTGTTCCTGCGCGGCTGGCTTGTCGAGTTGGTTGGCGAGCTGCGATGCCACACTCAGCGCGGTGCTGGTCAGTGTTTCGGAGAACGTCTCGTTGACCTGCGCGCTGACCGTATCGGCGCCTTGGCCTGTGATCTTCGGAGCCAAGGCGTTCTTCTTTTCATTGTTGTAGTAGGCGATTTCGGCGTGGTTGCCATCGGATGCGAAGAACGTCATCATACGGGTGCTGAAGTTCTTTGGAATCACCACAGCTGCGTAATATTTGCCGGATTTGGTGCCGTTGATGGCTTCTTTTTTGGTGGTGAAGGTCCAGTCGAGCTGATCGTTGGAACGCAGCGTGTTAACCACTTGGTCGCCGATGTTGATCTTCACTGGAATGAGGTCGGACCGGTATCCGTCGTCCTCATTGGCTACGGCGAATTTCAGATTGCCGGTATTGGCGAACGGGTCCCAGCTGGCGGCCACGTTGAACCATGTGAAGATGCCGGGGATCACAACGAGTCCGATGACGATGATGATGGAGACGACGTTGCTGGTGATTCGCCGGATGTCGCCGACGAACAGTTTCCAGATGGTTTTCATGCGTTGCTCCTTTCCTCGTTGTTTTCGTTGTTTTCGGTTGTCTCGGTTGTCTCGGCGGTCTCGGCGGTCTCGGCGGTGTCCGTGGCGGCATCGTTCGCGGCGGCGCTTGGACCGGTCGTCTGCATTTTCTGCACCAGTATGGCGATTCCGTCATCTTCATTGTGGTTGACGCCCGTCACGTTTTCCGTCGTTTCTTTGATGACGCTGGTATTGCGATTATCGGATGTCGTGCGTTTGCCGCTGGTGCGTCTCCGCGTTTTGCGCAGCAGTCTGTTCCGCCGTTCCTGTTGCGCCCGCTTTTTGCGACGGATGCGTGCCGCTTGGCGCTCCACCAGCATGGATTGGATCGATTCATCGCTCAAATGGCCGAGCTCCACTTGACGGTTCAGATTATCGCGCATGTATTCGATGACCATGAGGAAGCCCATGATGAGCAGAATCCAGACGACCCACGTGGCCAGTACCACCACTTTCTCTCCGTTGGTGAACGAGAACACCGCCGCCAGAGTTACCGGAACTACGAATCCGATCACCAGAGCTCCGCGCTTGAGTTTCGGGTACAGTTCCGCGAACCGACTTGCGCGTTCCTCGATCACCTCGCGGTAGCCGCCTTTGTCGGCCAGCACCTGAATGGCTTGGGACATGTTGTATCCGCGTTCCGGAAGCTCCACTTCCTCGCCGATAATCATGTCGCTTTCCTTGATTTCGCGGGCGAAGAGTCGGTTGAGGTTGACCAACAGAGGACGGACCGCCAGACCGATGACGAACGCCATGGCGGCAAACAGCAGCAGCGTGCCGATCGCCTTGGTCCAATGGCCGTCGTAGAAGCCGGCGATGGTCTCGCGGAATGCGTCTATCGAATAGCTGAATGGCACGAACGGATAGACCATGCGGAAGAACTTCGGCATCATCTCGATCGGATACAGGCCGGAAGCGCCTGGAATCTGCACGATCACCAACGCCACGCACAGGCCCTTGCCGATGTGCATGAACGTGGTGGACAGCGCGTACGTGATGCTCAGGTATACCAGCGATGTGATCATGCCGGTCAGTATGAACAGTGGCGCGCAAGCCGTCTGCACGCCGAGTATCAGATCGCCAACGGTGCAGATCGCGCCTTGAATGACGCCCATCGTGCCGAGCAACAGGTATCGGGCCAGATACTTTTCGGTTGCGGTCGGATCGAGACCCTCAAGCCCCTCGTCGTCCACCTCCACTTTGTAGATCACCACAAAGGCGAACGCGCCCACCCACAGTGCCAGATTGGTCATCAGCGGAGCCATGCCGGAGCCGTAGGAGTTGACGGGATACACGTTCTTCGTGTCGATTACGGTCGGGGACTCCATGAACGAGGCGATCTTATCCGCGTCAAGCGAACCGCTGCCGGTCAACGATGCGAGCAGATCCGCAGTGCCCAGCGCCTTCAGGTCGGTGCTGACGGTTGTGAGCTTCGTCTCCATCTTCGCCAGCTGCTGGTCGGTTTGCTCAAGGCCGATGCGGGCGTCTGACGCCACTTGGTCGAGTTGGTCGAGCACGATGTTGGTTTGCCTGACCACGCTGTCCTGGCTGGTCACGGTGCCGGCAAGTGTTCCGGCCGTCCCAGCCAGCGAGCCCAGCGCGGAATTCAGTCGCGGCAGTGCGCCTGAATTGATGGCGTTGCGCGCCATGCCTGCGCTTTTGAGCGAGTTCTGCGTGCCTATGTTGAAATCGGTGGACAGTTTGGATACGCTGCCGGCTGTGGCCTGTGTGTTCTCGCTCAGGGTTTTGAGGTCGGCGAGTGTTCCGGCTGCCGTGTTGTTGGTATTCTCCAGTTTGCTGATGATTTGCTGGTATTGCGCGTTGTCGCTGGCGGATTTGAGCTTCTCGAGCAGTTTCGCATTGCTGTCGGTGATGTTTTGCATGCCGGTCACCGCCTGCTGCGCCGATCCACTTGCCGCGGATACCGCCGACGAGATCTGGTTGATGCTGGCTGTGGATTGCGCCGTCGCTTGGGAAACAAGTCCGGATCCGGTTTCCAGCGCGCTGTTGGCGTTGGACGAAAGCGTGTTGAGCTGGGTTTGCGCTGTGCCGATGGCGGTGGATGCGCCTGCTAGTCCTCTGCCTGCGCTCGCCGCGGCCAGCTGCACGTCGTTCAGGGCATTGCGTGCTGCTTTTGTCTGCTGTGGCACATTGGCTAACTGGGTGTCGAGATCCGCGATTGCGGAGCGGATCGTGCCTACGTTCCGCTTGGTGTTGTCGAGTTCGCCGATGGTTTCGTTGGCGATGGTGTTGGTGTTGCCGCTGATGGTGCCGTTGGCCGAGTTGACGGCTTTGACGAGCACGTCGCTGACGGTGGAGACGAAGGTGTTGTTGACGGTGCGGTCGACCACGGTCGCGCCTTGGTCGGTGATTTTCGGCGAAATCGGACTCGCCTTCTCGTTCACGTAATATTCGAGCGTGGGGCGATGCTTGCTGTTGGTGACGACGTTGGCCAGATCTTCGCTGAAGTCGGAAGGGATGACGATTGCGGCGTAGCAGTCGCCCGACTCCACCGCTTCCATCGCGTTGGCTTTGCCCATGAACTCCCAGCCGAGCTGGTCGTTGCTCTTCAGCGTGCCTTCGATTTGATCGCCGAGATTGACTTTGCCAAGCAGCGCGTTGTCTGTGCCTTCGTCCATGTTGGCCACGGCCACTTTGATGCTGTCCGTGTTGCCATAGGGATTCCAGAACCCGTAGATGTTGAACCATGCGTATAGCGGGGGAATGAGAATCAGGCCGATCATAATCACCCAAGCGGCGGGTACGGTGACCAATCGTTTGAAGTCACGGCGCAGGATCTGCAGTACGTTGTGCATTGTTTCTCCGAGTTGGTGAATCATTCCTCTCATAGCAATACGTATTTCGTAGCGCTACGCGGTACGTATCGTATAACGCGCTCCGGGACAATCGCCATCGCGTTTCATGGATGACGGAAATCGGGTCGAGTACTGCGGCAAAGCCTCGGCAAAACCATCGCCGGCTGACGTAGCCCCTTCCGCTCACGTCCGTGACAAATCGCCATTTCTGTATGTCCGTGAGCGAAAGGTGGTGTGCGAATGGCGATTGCAGCCAGCTGACGTCCCCCTCTTTTGCTCGCGTCCGCCAATAATCGCACCTGAACCGCTTTTCTTGCGGCGGATATTGCCTACGTTTGGTAGCGTGGGCTGAAGGAAGGAGCGGCATATGAGCGAAACCGCACAATCTGAATCACGATCCGAGGATTCCGCCGCGGGCAAGACGGATGGAGAAATCAAGGCGATTGCCGCCGAAACCGAAATCGCGGCTATCGAAGAAGGCGGAAAGCAGGGCACTGGCGAAGTCGGCAATCCCGCTGACCGTCGTCTGCCGTTAATCGTTCGCATTTACGGCATCGTCATGCTTATTGAAGGCGTGGTGACGCTGCCGATCATCGTGCTGTCGTGCCTGTACGTCGTGCAGGCCGTGCTTTCCGGCGATATGACGTTCGACGCGCTGAGCCTCACCACGATTCTGTCGGCGATTCACGCGGTCGTGCTGATGGTCACCACCGCGTGCCTGACGGTGTTCGGCGTGCTGCTTTTCAGGAACAAACGCCGGCACATCGCGCAATGGACGTACCTGCTGATTCCGCTTACGCTCGCCGAAGGCCTGCTGTCGCTGGCGTTGAAGGGGCTTGGCCTGAACCTTGTCAGCCCGGCTGTCCAGCTTGTCGTGCTGATCGCCCTGCACATCACCGCCGACCCATCGCTGCGGGAGGAGCGCCGGCTGCAGTTCGCGTTGCGGCGCATGGACGCCCGCAGCGCGTATGAGAACGCCGCTTCCCAGGGTATGGCTGGCCGCGATTTGACCGGCAAGGGCTATATTTCGCTGGATTTCTTCAATTTGTTCTGGTTGTTCGCCATCGGTTGTGTGTTCGGTTTGGTGATCGAGACCATCTACCATTTCGTGCTGTTCGGCGAATACCAGGATCGCGCAGGCTTCCTGTGGGGGCCGTTCTCGCCGATTTACGGCTTCGGCGTGGTGATCGTCACCGTGTTGCTCAACCATTTGTGGCAGTCGAATTGGTTGCTGATTTTCTGCTCAAGCGCGGTGATCGGTGGCGCGTTCGAATATTTCACCAGCTGGTTCATGCAGGCCGCGTTCGGTATTCGCGCATGGGATTACACGGGGCAATGGCTTTCGATTGACGGGCGTACGTCCGGCAAATACATGTTCTTCTGGGGTATCCTCGGCTTGATTTGGGTCAAGTTGATTTTGCCGCGATTGTTGCGATTGATCCAGCGTATTCCGTGGAAGATTCGCTATTCGCTGACGCTGGTCTGCTTCATTTTCCTTTTCGTCGACGGTGTGATGACGCTGATGGCCCTTGATGCTTGGTATTCCCGCATGGCTGGGGTTGCGCAGAATTCGCCCGTTTCGCAGTTCTTCGCCACGTATTTCAATGACGATTTCATGGCCCACCGATTCCAGACCATGAAGATCGACCCGTCCACTGCCGGTCGTATGTAGGCTGGTTTTTGCGTTTTGCGGGTTTTGCTAAGCGGCTGGTCGGGCGATGTTCCGGCTGGCCGCTTTGCTTTGGGTGGCTGATTTTGAACGATTTCGGACGATTGCAGTGGGGTTTTGTTGCGGGTTTTGCCGCGGGGGATTTGATTCTTCCGGATTATTGCCGTTTGGGATTCGTGCCTTCCGGCTGTCTGGATGCTTGACTGCTGTTGCCGCGCCTACGCCGCGATGCTTTGCGCCAGCTGGCGGATGAGGTCGGGGCGATGTCCGCTCCATGAGGAATTCGGTGAGATGACGACCGGAATTTGCTTGAAGCCGGCGTCCTTGATCTGTTCGAATGTGGACGGATTCTGCGTCAGGTCGACCGCCACATACCGCACGCCCAGTTTGGAAAGTTCCTGTTCGGTGGCCTTGCACTGAGGGTTGCTCGGATTGGTGAAGACGGTCACGGTCATTCTTTTCCTCCCTATGCAAATCGGCTTCCTTTGGTGTGGAAAGCCTTGTCGGCCACGTTTTTTGATTTTGCCTGGCTGAGCAGGCCGTTCATCAGTATACACTACCTGTAGTGGCGTTTCGTACGTTTGCCCACTGTATATAGTGGGGAATTTCCCGTAATACCGAATCTATACGAACAAATGTTCGATATATTCGAGTCTATCATTATCCTCGATTGCGCCACGCCGGTTGCATGCGTATGGTCCGTCCGCGAATCGCCCGCGGGCTGTTCGCTATTCATTTCGGAACACATATTGCGATTTCGCTCGTTTTCTTACGATTGTGAGCGAAAGGTGGTGCCGCATAGTGCGGTAGGGGGTATAAATCGCCTTATTTTCCATACTTTTCGGCGCACGTCGCGAAATAATCGACCGAAATTGCGATTCGTGAGCGAAAGAGGGTGCGCGATATGGTGCGTTCCGTATTGAAGTGCTGAGACCTCATCCCGAAACAAATGAAAAAGTCCTGAGAACCATCGGCTTCCAGGACTTCGAACCTGTGCCCCCCGTGGGATTCGAACCCACAACCCACGACTTAAAAGGACGCTGCTCTAACCGTTGAGCTAGAGGGGCAACAGCAACACAGTATACAGCATATTCGGACCAATCGCCACCACGGGCGTCGGACGGGCGTCGAAATGGCCTTCGGAGTGTTGGTGTGCCTACAATCGAAACCATGTCATGTACCACAATTCTTGTAGGCAAAAAAGCAAGTTACGACGGTTCGACCATCATCGCCCGAGATGACGACTCTGGTTCGGGACGTTACGATCCCAAGAAATTCGTAGTCGTCGCACCGCAGGAGCAGCCGCGGCACTACCGCAGTGTGCTGAGCCACGTTGAAATCGACCTTCCCGACAATCCATGCCGGTACAGCATCGTACCGAACGTGCTTCCAAATCGTGGAATCCTTGCGGAAGCTGGCGTCAACGAACGCAACGTGGCCATGAGCGCCACCGAAACCATCGCCGTCAACGAGCGCGTGCTCGGCGCCGACCCGCTGGTCGCACTGCAGCCGGCCGACGAAGCCAATGGTAAGCCGGAAACCCCAGGCGGCATCGGCGAAGAAGACATCATCACCCTCGTGCTGCCGTACGTCAACACCGCGCGCGAAGGCGTGAAACGTCTGGCCGAACTGCTCGAAACGTACGGAACGTACGAATCGAACGGCATCATCATTTCCGACGTGGACGAAATCTGGTACGTCGAAACCATCGGCGGCCACCACTGGATCGCCCGCCGCGTGCCGGACGACAAATGCGCGATCATCCCCAACCAGCTTGGCATCGACTATTTCGATTTTGATGACGCCTTCAGCGACGCACGTGAATTCATGTGTAGCGCCGATCTGCAGGAATTCATCGAAACGCACCATCTTGGGCGCGCGGCGGGTACGCAGGGCGGCATGAACGGCGGCCACTGCAACCCGCGTATCGTATTCGGCACCGCCACCGCGAAGGACCACATCTACAACACGCCACGCGCCTGGTACATGTACCGCTATCTCGATCCGGCCGACGTGGAAAACCTTACCCCTGAATCGGACGATATTCCATGGTGTCTCGAACCGGAGAATGCCGTGACCGTCGAGGATGTCGACTTCCTGCTCGGTTCGCACTTCGAAGGCA
>OIDN01000298.1_pt1 | contig 14554 bp, 15 predicted proteins | sample 1581581 | NCBI WGS metagenome assembly OIDN01 (sample SAMEA3882535, study PRJEB24775) | human gut metagenome | biome: human-associated habitat; feature: intestine environment; material: feces | place: Netherlands | collected 2009/2010
AATATACAATCACAGGTTACGTCCACTATTGCAGGGGACGACGGCGAAGCCATGGAAAAAAGTGAAGAAAACGCTAAGAAAATGGCTCCCAAAAAGCCTAATGATGGGCTTGATAAACCTGATGATGCAGGATGGTATGTGGCTGTAGTGCGAGTGAATTGTGAAACGAGAATAGCAGATTCTATACAAATCAATCTTAATCGCAATGATGTTTGGTTTGACTACTGGATTCCCAAGGTAAAAGTAGTTTATATAGACAAGCGTTCCAATAAGCGAAGAGTGAAAGATAAGCTATTTCTTTCCACCTTCATCTTTTGTAACGTCTCTCCGTCACAACTTGATAAGATCCGCTTCCGTTCGGATGTGTATAAGATGCTGACGATGCCAGGTCAAAGGAATATATACCAAATTCCCGACCAAGTTATTGCCAACTATCGATATTTTGTAGAGAATGACGAAGAACCAGTCACTGCTGCCCCTATTCCTTTGAAAAAAGGTATCAAAGTGCGAGTGGTGTCAGGTAGCATGAAAGGTGTGGAAGCATACGTACAGAGCTATAATGGCAAGAAAGCCGTCATCGGCAGCGAGATTAAGTATATCAGTGGTGCAACGCTTACGATAAGTAGAAATTTGTTGGAAATCATTGAAGATTAAAAACTCCCTCTAGCCCGTATTCATATACCAACCAGAAGGAGAGTAAATAAAAGAGTTAATCCAGATGATGTCGCGCAGCCCAGCTGCCAGCATCCAAGCACGGACACTCTTTGGGAGTAGTTCCCGGCAAATCCCGATGCCCCACGATCTTCGCTTTAGGAAAGAGAATCTTCAGATTCTTGAAAAGATCAATGAGTCTCGTTTCCTGTTCAGCGGTCATGGTATTGCAAGGCTTGCCCTTTTCATCAAGTCCCCCTTCATAGCAGATGCCGATAGAGCATCTATTGTAAGGTCGGGCATGAGCCCCTACCTCCAGCAGCTTACGGTGCTGCGTCATCGTACCATCCTTTCGGACGTAGAAATGATAGCCGATATCATAAAAACCACGGGCCTTATGGTCACGTCTTAGCTGTTCCACACTATAGTTCTGATTGCGTCGGGTAGCCGAGCAATGCAGCACCAGAAATCTTACAGAGTCGGCAGACATCATGTATTTGCCGGCTTCAACTCCGGCGAGGAGTGTACGCTCTGAGCGTACCTTCTCCTCCCCGATGTTCATAGGAAATGTTTCTTTAATCATAGACTAATTTAACATTCAACATTTAACATTCAACATTATCGCATAGCACTCGCACAGGAGCTTACTCCCAATGCCGTAAGTGCAGCAATCAGAGCTTGCACGATGGCATTCACAATTTGCACCCAAGATATTTTCTTGGAACCATTAGAATCATTCATCATTATGGATCAATTTAAAGGGTTGAACATTACAGTTTAGAAATCAACATTGTCGCCGTTCTCTGAACCTGTACCGCCTGCATTCTCGCTGCCACCAGCGTTCTCACCGCCAGTGCTCTCTCCACCAGCGTTCTCTCCGCCATTCGTAGAGTCGCCTGTAGTAGGCTTCTTCTCCTCATCGGTAGTACCGCCAGTAGAGTTGTCCTTCTTCTCATCACCGTACTTGACGAGTTCGATAGATGCTGGAAGCAGATTGTAGATACGAGAACCATTCTGCAACTTGGTGAAAGAAGGACGGAAGGCAGGAACAAGACTCTTGACGAGTTTAGCGTTCGCCTTGCTCTCATCTTCTACGGCTTTGCCGGTAATGAAGCGGATGAAGAGCTTGCCGAATCCAAGCAACTCGATGTCGTAACCCTTCTTCAGGTTCTCCTTCACGTAGTAGGCATAGCGGTCGAGCACCGCCTTTACGTCTGCAGGAGTAGCTGTTGACTCCACGGCGATTTGGTTAGCAACCTCCTCGGTAGTCAAGGTACCGTAACTGTAAGGGCGAACGCTATAGACGGTCTGACCCTTCTTGTCACCCATGTTGATGGTCTTCTTTGCAACTTTGTAACTCTTACTCATAATTTAAAACATTTAAAAGATTAATACTAAAGTTATGTCATCGTCAGTTCAAAGAGATTAGCAATCCCGTTTGTTCTGATTGACGTTGCAAAGATACAACATTGGAGAGGCGAAAACAAATGCCTTCACTGACGTTCACCATCTGTTTACCACTCATTCACGATACGTTCACTTTTAATAAAAATCACAGCAATGGAAGATACCAATAAGGCAAATATCGTCTTTAACATCTCTGGCGGCAATAACCAGATTTTGCCCAATGCTACAAAGGCTGAGCAAAACTTCTATGGTGACAAGTATATAGAGGAGATGATGAAGGCGAAGGCCAAAAGTCAAGAGCCTGTTCTCTCTCCAGAAACAACCCGTCTTTCCCTATATATTAATAATGTGGAAGCATTAGCAGAATATGTAGCCAAGCTTGCCGCTTGCACCAATGCCAAGGAATTGGCACAGGTGGTGATGGATATGGTGGATGATACAGACGTGAAGGTTGACCAATATATTATGGTGAAGCAGGAGTTCATCGAAGTTTTACAGCCCTTGGCTCCTCAGGTTACCACAGGTATCGGTAATATCCGCAAGTATATCAACGAAGCTTGGTATAAGTGGAAATGAACACCAATGAAGATCAATGTGAGAATATGATGACAAAAGGCTCATTTAGACCCTCCAAAAATTCAGAATTTTCAATGAATCCAAATTCGTTTTGTAGAATTGGAAATATGTTGAATTTTGATAAGTTGTTGGTAATCAGTTATATATGAAAATTTAAAATATGCTTGGTCTTTTAAAATTCTATAGTTGTACGACTATGACCCCTATAGTTGTACGACTATAACTCCAGAGTTGTACAACTATAGCATGTATAGTCGTACAACTGTAGGTTTACAGTCGTACAACTATAAAGGTTTCAACTCGCAGGAAAGGTGGATTATAAGCAATTGCTGCTGAAACTAGGTTTATATTGCTTCTAGATGGTTAATTTAGTATGGAGGATAAATATTTGTACATGATACGACAGGCACAGGAGTTCATGAATGAGAACCACTATGCCGACATCTCCCGTTTGCATTGTCTGCTACGCAAGATGATGCCCAGGGAGTATCATGACCTCATTGAGCAAATCAAGGAGTGCCAGGATCCTCATGTCATCTTCAATATTCACGGAGGTAACAATCTCATAGCGCCCAATGCCAGCCAGGCAGAGCAGAAAGTAGAGGAGAAACCTGCTGACGAGTTAAAAAGCAAGATAAGGAACAATCAAGAAAGAAGACCTATGGACTTACAGGTACAACGATTTTCAGATATCGATCTCAATGATCCTTTTTTCGATTCATTGAGAGCCAGTTATCCTGAGTTTAATGAATGGTATAACAAGAAGGCTGCTGCAGGAGCCACAGCTTATTGCTATTATGTAGATAACGAGTTGAAAGATTTCCTCTACTTGAAGATTGAGGAAGAGGAACTATCTGACCTTACCCCAGTGCTTCCTGCCAAAAAACGCCTGAAGGTGGGTACCTTCAAGGTGGACAATGAAGACCGACATACCACACGTGGTGAGCGATTCATGAAGAAAATCATGGATAAGGCAATTGCTGAGGATGTTGATGAAATCTATGTCACCATGTTCCCGACAGAGGAATTACGGAAGCTGGTAACGATGTTCGAGAAATTCGGTTTCTCTCATATAGCAGACAAGAACCACAAAGATGGTAGTAGCGAGTATGTATTGGTCAAGGACATGAGAACACAAGTAAACGACCTGATGCTTGACTATCCCTTTGTCCGGAAGGCAGGTTCCAGAAAGTATGTACTCTCTATTAATCCGGAATATCATACCAAACTGTTCCCGGACTCCATTTTGAAAACAGAACAGAAGTATGACCTCATACAGGATGTATCGGAGACCAACAGTATCTACAAGATATATATATGTTGGATGCGGGGAGTCAAGGAGTTGAAGAAAGGAGATAAACTTGTAATCTATCGCACTTCTGATTATCAAGGACCAGCCACCTATCGCAGTGTATGTACATCAGTCTGTACCGTCTGCGAGGTAAAGACTATCAAGGACTTTGTCAACGAGGATGATTTCGTTAAATATACCAATCGCTATTCTGTTTTTAGCGAGAAAGAATTGAGAGGCTGGTATCGCACAAAGAACTACTTCACTGTTGTCAAGATGGTGTATAACATAGCCTTCACCAAGAAGGTAATCAATAAAGTGATGAAAGAGCAAGTTGGTCTATGCCCAAACTATTGGGGCTTCTTCAGATTAACCGATGCCCAGTTTGACAAATTATTAGAATTAGGAGAAATTAATGAACGTTATATTGTCGATTAAACCAGAGTTTGTAGAGAAGATCTTTTCGGGCGAGAAGCAATATGAATACCGCAAAATTCTCTTCAAGCAAAAGGTGGATACCGTATATATTTACGCCAGCCGTCCCATCAGTAAGATAGTAGGTGAATTTAAGATAGACGAAATCCTTTGTGATACTCCAGGGAATATCTGGAAAGAAACCAGACGTCAGTCTGGCGTTACTCGGAAGTTCTTTGATAAGTACTACAAGGGGAGGGAGAAGGCAGTAGCATTGAAGATAAAGGATTGTAAGGAATATAAGAACGCAATTAATCCCGAGTCTTTGATTCCAAACTTCAAGGTCCCCCAGTCTTTCATCTATATAGAAGATAAGATTACTCCTCAAATCGAATAGGTCAAAAATCTGCGTCATCAGCGCAATCCAAGGAAAAGTACTTGTTGCTTCTCCGCCAATATCAGGAAGAGATGCTCGAAGCCTACTTAACGGAATCGTCAGATTTCAAAGACCTCTTGCACTATTGCAATGTCATCTATAATACTCTTCCCAAGATACTAAGAGGTGTCTATAATTTCAGCATAGACAAGGACGCACGCCGTCTTGGTGCTGTTTGACTGAAGAGGAATGGAATAATTGGAAGTCACAATTTGTGACCTCCAATTATATGAGTGAAGATGAAATTCAGGCTATAAAGATGGGAGTCAGACGTCCTCCTTTTGCTTTTACTGAACAAGGTGTAAGCCAATTGTCATCCGTATTGAAAAGTGACCGTGCTATTGAGACTAGCTAACAGCTTCTCTCTTGGATCGTTTTCATAAGCGTAATACAGGCGTAACTTTAGATTGTTATGTGAAAAGTCGATTTGCAACACCTGCTTTATGTGATGCTATAGCAAATTATAACACCCAGTATCCTTTAGAGCCGACAAGACTTCATACCTTTGAGCGTTCACATGATCGTTGGCTTATTATAGACGATATCGTTTATCATTTTGGTGCATCTCTAAAAGATTTAGGCAAGCGTTGGTTTTCTGTCGATATTGTAACAGAACATACAGCAGATGATTTTATTTCGCGCCTGTAAAAGGCAGAATGTTTAAAAAAATATCCCCATTCGAGTGGCGACAAGCGCAGAGCGATACTGCGGTGGGGAACAAAATACAGGTAAAAATAAGAATAATATGGAATGCCCATTGGCAATCCATCACCGATGAACAAACAGAATCTTATCATAAGCGTTTTTGTATGAGAGGCTCTCAATGCGCCAGCCGACAAACTCTCGCAAATCTCGTGCAAGCGAATGCAAAGAAAGCTTGCTTTCAATTTGCTGAGTGCAGCCGAGATTCATGAAATAACTCTGTTGCGTCATTAATCATCGGCAGCCCCTTGTGGGCACAGGCTTCGCTGACGATACCAGAACTCTGGCGGAGGCTATAGCGTAGCCAGCTACATCCTCTCGTCCCTGAGGGAAGAGAGGCTTGGTGAGAAAGGTGGAGCCTTCCTTAACGGTAAGGAAGGACGGGTAGGTTTTCGAAAAGTCTCCTTCTTTAATGGTAAAGAAGGATGGGATGATTTTAGAACAATACCTTTATGATGAGAAAGCATATTGACTAAAGGAACAATACGATGGTACCGATTGCAGCGATGGCATGGTACCGATACCACCGCTACCCCTTATTTCAGCCACTTCCTGTCATTATCCTCGAACCAGTCAGCAAGAGCTTCCTCGAAGCTCCACTTAAACTGATAACCACAGTTCTTCAACTTCTCACCACAAATATTAGTAGAAATCTGGAGTTTCTTCACTCTAGCAGGACAGATACCCATTGGCGAACCAAGAAGCATGGCAGCTCTTGCCATAGGCATGATAACCCAGTTAGGAATATCAGGAACAAACTGAGTCAAGCCTGTTACCTTCTTCATAGCTTCAACAATATGCTGGATGGTATAAGCAGGCTCAAAGCAACAGTTGTATAACTCAACACCATGCTCATGATGTTCCAAGCGATACAGCATGAAGCGAACCAACTCCTTTACATAGATACAAGCCTTGATAGTATCCTTTCTGCCAGGGTAAGCAAACTTATGACCACGGATAGCCCAATACAATCTCGTGAAGTTACCATTCTCACCCTTTCCGAATACCACACCAGGACGAACGATAGTGAGCTGGCGATGAGCAGCATCGCCATTCTGCCACTTCTCATGAATCTTCTCAGCCACCAACTTTGAGATACCGTATGCAGTATTAGGAGTAGGCAAAGTAGTCTCCTTCTTCAACTCCTCAGCTGCTCCGTATGGTGCAATACTTGAAGTAAACACAATCTTCTTGATATTCCACTTCTCTGCAAATGCCACTACATTCTCAGCACCACGAATATTCGTCTCGAAATACTCATAATCCTCATGACCAGGAGTACGATGAACTGCAGCAAAGTTGAAGATCACATCATCCTCTGTAGGAGTAAACGGCAAGTTCTCGATAGGCTTGCGGATATCATACTCGATAAAAGTTGACTGCAACTTCTGACCATCACGCAAAGCCGGCTTGTAATCCTTTACTACCGGATTAGGAGTACCAGGCTTAACGATGTCGAGGTTATATACTTGGGCGTCAGGATAACGCTCCTTAATCAAATTTGTAAGATGGGTACCGATAAAACCGGTACCACCAGTGATAATATAGTTCATTTTAAATAATTCAACATTTAACATTCAACATTATCTTCCATGGTATCCCAGTTCTTTTAACAGCTTCTTGTTCCATTCAGAACGTTCCTTATCAAAGAACCAGCCCCATTTATTGAAGTACTTCACCATATTCTCCATGTGAATCTTCAACATTTTCTTGCTCTTATAAGATGCAGCTCTATGAGCATGCACCACCGACACCATTGGCCAATACATTGTGCGATAATACTTATGCATTCTTCGGGTAATATCAATATCCTCAGGATACATGAAGTATCGCTCATCAAACAAACCCACCTTATCGAATGCAGACAAGCGGAAGAACATGAAACTTCCCTGATGATATGGTATGTTTGCAGGAGTTTTGTGATCCCAAAACTCCAAGGTATAACGATAGTTCATCTTCTCTCCCATCTTCTTTGGCATAAAACGACGAAAGATAAGGTCGAAAGGCGTTGGCAACAAACGAGTGGTCAACTGCAGGCGACCATCAGGATAGCGCAGCATCGGCTGAAGCTGAGCCACATCCTTGTTTGCTTCCATATACTCTGTAATCTTCGAGATGACACCTTCTTCAAAATATACATCAGAATTTATAACCAAATGATAGTCGGCATGAATCTCCTGTGCCTTCTTTATAGCCACGTTATGCCCAGGTCCATATCCCATGTTGGCATCATTAAAGATATACACTACCCCGTCCAACTGAGAGCAGAAATCTCTGAGTTCATCACTAGGCGAATTGTCACTTATATAAATAGGTGCAATACCATTCTTGCGCATAGAATCTATGCACTTCTTTAATTCATCGTGATCCGTCTTATAGGTCACTATAGAAGCTGTTATAATCATTGGTTCTCTCCTTCCTTTTCTAAATTATCTATTTCAAATTGTAGTTTCTCAGCTGCTTCCGTGTAGCTTATTTGCATTCTTCTTAATTCCTCAATTCTGCCCTTAATGGATTTTTTAGGGGAGAAATTCTTTTCCCAAATAGCTAATTCATCCTTAAAAGGCATAAATGGTCTATACAATTTATCAAATGTGGTTCCTATAGCACCCATAAAAGGACGCAACTTAGGAGGATTCCATCCACAATGAATTATCAAATCTGGGGCTATATCTGTATAAGGATCAAGATAAACGATTTCCTTAATGCCTATTTGATATGCCTTTTTAGAACAAAGAACACAAGGTGAAGCTGTTACATACATAATACCTCCATCCAGTCCTTTTCCGCCAACCTTAGACAATCTAAGCATTGTATTCTCTTCGGCATGTAAAGAACGAGTGTTTACTTGATCTTTTTGTCCTTTATATTTATTATAGCGAGAACGGAAACAGAATGAATACCTTAAACCATATTTAGCTAACTCTTCATTTATTCCATTATTAGAAATTTCATCATTTAAACATTGCTTAAATGTAATACCTTTAATAGTTGGCATGCCTGCGAGTTCTTCACCTATATTGCCTGTTCCTAAGAATTCATCAACATACCTTAACTGACATGGCAGTTGAGAAGAAGGAGGATCATTCCATCCAACAGACTGAACAGCATAATTAGAATCAACTATTGTACAGCCGACTTTTCTAGAAATACATCCAGAATTTAGTTTAGCAACATTCGCAACTGCCATACAACGCTCATCTCTACTAGGGGTTATCAATCCTGGTCTCACTATCAATGCATAAAACTTCATCCACTGTTCTGCTGCAGTAAAGAATGTATTTACTCTATCTTTTTCCGCTAATTCATTTATACTATTATTGATAATATGAATCTCGCTTTCAGCTACGCATCTACTAATGTCGGCACCATAGAATAGCCCTTTTTCGAAATCTTCTATACTGCTTTCAATACTATTCAGCCAATTAATACGCTGAAGCATTGGGGTCAAACTTTCCAACTTATCTTTGGAGTTTTCATTAATATCCTTCTTATATACAGCCTTGAACACCTTTTCCGTAATAAGTTTATTTTCATTACCATCATTGTGTACAGCTATCATATAGAAAGCATTATATCTTTCTCTGAGATACAATATTTCCAAAGAATTTCTAACAGAATCTATAACAAAACGGCGAGGTGCATTCTTATTATTTTCGTGACAACCTTTGATAATTTGATTTATAAAATCAACTATAGTAAAGATATGATCACTTTCATAGAAATCTTTATGTGATACTACAGCTAATGGATTACCGGTAGCTCTAATTGCATTAGCTAGGCGATGCACAAAGAAATTCTTGGCATAATAATCTCTTTCCTTTAATAAATCATAAAACTTTTCACAAAAATCAACAATATGATCATTAAAGAAAGCTTGATACAGTTTTTTTCGATAATCCAAATATTTAGAAGAATCTTTATTTAAATCTACCAATTCATAAAACATGTGAGATATGTCCGTAAATCCTAGATTGATAATATCTTCATCTTTCAAGTTATTATCTACTACATATGCCTCATCTTCCGTATCTTTTTTTCTCTCATGACTTTTATCAAACTTTTGCTTCACCAAATGCTTGATATTTTCCAGGAACTGTCTATCATTCTTTTCGCAAGCAAACATCAACAATGAATAGAAAAGCAATACATTTCTATATTTTATCACTTGAAACTGATTAAACTGTTTCTCACATACACTATAGGCGAGTTCATATTTCTTATAAAACAGGACATCCTCTTTCGTACTATCGTTGTCTATACCCAAATCTTTTTTCGCACGAACTTTTGTTTTCCATTCGGCAAAAGGTCGGGCCATCAACTCAGCCAAAGCAGAACAACCACTTCCTGATATTCCTGTCAAAGCAACAATAACAAACTCACTTCGCTGCTTATACATTTCATTTATAGGTAATCCCATCTATATTTAAGTTTAAAGTTCAACTTTACTAAACATATAGTCATTAGGATAATTAGAGCGATAAACTCTAATATCAGTTTTTTTGCCCATATCATTTTCCAAAGGTACTTAGAAATTTTATGAGCATCTTTATCCGTTAATTCAATATTAGCATATTGAGTATATGGTTCCTTTTTAAACCAATCATTTTGTACCGCTTCATACTTAAAGGAAGTATAAAGCTGGCGATAAGAAAAAGAATCCCCAAAGTTATTTACCAACTTTTCCAAACTTTTAGAAAAAGTTTCCTCATCAATATTCAGGGGTAACTTAGTTTGCCCCATTATAGTATAACCATAATACATATATGTATTCTCCTTATTTTAATTTTTGTCCACTTAACTGCTGATACAGAGAAACTGCATATTTATCTGTCATACCAGACAGTAAATCAACTATCATTCTCAACCTAGCATACGTATCTAAAGTTTCAACATCAAGATTAAATAAATCTATATCAGAATAGAATTTATAAGCCTGAGGCTGTAGTTTTTCTTTCTCCCTCATTGCAACCTTTATAAAGGTACGAGAAAAAATACTTTTAAGATGGTTTCTGAATTTTTTATCAGAGTTGAAAGCACACTGAGTTAAAATGTCCAACAAACCATTTAAAACAGAATATCCTGTCAGTTCAATCTGCTCAATTTCTCTTTGAGGGTATATGTGCATTACAGCAAATTTATGAAAAGCTTTAGATAAAGAGTCACCATCTTCTATCAACTCTTTTGAATAGGTACCTTTGTCTATGCGTTCCAAATTAGCTTTAAAATTCTTAATAGCGAGTTCTACAAAATAGCGAGTAATGGCAACACGAAAATCACACATTTTTCTACGTCCATCATTTTCATTGATACATTTTTCTTTAAATGACTTCGCCAAATGCAATTTATCTAAGATGCTATACTTTTCATCACCAGATTCTTTCTGCATAAATTTATTGATAAAGTATATTACATCATCAAAGGAATACCATCCCATGGTAAAACCATCCTCTACATCCATAATATTATAGCTTATAGAATCAGCCGCTTCTACAAGAAAGCTTAACGGATGTCTTTTCACTTTACCATTTTCCGTTCTCATTCCACACGAATCTATTACGTCATTCAGCACATCAGATTCAGAAGTAAACACGCCATGTTTATTAGTGCCAATATAGTTTTTATTGATATCATGGTCATTCGGATACTTCAAGTATGCAGCCAATGTAGCATATGTAAGATTCAACCCTGCTAAATCTCCAATAAATTGAAGTCTAGTCAGAATTCTGAATCCTTCAGCATTACCATCAAAGCAAGTAAAATCAAGCGCCTGTTGGTCTGTTATGTGACGTTTCTGCAAATAATCCTTGAAATAGTTTTGGATAATAGTTTCTCCGAAATGGCCAAATGGAGGATTACCTATATCGTGAACAAATGCAGCTGTTTTTAAAATCACAGGTATTTTACGCTCCAAGTCTAATAATTCCTCAGGAGAATAAAGTTCTCTAAATTCCTTATCTCTACATATGTCAATGCCTAAGGAATATGCAATACTCAACACTTCCATCGAATGGGTAAGACGAGTATGTATACTGTCACCAGAAGTTAAAGGAACAACTTGAGCTTTATCATGCATACGTCGCATTGCAGAGCTGAAAATGACTCTTCCAAAATCACTTTCAAAAGGATTTCGTTTATCCGGATAATCATCAGCATTTGCATAATGAGTACCTGTTGATTGGCGATAACGCTTAGCACTCAAATATTTATTCCAATCTATTTTGTACATCATATTTTTCTATTATTTCATTAATAAATGATTCTACTTCAATCTGAGGATAGATTATCCGACCAAAATGAAGAATTTGAATACTTTCCAAATCCATTTTATCAGAATAATGCCTCTTTACCCATCCTGCCATCTTTAGAGAAATACTAAACATATATTTATAGTTATAATGATATATGTTTACCAGACACAATGGAATATTAGGATTTTCTTCATATACAATATCCATCGTTTTCGTCAACAAGAACTTGCAAAAATTCTCATCATATATAAACTTCTCTCGTCTGAAATCATATACAATTGCCGAGAAATTAAAGAAAGCTGATTTTATTAACGAATTAGGATTTATACTAGCTTTCATCTCTTTTATTCCCCATGTATCCTGCAGTTTCCAAATGTCAATAACTAAGTTTTGTCTTTTTATCTTTAATCCCCCAAAGCTATTTAGCTTATAAGTAGAATTTCTAAGGTAATCTATAATGGAACTATCCTTAAGAAATGTTCCATTAACAACACAGTCGAAGTCTCTTGAAAACTCGTAATTTCCCGTTAAAAAATCTCGTATTATACCACTGAAAATAAATACATCATTTTGTTTTGCTATAAGTTCTAAAACTTCATAGCTTAATTGATCCAAAACTATGTTACGGAGGAAGTATTTAAAGGACTTTGCTTGGTGTTGAATATCAAAAGAAATTTTATTCAAATAATACTTTAACATCATTTCTACACATAACATTTTTTGAATCGAAGAAGATTATTTCTAGGATTCAAATGGTGAATCAAAATCTTTTAGCAAAGGATGTTTAGTATCCTTTTCACTGAGATTAGCATGTTCTGTAGGAATCATCCAATCTATACCAAGCGATTCATCCAATATAGAGATGCCACCATCAGCCTCTGGGTGATAGAAATTATCACACTTATACTGGAATACCGCAGTTTCTGACAATACAGCAAAACCATGAGCAAAGCCCTTAGGAATAAAGAACTGGCGATGATTATCTTCTGTCAGTTCCACTGCCACATGCTTACCGTATGTAGGAGCCCCCTTGCGGATATCCACGGCAACATCCAGTACTCTACCCTTCACGCATCTCACCAATTTACTCTGGGTAAACGGAGGTCTCTGGAAATGCAGGCCTCTCATCACACCATAAGAGCTCATGCTCTCGTTGTCCTGACAGAACTCTATATGATAACCAACTAAAGGTTCAACCTTCTCCTTAAACTCTCGCTCGCTAAAACTCTCAAAGAAGTAACCTCGAGCATCACGGAAGAGGCGCGATTCAATAATAAGTACGCCTTCTATATTTGTCTTAATTACATTCATTCTAAAATAGCCTTTGATTTTTCCCTTTTCGAAATTCTCCAATAAACAATAATGGGAATCCTATGCCAAAGAATGCGTACTACAAATTCAAGGCTATCTCATAAAAAAGTTTTTCCTATGTGCACAAGAGCCCAACCAAATTCATAGCACTCAATCTGTGTTTACATATACATTATTACGTATAGCACTAACAGAAGAGTGTAATATGTAACTTTGCATGTTACAGGAGTAGCCACTATCAATTGGAGGATTTTATTTTCCCATTATCTTTAAATATTCCTCTTGATACTGTTCAGACATGTGTTTAGCAGTATAGTTATGCTCAAATACTTCACGGATAGACTTTGCTGTTGATTCTACATTAAGTTTTAATACATTTCGAATAGCATTTAACAAAGACTCAATATTCGTGTTATCAAAAGTATACCCCATTGGTTGCACTGTCTTATTTATAACTTCCTTGTGAGAAGGTATATCAGACAAGACACAAGGTAATCCAACTGTCATACTTTCAAGCAATGTATTAGCTAACCCTTCAACATCAGAAGCAGATATATAATAATCACAAGCTATCAGATAGTCATAAACATTACTCTTGAAACCAGGGAGAAGAATATTCGCTGACTCATGTTTTTTCAAATCATCATATAAGTCACCATTACCCAATAATATAACACCAAGATTAGGATTATTCATTTGCTCAAAAGCACGAATAATCATTTCAGGATGTTTCTCATTGGAAAAGCGACCAATAAATATGAAATACTTTACGCCCTTTTTAAGTCCGAATTGCTTTCTAAGACTTTCTTTTTGGTTATAATCCGTATGCCAAAGAGGTAATGAACAGCCATTAGGAATCGCTTTCATTCGAAAGTGTTGCTCATCCCAATAACTTTGAGCTACACTTTCAGAACAGGCAATTGGCTCATCCATTTTCTTTGTGAAGAAATTACTCAGCCAAATCACTACTTGTCCCTTCAGTTTACCATACATTACCTTCTGCTGAATTCCCGGGTAGATATGAACAGTTTCCATTTTCTTATACTTCTTTGGTAAAAATGGAACCAAGAACATAGAACGTGGACAATGTGTGTGAAGAATATCAGGGTTTATCAACTCTACTGCTCTCCTTAAAGTTTTATACATTGCAAGAGGATTCAGCGTCTTTGCTGGAGACATCTGTACAACCCTAATTGGCAAAGCCTTAAACTCATCAATTCGAGATATTTTTTGCTCCTCGACCATAGTTATTATAGAAATCTCAAATTTAGAGAAATCCATATATTTGATAATGTTATACAAAACATTTGGAGGTCCTTGATTACTCAAAGAAGAAATCACGTAACAAACTTTAATCTTTTTCATTGTCTTATTAATTTAATAGTAAATTGAATATATTCGACCCCATCGCATCAATAGCAGGTATTAAAAAAAAGCAATTTTCATAATTATCATTTTTTCCTTAATTCCGCAACACTATAATTTAACTTTATTTATAAGTTCCTGAGCAACAAA
>OIDN01000304.1_pt1 | contig 14438 bp, 8 predicted proteins | sample 1581581 | NCBI WGS metagenome assembly OIDN01 (sample SAMEA3882535, study PRJEB24775) | human gut metagenome | biome: human-associated habitat; feature: intestine environment; material: feces | place: Netherlands | collected 2009/2010
CGCGTCGAGACGCAGCACCGGCTTGTAGCCCTTGGCCTCAAACTTCTTGACGACCTGGCCTGCGCCGAACGGAATCACCTCGACCGGCAGCGGGAACTTGCCGATGGTGTCCACGACCTTGGACTCGTCCACGATCCACACGATCTTGTTGGAGTTGGTGGCCACGATCTTCTCCCACAGGAGAGCCGCACCGCCGCCCTTGATGCCGTTGAAGTTCTTGTCCACCTCGTCGGCGCCGTCGATGGTCACGTCGATATGGTCGACGTCATCGATGTTGACGATCTTGATGCCGTAGCCTTCGGCCTGCTCCTGGGTGCGGCGGGAGGTGGTGACGCCCGTGAACTCGAGGCCTTCCTCCTTGACGCGACGACCGAGCTCGTCGACCAGGAAACGCACGGTCGAGCCGGTGCCCAGACCTGCGATCATGCCGTTCTGAATCAGCTTTGCAGCCTCGATGCCGGCCGCCTTCTTCAGCGCGTCCTGCTGTGCCTTGTCCATGATCCTCCTTCGATATGGGGTTAAGACCGTCTCCATACTATCGGATGCGTTGATTTTCAAGGCGCGAATGGTCGGTTGCGGGAGCAGGTGTCTGTTTTGGACTGCGGAAAAGTTTTCACGGAATGTTTCACGGTCCTGCGTGAGGTGGCGTGCAAAAAAGCCGCGCATGAAATGACATGTGGGGAGCGGCTTGCGTAAAGCGGCTCCCCACATGTCTCGCTCAGCTATGTTTGACCGCGAACGGCGCCTCGTCCAATACCAGCGTGCCGTCACCCATCACATAGCCTTCCACGGCGATATACCCACGGATGAGACGTGGATTGCCGTCGAAGGTCGGGCTGGATTCCGGTGGGGGAGTGAACCGCACCGTACCCGACACCGACAGGCCCGATGGGCTTGGACGATGCGGCAGTTTCGGCAGATCCTGCGATTGCGATGAAGATGCCTGTTCCGGTGCCGATTCTTCGTCGTCTTGCGATTCGCTGTGCGATTCGTTCGCATTCTGCGGTACGGCCGTGCTGTCCGTGTCCGTGCCGTCCGCGTTGCCCGTCACCGGCTTGTCGTTCTCGTCGCCTTCACGGGGAAAATAGTCGGGTTTGACCAGCATCTGCGCATAGGATTGATGCGGTTCACCGGATTCGTCCGTTTTCCCGGATTCGTCCGGTTCTCCGGATTCGTCCGGTTCGGCTGGACCGCCCGCGTCCGGGAAGCTGGATTCGGGTATGACCTTCGTCGCTTCGGTCTCAAGCATTGTGGTGGTTTCCGCCGGTTCGGTCTCGAGCACGGTCGTTTCCACCGCATCATCTGCGTCGTCATCGGTTGTCTGTCCGAAATCCGCAAGGTCGTGGGAAACGCCTTCCGGCTCCGCCAGCATGCTGGCGATCGAACGCGGCTTCGTGCTGTTGCTGGAATTGGCGGTATCGGCACCGGAATCGCCGGTGCCGGTCGTGGCGGAATCGCCTTGTCCGCGTCCCATGTGGTATTCGGCGGCGCTGATCGCACCATCCATCAGCATCCTCGCATCCTCGGGAACATCGGTGCCACGCGAATACTCGGAAGCCAGTAGCGACTGCCATCCTTCCAACGGCAGATAGCCTTCGCGCACATGCGAACGGCAATCGCCCGCATACGTGCGTGCCAGCTCGTCCACTTTCTCGTTGCCCGCGTTGCCGGCATGACCCTTGACCCACACGAATCGCACCGACCCCGCCCTATGTGCGATCTCATTGTCGATGGCGCGGATCAAATCGGCGTTCTTCACCGGTTTCTTCTGCGAATTCTTCCAGCCGTTGCGCTTCCAACCCTGCACCCACTTGGTGGAGCAGTTGATCGCATACTGCGAGTCGGTCTCGATCACCAGGTCTTCGGAACCGGGATGCGCTCGCAACGCCTCCAGCACGGCGCATAATTCGCCGATCTGGTTGGTGCCGTTCGTCGCGCCGCCGGCATCGCAATCGCCGGCATGCTCGTGCCCCGGCTTGCCGCCTGCCGCGGGCTCGTGGTCGGCCCAGGCCCAACCCATCGGACCATTCGGATTGCCAAGCGCGGAACCGTCTGTTGAAACCGTAATCGTCATGCTTCTACCCTACGAAAGCCGCGCGACTCGCCGTTTGCCCGTCATACCGCATCGTCCGCCATGCCGTATCGCCTATCGATACCGCATGGCAACGGCATATGCGATTAGTCGCCGAGACACAGCATGACGGAGGCACGGAACATGCCGTCGCTGTGCTCGAAGGAGGCCGTGCCATGGTGCCGTTCGGCCGTCTCTCGTACGGTGGCGGTGCCCAGCCCCGTGCCACCATGTTTGGTCGAGACGAGATCGCCGTCGATCTGTTCGATGCTGGTATCGGCTTCGCCGTACGTGTTGTCCACCGTGATGAACAGGGCCGCCGGAGGGCCGGAACGATACCGGATGCGCACTTTGAGCCGCCTCTCGCCCTGCGTTTGCTGGGTGATGGCCTCCGTGGCGTTCTCCAGCAGATTGCCGACCATGGAGCATAATTCCGCGTTGTTGATGTTGATGTATTGCGGCACCGCCGCTTTGACGTCCACATCCGCACCCCAATGCCGGACCCAATCGCAATAGTAGACAAGCACCGCGTTCAGCGACGCATGCTCGCAATACTGCATTGGTGCCGGTTGCAGCAGCCGGTGTTTGGACATCTCATCCAGATATGAGCGGATGCCATCCATGTCTTCAGCCGCGGCCAACGCCTGCAGTGAGTGGATGTGGTGACGCACGTTGTGCTTGATCTGATGCGCCTCACGGATCCGCTCGTTCATGTGTTGCAGCTGCAACGTCTGCAAAGCCTCATAATGCTGTCGCCTGCGGGCCGCGAGCAGACGGTCCGACTGCTGAATCATGTACCAGATGAGGAAATACGCCAACACCATGAAACAGGAATAGACCACCGCCACGGTGAACGCGATTTCCAGCATATGCGAGTCCAGCAGCGTGGAATTGTCCGCCGGCATGCACCACACCACAATCGCGGACGAAACGAACGGAAACAGCCAGATAAGCTGCCAGAAGCCTTTGCTGATGGATGGGGAATCGAATGTGGCTGGAATCGAATCATGCAGCGGATGCCAAAGCGAGACCAGTACGACGACGTCAAGCAGCAGCAGATTGACCAGTCCCGGCCAGCCGACGCGGAGATTGGTTGAATCCGCGCCAAGAACGGCCACATCGATGACGAGCGACAGATAGTAGACGATCGCCACCATGTAGGAAGCCGTGGCCACAATCAGCAACAGTTGCCGCCATGGCAGTTCGGTCAGCCATCGCAGGACCAGCAGCACAAGCGGCGCGGTCGGAATGACCGTCCACAGTGATGGGATGCCCAGAGTGCCGCACAGCACGCCGCATAGCAGGAACCAGACCAGTCCGATGGACATGAACAGTGTGCCGTTACGGCGTGGATTGTCCATGTGACTCCATGCCATGATGAGGCACAATGCCAGGCCGGACAACGCGTTGAGCTGCTCTCCGATGGCGAAGAACAGACCTGACGGGGTGGTTTGGGCGATGCCGTTCCGGATGATTTCGCCGAGTGGTGCGAACATGTCAGTCCTCCGTACGCATGCGGGTGAACGTGTATTCCGCGTATGCGCGGCAGGTGGTGGTCACCGCCGTTTTCGTGATAGGAATGCGTTTGCCGCCTTTCATGACGAACTGCGCGTTGGTGATGCCGGACACGTAGTCGAAGTTGACGAGCACGCCTCGCGCGGTGCGGTAGAAGTTGTCGAACACGGTGAGCCGTTGGTCCACGTCGGAGAAATTGGTGCGGATTTTGGTCTGGGTGCCGTCCGCGAACGTAAATTCCACGTAGTGCGCGTTGGACAGGGCGTATGCGATGAGCCGCCGGTCCATGGTCACGGCCGGATTGCCGAACGCCACATGCCAGCTGGAATCCACCGTGCCGGGCGACTGCGCCTTTGCCAGATGGGTGACCGGCGGTTTTGCCTTCAGCTGCTCTTCGACGCGTTCCATGGTGGCTTCGAAGGTTTTGCGATTGACGGGCTTGAGCAGATAACCGCTCGCCTGCACCTCGTAGCCGAGCACCGCGAAATCGGTGCTGGACGTGATGAAGACGATCGCGCAGTCGTCGTTCTGATTGCGCAGCAGCCGCGCTATGTCCAATCCGGTGGTGGCATGCGGCAGATTCTCGTCGCTGAGATAACAGTCGAGCAGCAGCAGGTCGTAACGGCTGTTCTTCCAGCTTTCGATGAACGATTTCGCGTCGGGGAAAACGTCACAGACCGTTTGCATGGCATTCCTGCCGGCGGTTGCGCCGACGTTCCGGCCGTTGAAGTATTCCGCGCACATGGTGGCGATCAGTTCGCGTTCGGCAGGGTGATCCTCGACGATGGCGATGCGCACGTTCCCTCCTTGCTGTGCCGTGATTGCGCGGATGACGTTCCGGCTCTGCTTCCAAGCGTACCGGGAGAGGGAAATACGGGGTGCCGCGGAGCTTGCGTTTCATGCCAGAAAAGCACGTTTCGTGCCATACGGCGGATATCGACAACGAAAAAGACCCGCTCCATACGGAACGGGTCTTTTTCGCGCTACGCCTTGATTACTTGGCGGAACGCCGTATCACTCGGCCAGAGCCTTGTCCACGACCTCGGTGGCCTCGGCGAGCACCTTGTCCAGAGCCTCAGGGGATTCGAAGCTCTCGGCGTACACCTTGTAGATGTTCTCGGTGCCGGACGGACGGGCGGCGAACCAGTTGTCCTTGGTGGTGACCTTCAGACCGCCGATCTTGGCGTGGTTGCCCGGAGCCTCGGTGAGCTTGGCGGTGATGTCCTCGCCGGCCAGCTGGGTGGCCTCGACGTCGTCACCGGTGAGCTTGGCGAACTTCTGCTTCTGCTCGAGGGTGGTCGGGGTATCGACGCGCTTGTACCAGCTTTCGCCGAAACGCTCCACCTGCTCCTGGTGCAGCTGGGCCGGGTTCTTGCCGGTCTTCGCGGTGATCTCAGCGGCCAGCAGGTCCGGAATCAGGCCGTCCTTGTCGGTGGTCCACACGCGGCCGTCCTTACGCAGGAAGGACATGCCGGAGCTTTCCTCGCCGCCGAACGCGACCTCGCCCTTGAACAGCGGGTCCACGAACCACTTGAAGCCGACCGGAACCTCGACGAGCTTGGCGTTGATGGAGGCGGCCACGCGGTCGATCAGGGAGGAGGACACGAGGGTCTTGCCGATGCCGGCGTTCTCCGGCCAATCCGGACGGTTGCCGCCGAACAGGTATTCCACGCACACTGCGATGTAGTGGTTCGGGTTCATGACGCCCCAGTTCGGGCAGACGATGCCATGGCGGTCGGCATCCGGATCGGTGCCGCCGACCAGATCGTACTTGTCCCAAGCGCCGTTGTTGAGGGAATCGACCAGACCCTTCATCGCGTACGGGGAGCTCGGATCCATGCGGATCTTGCCATCATGGTCGATGGTCATGAAGCTCCAGGTCGGGTCGACCTGCGGACGCACCACGTCGATGGTCAGGTTGTACTTCTCGTTCATGAGCGGCCAGTAGTTGACCGAAGCGCCGCCGAGCGGGTCGATGCCCAGGCGTACGCCGGAGGAGCGGATCACGTCGAAGTCGATGACGTTCTCCAGATCGGCCACATAGTGCTCACGGAAGTCGAAACGCTCGACCAGATCGGACTTGACGGCCTGCTCGAACGGCACGCGCTTGACGTTCCTGAAATCGCCGAGCAGCTCGTTGGCGCGGTCGGCGATGGCGTTGGTGACGTCCGCCGGAGCCGGGCCGCCGGTGACCGGATCGTACTTGAAGCCGCCATCGGTCGGCGGGTTGTGGGACGGGGTCACGACGATGCCGTCGGCCAGGCCTTCGCCGGTGAAGCGCTGGGTGCCGTCGGCGGCGCGGTTGTGGGTCAGGATGGCCTGGGATACGACCGGGGTCGGGGTGAAGTCGTCACGGGAGTCGATGCGCACGGTCACGCCGTTGGCGACGAGCACTTCGATGGCGGTCTTCCAAGCCGGTTCGGACAGGGCGTGGGTGTCGCGGCCGATGTACAGCGGGCCGGTGACGCCGGCCTTCTTGCGGTATTCGGCGATGGCCTGCGTGATGGCCACGATGTGGGCCTCGTTGAATGAGGTCTTCAGGGACGAACCACGGTGTCCGGAAGTGCCGAAGGAGACGCGCTGCTCCGGAACGTTCGGGTCGGGGACGACGTCATAGTACTTTCCAATGACCTCGTCGACATTGATCAGATCTGCTGGGGTGGCGGGCATTCCCGCATTTTTTGCAACCATACCTTCATTGTGCCACGAGTTTGCGCGGAACGCGGAAAGCCATCCCACAATGTGCGATGAATACGTTTTCTTTTTGACGTCTCGGCGTGTCTCCAGTATGGAATTGGGGTTTCAGTGTCCCGATGCCCGACGATTTGCGCATCGCACGCCGATAGTGTATCGTTTCTAACGAATTCGACTCATGCAGGGTTGCAAGTCAACATTTTTAGACGCAAGACCTGGAATGTGGCATTGGTTTGCCATGTTCCGGGTCTTTTTTGTTGCAAAAAAGCCGCGCTGCGTCATCGAATCCCATCGGAAGGAAATAGAAAGGAATCAGGATGGCTGACTCTCTCGCATCGCAGATCATCACTGCGATCGGCGGACCTGAAAACGTTCGCAGTCTGACGCATTGCGCCACCCGACTGCGCTTCGAGCTGGCGGACGCGTCCAAGGTGGACCAGAACGCCCTCGAACATATGAAGGGCGTGCTTGGCGCGGTCCCGCAAAGCGGTGACCGTTTCCAGGTCGTCATCGGCGGCGGCGTGGCCACCGTATACGAAAACATCATGCATCTGCCCGAAATGGCGAACGCCGGTGCCGCCTCCGCATCCGGCGAAGGCCAGAAGAGCAACGCCGACGTCAAGGCCGAGGCCCGTTCCAAGGCACGCGGCAAGGTGGCATGGCTGGACTCCTTCTTCGAGTATCTCGCCGACTCCTTCCGCCCGATCCTGGGCGTGCTGCTCGGCGCCTCCATCATCATCGCCCTGGTCAACCTGCTCATCTCACTGAACGTCATTCCGAATGACGAGGCCTCCGCCGGCTGGGTGTTCGTCAAGGCCATCTGGAAGGGTGTGTTCTACTTCCTGCCGATCATGGTCGCCTACAACGCCTCCAAGAAGCTCAAGGTCGATCCGTGGCTGGGCGGCGCCATCATGGCCATCCTCATGACCCCGCAGTTCACCAGCCTGATAGACGCCAAGACCACCACGTGCGTGGAGAACGCGGCTCTGGGCACCAAGTCCTGCACCGCCAACATCTTCGGCATTCCGATGGCGTTGAGCGACTACAGCGGCAACGTGTTCGTGCCGCTGCTCATGGCCGCCGTGCTCGCCCTCGTCTACCACGGATTGAAGAAGATCATTCCCGAAAGCGTCCAGCTGGTGTTCGTGCCGTTCTTCTGCATGATCATCGTCGGCGCGCTGACCGCCTTCATCATCGGCCCGATCGGCGTGTGGGTCGGCAACGGCCTCGGCGTCGGCCTGGCTTGGATGAACACCCATGCACCGTTCATCTTCGCCATCATCATCCCGCTGCTGTACCCGTTCCTCGTGCCGCTCGGCCTGCACTGGCCGCTCAACGCCCTGATGCTCATGAACATCCAGACGCTCGGCTACGACTTCATCCAGGGCCCGATGGGCGTGTGGAACTTCGCCTGCTTCGGCGCCACCGCCGGCGTGCTCTTCATCGCCGTGCGTGACAAGGACAAGGACATGCGCCAGACCGCTCTCGGCGCGCTCGCAGCCGGCCTGCTTGGTGGTGTTTCCGAACCGTCCCTGTACGGCATCCACCTGCGTTACAAGCTGGTCTACAAGCGCATGCTCGTGGGCTGCGGCCTTGGTGGCGTCGTCATTGCCGTCCTCGGCTGGCTCTTCCCGTCCGTCACCGCCGCCGGCCAGACCGTGCATGGTGTGACCACCACCGCCTTCGCCTTCACCTCGCTGCTGACCATTCCGGTCTTCGACCAGATGTGGGTGTACGCGGTGTCCATCGCGGTCTCCTTCCTGACCTCCTTCTTCCTGATCATCACCTTCGACTACCGCACCCCGGAACAGAAGGCTGAAGTGCTGGCCCGCGCCGCCGCCGATCAGAAGGCCGCCGCTCCGGCGGTCGAAGCCAAGGAAGCCGCTCCGGCTGCCACCACCGCCACCGCGACTGCTACCGCCACCAAGACCGAAGCTCCGGCCGCTGCCGCCGCCGCGACCACCGTGGTGAACGCTCCGGTCGCCGGCCACGTGATCGCCCTGGACGAAACCGGCGATCCGGTGTTCGCCTCCCGCGCGCTCGGCGAAGGCGTCGGCATCCAGCCGACCGACAGCGAGGTCGTGGCCCCGGTCTCCGGCGTGCTGCAGACCGTCGCCGAAACCGGCCACGCCTTCGGCATCAAAACCGATGACGGTGTGGAAGTGCTCGTGCACGTCGGCATCGACACCGTGAAGATGAACGGCGAGGGCTTTGCCGTCAAGGTCAAGGCCGATGAGCGCGTGAATGCCGGCGATCCGCTGGTTTCCGTCGACTTTGCTAAAGTGAAGGACGCTGGATACAGCACCACCACGCTGATGACGGTGCTCAACACCGCCGTCCTCACCTCCGTCGCGCCGAAGACCGGCATCGATGTCAAGGCAGGGGATGAGGTGATCGACATCCAGCGCTAACCTGTCACACAGAGGCGAAAAAGGGGTCGACGTGGACGTTCTTCGCGTATTCAACAACAATGTCGTATTGGCTAGAGACGGTGATCGTGAGGTGATTCTCACAGGCCGTGGAATAGGCTTCCAAGCCAAGCCGGGACAACATGTGGATGACGCGAAGATCGTCCGTCGGTTCATCCCCGTCGATGGCAAGGATCCCGACCGCATGGCGCAACAAGTGGCCGGGATCCCGCCCGAAATCATCAGACTCGTCACGGACGCCATGAACCGTACGGGGCTGAAAGAACAGGCAGACAAGCAGCCAACCCTGGTCATGGCGCTCGCCGACCACATCTGCGGCGCGATACAACGCGCGCAAAGAAAACAGAACATCGAATATCCGCTCGAAGCGGAAGTACGTTCCCTATACGCTGACGAATACGCCAAAGGCGTGGCGATGGTCGACGCGATGAACACGTATTTGGGTGGCGCGTTGCCCCGCAGTGAGGCGGTGGCGCTCGCCTTGCATTTGGTGAATGCCGGATTCTCCGGCGGCGACCTGTCCGCCACCTACACCATGACCGGCATCATCCAGCAGATGATCGCCGTCATCGAAGGCGCGTACGGCATCACGCTTGCGCAGGACAGCGTCAATGTGGCGCGATTCATCACGCATCTGCGTTACCTGTTCGTACGCATCCACCAGCATGAGCAGCTCGACGATGAGCCGCAACCAATCATCGAATCAATCAAAACCTCATATCCGAAGGCTTGCCAGTGCGCAAGGCAGCTTGCCGTGGTGGTGAAGATGCGTCTTGGTTCCGACCTTACGGAAGCCGAAATCGCCTATCTTGCCCTGCATGTGGCGCGCGTGACCAACGGAGTGAATCGGCAGGACGACTGAGTTTCCGGTATCTTCCGATATTCAGCAGCCCGTTCCGCGCATTCCTGACGGTTCCTAATCGTTCGACTGTTCGGCCGGCTGCCCGCTTGCCTGTTCGGTCGGCTGCGGTTTCGTTGGCGTAGCCGACATATTCGCGTTCAACGCCAGTATGCCGGTATCTTCGGAAGCGGCCTCCGGCACGCGCACGCATAGGGCCTGACGTTCCACGCTGAAACGGATGTGCTTCGTTTCAGGCAGCATATCGCCATCCACCTGCGCCAAAACAGGCCTCTCCAAAGTGATTTCCGCGCTGACGCCCTGCACCTGGTCGACGGTGGAGTTCGTGGACAGCGGACTCTGCTGAGCTTTGCCGGTGATGGTCTGGTGCAGCACGTCGCCGAACAGATTCGCCCAACCGATCAGGCCGCCGGACGTATCGATGATCTCGTAGTCGAGGATGCCATCGTCATAGGAAGCTTCGGGCATCAGCGAAAACATGGGGATCTGGCCGCAATTGCCCGCCATGAACGTGCGGAACGTGAGACCACGCGTGGAATGCGTGCTGCCGTCGGCGCTGGTGATGGTCACATTGCCCTTGTACTTCGGGGCGAACAGATTCTTCACGCCCGACACGAAATAAGCCAGCCAGCTGATGTTCTTCTTCAATTCCGGATCGGTGTCGTCGATCATCAGTGCGTCGAAACCGATGCCGGCGATGATGAGGAACGCATGCCCGTGGTCGGTGGTCTCATCATCCAGAAGGGTCAGACGGCCCACATCCACCAGACGGGAGCCGTGCGACGTGGCCACGGTGAGCGCCGCATCGATATCGTCCACGGGAATGCCCATATTGCGGGCGAACAGATTGCCGGTGCCGATCGGCACGATGCCCAGCGCATGCCCGGTACCCGACAGCGCGCTCGCGACGGTACGCACCGTGCCATCGCCGCCGACAGCCACCACCACATCGGCACCATGGTCCAACGCTTCGAACGCGCAGGCGCGACCGTCCTTGTCGAGCTGCGTTTCGATGAATTCGATCTGGGTGAGATGCTTCGCCTCGCAGAACTCCTTGATATGCTGCTTGCGCTGTTCCGCCTGGGGCTTTGAAGGATTGACTATGAACGCGTAATGCACTTGGTCATCGTCACGCTTGTCAAGCTTCTCCGCGAGCGTACGGTGCTTGTACGCGCGGTATCCGAAGAAGGCGGCCGCGCATACGGCGACCACGGCGATGATGACGAGCAGGACGATAACTGGCATAGGCATGCCTCTATTGTCTATGCGATTGCGCAAAAAGACGAATTCGACATGAAAAATTCGGCGTTCCCTCACGTTATATCCAAAAATGAGAACGATGGCGTCAGTGTCTGCTTTCGGCACTAGGCTGGGAAGCATGCTTGATATTCAATTCATTCGTGAACATGCTGACGTTGTCAAGGAATCCCAGCGTAAGCGTGGCGAATCGGTCGAACTGGTCGACGAGGTGCTGCGCTCCGACGAGGTTCGCCGTTCCTCTCTGAAGGAATTCGAAGCTGCCCGCGCGCAGCAGAAGGAGATCGGCAAGAAGGTCGCCGCCGCCCCCGCCGACGAAAAGGCCAAGCTGATCGCCGCAACCAAGGAACTCTCTCAGAAGGTCTCCGAATACAAGGCCGCAGCCGACGCCGCAGCCGAGGAATACACCACCGCCATGTGGAAGCTGTCCAACATCGTCGAGCCGGAAGCTCCGGAAGGTGGCGAGGACGACTACGTCGTGGTCAAGAAGGTCGGCCAGATCCGTGATTTCGCAGCCGAAGGCTTCGAGCCGAAGGACCACCTGACGCTCGGCCGCGGCGTGGCCGGTATCGATATGGAGCGCGGCGTGAAGGTCGGCGGCTCCCGCTTCTACTTCCTGCGCGGCCAGGTGGCCCGCATGCAGATCGCCATGCTCACCATGGCCGTCGACCAGGCCGAGGAACACGGCTTCACCCTGGCCATCACCCCGACGCTGGTGCGTCCCGAAGTCATGGCCGGCACCGGCTTCCTCAACTCCCATGCGGACGAGATCTACCGTCTGCGCGAGCCCGATGACCAGTACCTGGTCGGCACTTCCGAAGTGGCGCTCGCCGGCATGCACGAGAACGAGATCCTGAACCTTGAGAACGGCCCGCTGCGCTACTGCGGCTGGAGCTCCTGCTACCGCCGTGAAGCCGGCGCAGCAGGCAAGGACACCTCCGGCATCATCCGCGTGCACCAGTTCGACAAGGTGGAGATGTTCGTCTACGCCAAGCAGGAGGACTCCTACAAGGAGCATGAGCACCTGTTGGCCATGGAGCAGGAAATGCTCGGCAAGGTCGAGGTGCCGTACCGCATCATCGATACCGCCGCCGGCGATCTGGGCTCCTCCGCGGCACGTAAGTTCGACTGCGAGGCTTGGGTGCCGACCCAGGGCCGTTACCGTGAGCTGACCTCCACCTCCAACTGCACCGAGTATCAGGCCCGTCGTCTGAACATCCGCGAACGTATGGAGGATGGCAACACCCGCGCCGTCTCCACGCTGAACGGCACGCTGGCCACCACCCGTTGGCTGGTCGCCATTCTCGAGAACCACCAGCAGAAGGACGGCTCCATCGAAATTCCGAAGGCCATGCGTCCGTACATGGGCGGCAAGGAAGTCATCGAGCCGACCAAGTGGGAAGCCTGATTTTCCAAGACGTTCGCGTCTGATATGAATCCGTGAAAGCGGCGTTGGCATTTGTGCCGGCGCCGCTTTTCGTATGTTGGACGGTCCCAGTGCCGTTTGTGTCGTTCTGGGCAGATGCGTGTGCGGTTTTCTGTTGGAAGCGACGGGGATGGAGGCTGTGCCAGGTGTCGCACTTCCGCGCACTGTGGTATATTGGCGTTTCGTGCGTAGCAGCGATGTTAGGCGCAAAGGGTAGATGTCTGAGCGGTCTAAAGAGACGGTCTTGAAAACCGTTGAGGTGCAAGCCTCCGCGAGTTCGAATCTCGCTCTGCCCGCATCAATCAAGGGCTTACCGAAGGATTTTTCGGTAAGCCCTTTTCCATGCCGTTTATGGCGATTGTCGTTGTCGTGGCGGCAACGTCACACAATCCGTCGATCCGCGGCCCAACGGGTGAGCTCGGAACGGTTCGACAGCTGCAGTTTGCGCAGCACCGAGCTCATATGGGTCTCCACGGTCTTGATGGAGATGAACAGTTCCGAAGCCACCTCCTTGTACGTGTAGCCGCGCGCGATCAGCCGCATGACCTCCTGCTCGCGGTCGGACAGCCGGTCCAGCTCCTCATCATGAGCCCGTGCCGCACCATCAGCGCCGCCATCAGACCCCGCCGCCGGCACACCCTGGAAGGTCGAAAGTACAAAACCGGCCAGTTTTGGCGAGAACACGGCATAGCCCTCATGCACCTGCTTGATGGAGGACACCAGGTCGTCGCCGGAAATAGTCTTCGTCACATATCCCTGCGCACCGGCGCGGATCACGGAACCGACATCCTGCGGAGAATCCGACACGGACAGCGCGAGGAAGACGGTATCGGGGGAGTATGCGCGCGATTTCGTGAGGATTTCGGCGCCACCGCCGTTCTCGCCGCCCGGCACATGCACGTCCAGCAGCACCACGTCCGGTTTGGTCTGCGCGATCATCGCCACTGACCCCTCCACGTCGGCCGCCTGTCCGACCACGTCGAAATACGGCTGCAACGTGGCGATCACGCCCGCGCGGAACATCTCATGGTCGTCCACGACGGCGATTCTGATGCGCTGTTCCCGCTCGCTCATTCCTGCTCCTTGGTTCGATTGATTCATTGCCGCACCTGCTGCATGTGCCGTGTTCATTGCGCCGATTGCACGCCCGTATCGCCGTCCGCTGTGGTGGTCGTAGCGCTGTCCGCATCCTCCGCCGCTCCTGAAATCGGCATGTGCATGCGCACCTCCGTGCCCCAGCCGGGCCTCGACACAATCTCCACTGTACCGCCGCGGCGCTTGATACGTCCGATGATGGACTCGCGGATGCCCAGGCGATTCGCTGGAATGGCTTCGACGTCGAAGCCGTCGCCATGGTCGCGTACGAACACCTCCACCAGCTTGTCGCCGGCTTCGCAGTAGACGGACACCGGTTCGCCGCCATGCGTCACGGCGTTGACGAGCGCCTGTTGCGTGGCATCCAGCAGTGCATCGGTCTGCGTACTCGGCAGTGCGTCTCCCACCGTCACCACCTCAATCGGCTTACCGTGCGTATCCTCCACATGCGCTGCGATCTGCTTCAAACCGGCGTTGACGGAACGGTCCGACGTGGTGCGCTCCTGATATAGCCATTCGCGCAACTCGCGTTCCTGCTGCCTCGCCAGTGAAAACACGGTCTGCTGGTCGCCGGCATGCAACTGGATCAGCGCCAGCGTCTGCAGCACGCCGTCGTGCAGGTGGGCGGTCATATCGGCGCGCTCCTCCTCGCGTTCCTTCAGCGCGCGTTCCGTGCCCAAATCACGCACCAGCGTCATAATCCACGGCACAATCGCCAGCAACACGCCGACAAGCAGCGCCAAACCGGCGACGAGCATGGTGAACGTGGCGTGCCGTGCGGACTGCATAATGCGCACGTGGGTGGCGATGTAGATCGCGTACGCGACGAAAATGACCGCGATGCCGCCGAGCATCGTCCACAGCTGGCCTTCCTCCGCATTGAACCGCAGCCAGGAAACACCGATGCCGACCATGCCGAGCAGCAACGGCAACACCAGCGAACCCGGCATGCCTCCGGCCAGCATGATGCCGCATATGGCAAGTGCAGCCAGTCCGCTTAAGGCCAGCAATGCAGGTTTCGGCGCCTGCCTGAGCATCTGCTCCAGGCTTTCGGACGATGACGGGTTGCCTCCGGACGTAGCTGTATCCGCG
>OIDN01000311.1_pt1 | contig 14254 bp, 10 predicted proteins | sample 1581581 | NCBI WGS metagenome assembly OIDN01 (sample SAMEA3882535, study PRJEB24775) | human gut metagenome | biome: human-associated habitat; feature: intestine environment; material: feces | place: Netherlands | collected 2009/2010
ACCGGCAGATGGATATGAATATCTAGGTTGTTCGAGCGAACCGGCGAGCGTGCAGGTCTGCGGAAAAGAAGAGGCCTTATCCAAGATTGAAAGTATCAATATTCCAGCATCTGAATTGTCTATTGATGGGGCAACAGAAAAGATAGAGAAAGCATTTGACATTACAGATTATCTGCCGGAAGGTGTAGAACTGATTGAAGGCGCTTCGGGAAAGGTTACCGCAACTGCAATGATCGAACAGTTGGGAAATCGTACAATTGAGTTTATGGTTGCATCCATCAAACAGAATTATCTGGCAAAAAATCTTCAGGTAAGTTATGAGCCAGATGCTGAGGTGACACTTGTATTTCAGGGAGAGAAAGATACGCTGGATAGCCTGGATATCAGTAATGCAGTATCGGTAAACCTCCAGAATTACACGAAGGAAGGCACTTTTGACATACCGGTAGAAGTAGACCTTCCGGATGGAGTGACATTGACAAAACCAGTGACAGTGCAGCTTACATTGACTGAAAAAGAATCAACAGAGGATGAACAACCGGAAAATGACGCTGAGACAAATTAATGATACTTCATATTAATTAAAAAAATACAGGTCTAAATTAAAAAAGAATTAAGAAGGCTGGCATTGACAGTTTTCGATGCATATTATATGATATTGGAGTTAAAACTTCCAACTATCAGAGAGATAGAATAGGAGAATAACATGGTAAGCGATAAAGTAGTGATCAAAAATCCGACAGGACTTCATCTAAGACCGGCAGGATTGTTTTGTAAAACTGCAATGCAGTACAAGAGCAAGATCACAGTATACAAGAAGATGAAAAATGAAGAAGTGAATGCAAATGCTAAAAGTGTATTAAGCGTACTGGGAGCATGTATAAAAAGCGGAGATGAGATTACAATTATTTGTGAAGGAGAAGACGAAGAAACAGCACTTTTAGACATGGTTCAACTTGTGAAAGATGGATTGGGAGAATAAGTGGTGTTTATAAACTGGTATATTGTAACAGTGAAGAGACATTAGGAGGAAAAAGAAATGAGCAAAGCAACATTGGTAATCATGGCGGCAGGCATTGGAAGTCGTTTTGGAGGCGGAATCAAGCAGCTGGCTCCGATTGGACCAAATGGAGAGATTATCATGGACTACTCCATCTATGATGCATTAGAAGCAGGGTTTGACAAAGTTGTATTCGTTATCCGCAAAGATCTCGAGAAAGATTTCAAAGAGATCATTGGCAACCGTATTGAAAAAGAAGTAGAAGTAGCATATGCGTTTCAAGAGCTTGATGATATTCCGGAAAAATTCAGCGGAAAATTCACAGGAAGAACAAAACCTTGGGGAACAGGTCAGGCAATTCTTTGCTGTAAAGATGTGGTGGATGCTCCATTCCTTGTAATCAATGCAGATGATTATTATGGAAAAGAAGCATTTAAAGAAGCATACGCTTATTTGACAAACCTTCCATCTGCTGATATAATGCAGATTTGTATGGTCAGCTTTGTATTGAAAAATACATTAAGTGATAACGGCGGTGTAACCAGAGGCGTGTGCAAAGTAGACGGACATGGTATGCTTGCGGACATTGAAGAGACACATAACATCGAAAAAGAAGACGGAAAAGCTGTGATCCACAAAGAGGATGGAGATGTATTTCTTGACATTGATTCACCGGTATCTATGAATATGTGGGGAATTACACCTGAATTTTTTGAGATTCTTAAGACAGGATTTGATGAGTTCCTTGAGAAAACAGAGAGTACAGATCTGAAAGCAGAATACCTGCTTCCGACGATGATTGGAGATCTGTTAAGTGATGGAAAACTGGAAGTAAAAGTATTGCAGTCACATGACCAGTGGTTTGGTGTGACATACAAAGAAGACAAAGAATCTGTAACAGCAGCCCTTCGTGGATTGATTGAAGAAGGAGTTTACCCGTCAAAATTGTTCTAATTTAAGAAAAGGGATGTAAGATGGCAAAACGAAAAAAATCTGCTGGCAATTCTGCACGCAGAAAGAAAAGTACAAATAAGTATTCCCGCAGATCGGGAAGTAATAAGCTAGGGACTTTGTGTATCATTCTTCAGACGATTGCCAGTATAGCCTTAATGGCGGTATTGTATTTGTTGGGAATGATTCCGGATAAGTATCTGATACTGGTAGCAGCAATACTGTTTTTCTTATGGTGTGTGACACTGAATTCACAGGCGGCAAGGAGAAAACGGGGTACTTTGGGAAAAGTGTTCAGTTTACTTATGGCAGTTGTGATGTTTACTGGAAGTTATTATGTCGCTCAGGCTAATAATATGATTGGGAAGATCACAGGCAGCAACTATAAAGTGGATAAGATGGTTGTTGCAGTGCGAGCGGATGATTCGGCAGAGACAATAGAAGATGCGGCAAACTATACGTATGGTGTACAGTTTGAGAAAGGTGCTGACAATATACAGACAGCTGTAACTGATATTGAAAAGCAGATCGGCGTTGATACGATCGAAGTGAAAGAATACGATTCTGTTCAGGATCAGGCACAGGCTTTGATTGATGGAGATTGTGATGCAATCATTTATAACAGTGCATATACAAGTCTGATGGAAGAAACAGTAGACGGTTATAGCGAAAAAGCAAAGGTATTATACACATTTAATATCCGTGTGGAATTGAAGTTGGGAAACAAGGATACTATGGCAACAGATGACAGTATTATAAAAGAACCATTTACAGTTTATATCAGTGGTATTGATGTTTATGGTGATGTATCAGAAACAAGCCGAAGTGATGTGAATATTATTGCAGTTGTGAACCCGCAGACACATCAGATATTACTTGTAACAACACCACGTGATTATTATGTTCCTATTCCGGGGATTTCAGGAGGACAGAGAGATAAGTTGACACATGCGGGAATCTACGGGATAGATGCATCTATGAGAACGTTGGGTGAATTATATGAAACGGATATTAATTATTATGCGAGATTGAATTTTACATCCATGATTGACATTGTAGATACACTTGGAGGAATTGATGTATATTCAGAGTATGCGTTTACAACAAGTGAAGATTCTGAACATGTAATGGATGTGCAGGAAGGATATAATCACTTCAATGGTGAAGAAGCACTTGCTTTCTGTAGAGAGAGACATAATGTTCCAGGCGGAGACAACCAGAGAGGAAAAGATCAGCAGGCAGTTATTACTGCTATGTTGAAGAAGTGTTTGTCACCGACTATGCTCTTGAAAGCGAATGCTATTATGGAACAGGTGAGTAAAGATATAGAGACCAATATGTCTCAGGAAGAGATTAATGCGTTGATCAAATATCAGTTAAGTAATAATCCAGCATGGACGATTCAGTCTGTAGCAGCGGAAGGTACGAATACAACTGGAATTTGTTATTCTAGTGGTGATACAGAACTCTTTATTATGGAGCCGGTTGAATCTTCTGTGCAGAATATTATTGATCTGGCAAACATTGTAGAAGAAGGTGGAGTGTTGCCGGAAGGTGAACAATTGAATTGAGAATGGGGGATATGCAGAACTAGATGTAATCATTGCAAATGGTGAACAGGTAAAAGAGAGATAATTAATATATAAGTAAGTATTTGAATTAAATCAGAGGACGGAAAAATAGAGATGATTCTCGTTTTTCTGCCCTCTTTTTGCTTTATAGAAAATTCCGATTTTGGATAAGAGGGAAATGGACATGACAATAGGACGATAGTTCGATTTAGAAGATATAAAAACCTTCTTCTCCAAATAAATCGTCAAAAGGGTTGTCTTCATTCAGAAAATAATCCATATCCAGAAGGTCGTCCCCACTTATATGGCAGATGTCCTCTGATGTCAATCCTTCCGGTGGATTTTATATGTGCATTGAAATTTGAAATTTAAAGCGGTAGGTTTTTCGGTGCCCTCAATTGATGGGCAGGGGAGCTGAATAGGTACAGCCTATTTTTTATATATTAGGAAAGTCCTTTCCTAATATATAAAAAACGCTCCGCTCAGGATGCGCACTGCGGCGTACAAGGTAGGTGTCGCAAGCGACCGCCGCAGGCGCAAGAATGTGCCAAGGCACATTCTTTGTTCTGATTAAATTTAACAATAAAATAAAAAATATTAATAAAAATACAGAATATAACAAAAATATGAAAAAATAGATTTACAATTTGATGAAAATATGAGATTATAAATACATATTAAACTCGTGAGGAGGTTTCACTATGAAGAGGAAAAAGTTTATTGCCTTACTTTGTGTAGCAGCGACAAGTGCAAGTCTTGTTACACCAGTAATGGCAGAAGAGAATCAGGCAGTAGAAGCTGTACAGGAGACAGCAGTAGAACAGGAAACTACAGGTCAGGAAACAACAAAGCAGGAAGCCCCGGCAGGAGAAGTACCAGTAGAAGAGGGAGCGGAAGAAAAAGAAATACCTGCGGAGGAGGCAGAAGAACCGGTAGAAGAGGCAGCACTTATTCCGGAAGAGTCAACAGCAGAAAATCCAGAGAATGAAACATCAGAAGCGACGAATACAGTTGATACATATACTGAAGATGGACTGTATGAGGAAAATGGAGAAGTTTACTATTACAAAGATGGTGAGATGGTCACAAATAAAATAGTAGAATTTGAAGCAGAGGATGGCACCATTTTTGCACATTACTTTGATTATGATGGGACAATGTTGAAAAATGCTTATCATTATTATGTGAGTGGGTATGATGATAATGATAATTACTTTGCTGGAGAGATTCGAGTTGATGATAATGGTTATCTTTGTACAGGATGGTATTCAGAAGATGGTTACTGGAGATATTATAGCGAAGAGGACTATTTCCTTTGCACTTCAGAGATTATAGAGGATAATGGAAAACAGTATTATGTTGACAGTTATGGTAACATGGTAACGAATACTACGGTGATAAAAGATGGCGTTACATATGTTGCTGATTCTACAGGAGTTTTATCTGTTAAAGATATGGCAGATAAAACTGAATGGGTAAAAAGTGGGGAAGACTGGTATCTGTATGTAGACGGAGAACTTGTAAAAGAAAACTATTATGAATATAGTGGCAAGACGTATTATTTTGATCAAGAAGGTCGCATGGGGACTGGCATCTTTGTGGATAAAACAGGAAAAAGATGTATGGCAGAGCCAAGTGGTGCTGTGATCACGAATCCTACAAAGGGATGGAACAAGTCATCCGAAGCAGACATATGGTATTATTATAAATCAAACGCAGAGGGTGATTTATATCCTGTTGATAATGAGATGCTGAATTTGAATGGTAAGAAATATTATATTGATTGGAATGGACGGATGACAACTGGTGCGTTCTATTATGATGGATCCACGTATTTTGCAAATACTAATGGAGAAATACAGGAAAAAGCATCTTGGTATATAGATAGTAAAGGAAACTGGTACTATGTCAAACAAGATGGTAAAGTTGTTACAGCTGATATCTACAAAATAGGAAATAAATCTTATATATTTGATGGCGATGGAGTAATGCAGAAGGGTACCGTCTGGTATAATGGAAAGATGTACCTGACAGATAACAATGGAGCAGTTATCAGCACGAATGGCTGGTATTTGAAGAAGGGCGATTGGTATTATATAAATAAGGATTCATCAATCGTGACAGATGAGTTTAAAGAAATTGATGGTAAGCTTTATTACTTTGAATACGACGGAGTAATGAAGACGGGGGATTTCTCTATATATGATTCAGAAACTGGAACTTCAAAAAGATATTACGCAGATGAAAATGGTAGAAACGATTGGTATCAGGCAGGTGTTGACTGGTATTATGCAGATGCCAATGGACAAAAGGAGACAAATAAGTGGATTGATGGAACATATTATTTGAATGAATTAGGAGCTATGGTAAGAGGTACTTGCAGAATAGAAGGAATTGAGTATTTCTTTGATAACAATGGCAAATATATAGGTACTTCTGCTAAAGATGGCTGGAGTTATTCAGATGGTAGTTGGTTCTACTATAAAGATGGAAAAGCATATACTGGTTGGGTTAACAATAAGTATTGGGTTGAAGATGGCGAACTTTGTACAGGTGGGTTTATAGAAGATAGTGGCAAGTGCTACTATGTGAATTGCGAAGGAATTTACCAGACAGGCTGGATTAAAACTGAAGAAAATGGATGGTGGGGTGAATGGACATATGCCAATGCCAGCGGCGAAATTGTAAATGATGGATGGCAGTCTATAGGAGGAGACTGGTATTATTTTAAAGGTGGAGTAATCAACCAATTCCCGATTATTGAAACAGAAGATTGTGGGGCATGTACATTTAAATCAGATGGTCGGTATACAGATATAGCAAAAAGATCAAATTGGTATTATATTAATGAAAAATGGTATTATGTAAAAGCAGACGGAAGCCTGGCAAGAGGAAAAGAAACAATAAATGGACATACATACTACTTCAACAGTGACTTTACTTCAGCGCTACTTCAAAATGAATATTATAGCGAATATGATAATAATAGTAATAAAAATGTCTCAGTCTGGGTGAACAGTAATGGCGAAAAGGACATGAGTAATGGTTGGAAATACAATGGACACACGTACTATTATGTAGAAAACGGAGCATTCAAGAACGGTTGGTTATCTTATGGAGGAAACTGGTATTATCTTAGACCAGGAATGGCTCGTGGAATCGAATATGTTGAGTATAATGGAGAATATGAATATGCATTTTTTGATGAGAATGGTGTTTATCATAAGCTGACGGATGGCTGGAAGTCGATAAAGACAGAAGAGGGATTCACAGACTGGTATTACGTTAAGAATGGAAAACCGGCAAGCGGATATGTAGATGGATATCATTTCTATGGAAATGGTTATTTGGCTACAGGAATTCACTGGTCAGATTCTGGAAAAATATATTATTATGATGAAAATGGAAAAATGCTTAAGGGAACTGGATGGTATTTAGACAAATATGATGATACATGGCATTATATTTATTCAGATGGCACAATGGCTACTGGTGAGAGAACAATTGGAGGAAAGAAATATTGGTTCACAGGCTATGGAGACTGGATTAGATAAAAGATAATAAAACAAAAAGAAAAGGAAAGAATTGTCCGAAGAAGGGATTCTTTCCTTTTTTCTTTTGGGATATTTGTTAGAGAAATGTAGACAAAATATTTGAATTACGATAAAATGATATTCGTTATAGGTTTTTTTGCGATGAAAAGGAGGTGTAAGCATGTATAAGAAAAGAGGGATTTTTGTACTGTGCTGTCTTGCGGCGGTGTTGGTTGTTGGATGTGGTCAGAAAGAGAACAAAAATACAGAGGAACAGATTCAAACGGACAACAAGCAGGATACAACAACTGATTATAAAGATAACTTAAAAGAAGATGAAACACAAAAAGCTGAAAAAACAGAGATACAGAAAATCATAACAGTGTATTCTGTGAATCTAGATAGCGGAGAGATTCAGTCAGAGGAAATTAAAGTGAATCAGTTGAGTGGAGAAGAGATATGGACAGCACTGAAAGAAAGAGATGTTTTGACGACAGACTGTAAATTGAATACATGTAATGTAAATACAGAAGAAAAAAAGATTGATCTGGATGTTGATGGTACCTTTGGAAATTACATAAGAACTATGGGTGCCACAGAAGAACAAGAAGTACTTAAGTGTATCGTGAATACATTCCTGGATAGTTATAGTTGTGAGAAAATTAAGATAACAGAGAATGGTCAGCCATTGGAAACTAGTAGTGCAGTCCTGGATGGTTATATGACAAAGCAGTAAAGCAATGGAGGATACAAAAGATTGGAAAATCTAATGAAAAAGTGTATTGTATTTTTGATGACAGCGATTTTGGCAATAACGACAGTTCCTACTCCAATATGGGCGAATGAAAATTGTGAAAATAGTATCGCAATCACTGAAAATGCAGAAAAAGATATTCAGGACACGGTAACAGATCCGCGTTTGAATTATATTTATGTTGAATAGCCGTATCTGGAATCACCAGATACGCAGAAAATTGCCGTGTCTTGGGGAGATGGTACAGAAAATATTACTGAGATGTCAGCTGTAGTAAGTGGACCAGAAGGTGAAGAAATATGGTATGCATCAGAAGAGACGGATACAATTTATTTGTTTGAACGGGCCTATACGGAACAAGAGAAAGGAATCTATCAAATAACTGAACTTAATCTTGTAATTCAAGGGGTGACATATACCTATTCACTTGCAGAGTTAGGTGCAGAAACAGTATTTGGTGTGGATGAAGAATACGAAGGAATCGAGCAACTGTCACTAGTGGATGATGAAGGGATGTCGACTGATATTGCAGCGTATAATATCGATGAAGCTGGAAATGTGACAGAAAAGGAAAGTCTGGAAGAAGCAATCAATCAGGCAACAGCAGAAATGCCAGCTATGATGTGTGATGATGGAGTACAAACACGGAATACGAATCTTGTAGTTGCACTAGATCCAGGACATGATTCATCACATGCAGGTGCTTCAGCAAATGGGGTCCGGGAAGAGGTTCTTACATTAAAGATTGCACAGTATTGTAAGGCGGAATTGGAAAATTATGCAGGAGTATCTGTTTACATGACCCGGACGAGTGCAGCGTGTCCTCATCCGGGAGGAAGCTCTGCAAAAGATATTGAGCAGAGAGTTGCTGATGCAGCGAAGGCAGGAGCAAGTATTTATGTCAGTATTCATTTAAATTCTTCTAAATCATCTTCAGCGAAAGGTGCAGAGGTGATTTATCCGAATTTGAGTTGGAAACCACAAGTAGGTGCAGACGGTAAGAGACTTGCAAAATTAATAGAGGATGAACTTGTAGGGATTGGATTGGAAAGAAGAGCAATTTACAGCAAAAATACAACGATAGGGGAAACCTATGAGGATGGATCGATTTCTGATTATTTTACAGTTCAGATTTCAGCAAAAGAACATGGAATACCTGGAATTATTGTCGAACATGCATTTGTAACAAATAGTTCAGATGTGAATAATTATTTGAATAATGAAGCAGGATTGAAGAAACTTGGAGTTGCAGATGCAACAGGAATCGCGAAATACTTTGGTCTTGAAAAAGAAGGTTGGCAGAAAGATTCAAAAGGTTGGTGGTATCAATCAGGATCAGGTTATTTAAAGAATCAGTGGGCTTTAATTAATGGAAACTGGTATTATTTTGATTCAGATGGTTATATGAGAACAGATTGGCAGAAAATTAAAGGATCCTGGTATTATCTTGGAGATGCCAATGATGGAGCAATGAAAACCGGTTGGGAGTATATTAATGGCTTTTGGTATAATTTCGGAAAAGCTGGAGATGGCTCCATGAAAACGGGTTGGTACAAACCGAATGAAAACTGGTATTATTTAGGCGGGTCAGAAGATGGAAGAATGCAGACCGATTGGAAAAAAATAGATAATAGCTGGTACTATCTTGGTGGAACAGATGATGGTTATATGAGAACAGGCTGGCAGAAACTGGGAGATGTCTGGTATTATCTCGGAGATCGAAATGATGGCTCCATGAAAACAGGCTGGTATGTAATCGATGGTAAGAAATATTATTTCGATCAATCGAGTGGAATTATGCAGACAGGTTGGAAGCAGATAGAAGGTGCTTGGTATTATTTTGACGATAATGGTGTTTACGATGCTTCAAAAAAACATACAGATATAACAGACAATAATGGTACTATTAATAATGGAGGGAACACTTCGACAAAGAAGGATGAGGGGAATATCGAAAGTAAAGTTGTGGAAGGAACATATCTGATAGAAGGAACAACATCTGTTTCAGTGAAACAGATGACAGATTATTTTAGACAGAGTAAATACTCTTATCCAACGGATATTATGAAAAAGGGAGGAGCTTCTACGCTAGAGGAGTTCTGTCAGATCTATTATGAGGAAGCAGAAAAAGAAGGTATTAAAGCGGAGGTTGCTTTTGCACAGGCAATGAAAGAAACAGGCTGGCTTCAGTTCAAGGGTGATGTTAAGGCAGAACAGTATAATTTTGCGGGAATGGGTGCAACCGGAAATGGTGTTACAGGCGAATCATTTAAAGATGTAAGAGAAGGTGTGCGCGCCCAAATCCAACATCTGAAAGCGTACGGATCAACGAAGGATTTAAATCAGACTTGTGTAGATAATCGCTTTAAATACGTAGAACGCGGATGTTCAATCTATGTAGAATGGCTGGGGATTCCAAATAACCCAGAGAATAAAGGATGGGCAGCAGCAGATGGATATGGTGTTGATATTGTAAAGATGATTCAGAAAATGAAAAGTCTGTAAATGTTGAAAAATGAAAAGAGGAAATACAAAAGTGAAGAATGAGAAGTATTGGTCAAAACTTGTTATTGGTGCTATTTGCATGATGGCAGTGGCAACAGTTCCTACTAGAGTTAATGCTGAGACATTACCTGAAGAAAAGGATACTATTGAGTCTGAAATGGCAGATTTACAAGAAGATATTGTGTTGGAATCAAATGAGGTGGTGGAAGCACAAGATGATTTGCAAACGCCGAAGGAATCGGAGAATCCGGAGACTGCAGGAGAATCGGAAGAACCAGATAATTTAGGCAATTCAGAAAAACCAGAAGATGTAAAACTTGAACCGGGATGGAATCTTATTGACGGAAAAAAATATTACGCAGATGCGAATGGAAAAATCACGACAGGCTGGGTAAAGTATGAAAATAGTTGGTATTATCTGCAGACGGAAAAAGAGTGTCCTGAAACACCAGGAGCTATGAAGACAGGCTGGTTTAAGCAGAATAATAACTGGTATTATTTAAATCCAGCAAGAGACGGTAAAATGGTTGCATCCGAATGGATGCTAATTGACGGAAGATGGTATCACTTCTATGGTGGTGGTGGAATGGAAACCGGATGGACAAAACAAAATGGAAACTGGTATCATCTGAATGCAAATGGAGCCATGGAAACAGGATGGATCATAATGAATGATGACTGGTATTATTTATATCCGGCAGGAAATTCGTCAGTTGCACCAGAGGGAGCAATGGCGGTTAATACAGTAATCAATGGTTATGTAGTTGCACCAGATGGAGTGTATAATGAAGCTTATCAAGGGGCATATAATGTTTTGAATCGGGTTGGCTGGAATCTATGGGCAGCATACAACTGGTCAGCAAATCTTCCATATGTGAATTATTCGAATGATCCGTCACCAGGAAGTAAAAATTTTGCGATTCATGGATTTAAGACCAAAACAGGAGATTGTTATGTTATGGCCGGGACTTTCTATTATATGGCAAAACTATTAGGATATGATGCACACCAGATTGCGGGATATGTTCCACTCCGAAGTGGAAACATGGGAGTACATTCTTGGGTTGAGATTGATATGAATGGAAGTACATATGTTTTTGATCCTGATTTTACACATGAGTCAGGAAGAAATGGTTATCAGATTTCTTATGGAATGTCTGGAACTTGGAGATATTCGAATTATTATAGAATGAATTAATAATAGAAAGGAAGAGTAGGAATGAAAAGGAAGGTACTTGTTACTCTTTGCTTATGCATGATTGGTCTGGCTGGAACGGTTACAGGATGCGGAAGTAAAAAAGAAGAGACACCGGTAGTTGAAGAAGAAAAAAAAGAACCTGAACTGAAAGCAATTGGTCAGGAAGATAAAGAGGCATTTAAAGTAGAAGTAAAGAATGCAACTGGAAAAAATATTAAAGGCATTGCGATTAAGTTGACAGATGAGGATGCTTATCCAGAGAATATGCTGGAAGAAGGAGATGTTTTTGCTGATCAGGAAAGCAGAAATCTTTATTACAAAGCTCTGGAAAAAAACGAGAATGAAGATGTGACGGAAGAATCTGAAACAACAGAAAATGATGGAACAGATGATGAGAAAGTTTTAGAGCAGGGATATGACGTCCAACTGACATTTGAGGATGACAGTACAGCAGAATTGCATGCATTCCCATTTGGAGATATCGAAAAAGGGGATCTTTGTTATGCAGATGATGTGGCTTATCTCACCTATACAAGTATTGAATCTAAAGAACAGATTGATACGAAAGAAGCGGAACTGGCAGTGAAGCAGGCGGCAGAGCAGAAAGCCGCAGAAGAAGCAGCAGCACAGGCTGCGGCAGAGCAGAAAGCCGCAGAAGAAGCAGCAGCACAGGCCGCAGCAGCACAGGCCGCAGCAGAACAGGCAGCGGCTAGAAAAAAAGAAGCGGAACAGGCAGCAGCGGCGTCCAAACAGCAGAAGAGTTCTGGAAATTCTACAAGTAGCAATAACAATAGCAATCCAGCTCCATCTGAATCCTATAGTAATTCAGGAGATACAGGGAATTCTGAGTCATCAGGAGATGATGGATGTCTGGATGATGGATTATTATATTAGAAGTATACGAAAAGGAGATGGGGATGGAGCATATTCCCATCCCTTTTTAGGGTAAAAGAGGAAAATATGTCATTATTATCAAATGTTTTTATTTTGTTTGTGGCAGGGAGTGTAGCGATTTATTATATACTGCCACAGAAGGTTCAATGGTGTGGTCTTCTGGTGATGAGCTACATATATTATCTTGCGGCAGGTTCAAAATATATTTTGTTTCTTTTGTTTTCAACAATAGTTACATATGTGAGTGGAAGACTTATAGGGAGTCAGATTGGTAAGAATAAGAGGAAAGCAAAGAAATTTTTGATTGCAGGCTTGATTCTTAATTTTGGAATGCTTGGTGTGGTGAAATATACGAATTTCATTCTTGAAAATATGAATTTGATATTTCATGTGAGTATCCCTGGAATGAAACTATTACTTCCACTTGGAATATCATTCTATACGTTTCAATCGTCCGGATACTTACTGGATGTATATTGGAAAAGAGATACAGCAGAAAAGAATCCTTTTCGTTATGCATTGTTTGTATCTTATTTCCCGCAGATTCTGCAGGGACCGATTGGACGACACAGTAAAATGGCAGGGCAGTTGTATGAAGGACATAAATTTGAATTAAGTAGATTATGTCGGGGGACACAAAGAATTTTGTGGGGATTTTTTAAGAAGATGGTTCTTGCTGACTGGTCAGTAGTTTTTGTAGAAGCTATTTTTGGAAACCCTGACCAGTATCATGGACTGGCGATATTTGGCGTCTTGTTTTATTCTATTCAACTATATGCTGATTTTTCTGGCGGGATGGACGTAGTGATTGGAATTTCGGAAATGTTTGGAATAACATTGGATGAAAACTTTAAGCGACCGTTTTTTTCAACATCCATTACAGATTTCTGGCATCGCTGGCATATCACATTAGGAACATGGATGAAAGATTATGTGTTTTATCCATTAACGCTTTCAAAATGGATGGGAAAATTCAGAAAAGCGGCTAAGAAAAAAATGGGGAAGAAGATTGCGGTTAAGCTTCCAATCTGTGTGGCGAACCTGATTGTATTTTTTTTGGTCGGGGTCTGGCACGGTGCAGCATGGAAATACATAGCATATGGTATGTTTAATGGCATAATTATTGCGTTTAGTGGTATGATGGGAGATCAATATAAGAAGTGGAAGAAGTCTTTGCATATTACAGGTAAAGAAAACTGGTATCATGTGTTTATGATTTTAAGAACTTTTATATTGGTGAATATCAGCTGGTTTTTTGATTGTTCGGATACAGTTGGACAAGCAGTCAAAATGATGAAATATGCAGTGACATCCTTTGAGCCGACACAACTTTTCCTGATTCCGGCGGGCAGAGAAGGAGTTGCATTTACGCCATATGCGTTGATGATTCTTCTAGGTGGATGTATAGTTTTGTTTATTGTAAGTGTATTACAGGAACGTGGAATCAAGATTAGAGAGAAAATTTCAGAAAGAAGTTTTGCGGTTCAATTTATTCTTTATGCAGGACTGTTACTTTCAATTGGATTTTTTGGCTCTACAGCAGCAGTGAGGGGATTTATATATGCACAATTCTAAAAGAATAAGAAGAATGATTATAGCAATTGCTTTAATTATAGTAATATTACTTGGACTGGATTATATATTGTATCCATGTACTTTTATGAGAAATGATATTCATACAGTGACGACACAGAAACATCAGGACATCTTTATGGGAACTTCTCATGGAAAGATGAATATAGATCCCAAAACAATTTCATCCGTGACAGGAAGGACAGGACATAACCTTTGTGTTGGAGGAGAATACGGAATTGACGCATATTATTTAGCAAAATTATTGCTTGAGAA
>OIDN01000312.1_pt1 | contig 14216 bp, 11 predicted proteins | sample 1581581 | NCBI WGS metagenome assembly OIDN01 (sample SAMEA3882535, study PRJEB24775) | human gut metagenome | biome: human-associated habitat; feature: intestine environment; material: feces | place: Netherlands | collected 2009/2010
CGTGAGCGCTGACGGAGAGGGTAAGCCCGACTGAGAGGTTGTACGAAGGATCGCGTTACAATCGAGATAAAGGGAACAGTAACTATGGCAGAACAACTCTGGAAAGGCCGTTTCTCCAAGGCGGTCGATTCGCGCGTCAATGATTTCAACTCCTCCATCCGTTTTGACCAGCGGATGATCGCGCAGGATATGCGCGGCAGCGGCGTCCACGCCGCCATGCTGGCCAAGCAGGGCATCATCTCCGAAAAGGACTGCGAGGATATCCTCAGCGGGCTGGCCTCCATTGCCGACGATCTGGCAAGCGGTGCGCTGGAGATCGACCCCAACGCCGAGGATGTGCACACCTTTGTGGAGCAGACCCTCACCGCCCGCATCGGCGATGCCGGCAAGCGGCTGCACACCGGCCGCAGCCGCAACGATCAGGTGGCGCTGGATATCCGCCTGACCCTGCGGGACTACAGCCACACCCTGCAGGCTTACATCGTGGAGCTCATCAAGGTCATCTGCAGGAAGGCCGCGGAGAATACCACCGCTGTCATGCCCGGCTACACCCACCTGCAGCGCGCCCAGCCCATCACCTTTGGCCATGCGCTGATGGCCTACGCCTCCATGCTCCTGCGCGACCTGCAGCGCTTTGAGGATGCCACCGCCCGCATGGATGCCCAGTGCCCGCTGGGCTCCGGCGCTCTGGCCGGTACCACCTACCCGCTGGATCGTCAGTTCACCGCCGAAAAGCTGGGCTTTGCCGCACCCTGTGCCAACAGCCTGGACGGCGTTTCTGACCGTGACTTCTGCATCGAGCTGGCCAACGCCATCTCCATCTGCATGATGCATCTGTCCCGCCTTTCCGAGGAGATCATCCTCTGGTGCAGCTGGGAGTTCAAGTTCATCGAGCTGGACGATGCCTTTACCACCGGCTCCTCCATCATGCCCCAGAAGAAGAACCCCGATGTCACCGAGCTGATCCGCGGCAAGACCGGCCGCGTCTACGGCGACCTGAACACCCTGCTGGTGATGATGAAGGGCATTCCTCTGGCCTACAACAAGGACATGCAGGAGGACAAGGAAGCCGTGTTCGACCAGGTCGACACCCTTGAGGTGCTGCTGCCCGCCTTCACCGGCATGGTCGCCACCATGCGCTTCGATACCGAACGTCTTGCGGCCGAAGCCCCAACCGGCTTCGCCCTGGCCACCGACATCGCCGAATGGCTCGTCAAGAACGGTGTGCCGTTCCGTCACGCGCACGAGCTTTCCGGCGCCTGCGTCAAGATTGCCGAAGACCGTGGCCAGGAGCTGTGGGATTTGACCGACGAGGACTTCATCAACGTGTTCAAGGACTTCCTGCCGGCGGACAAGGCCCCGCAGGTGCGTGAAGTGCTGTCCACCGAAGGCTCCGTCTCCGCCCGCAACGGCAAGGGAGGCACCTCCCCGCTGCGCGTGCGCGAACAGATCGTTTCCGCCAAGACCGCCATCGAGCAGCTACGCGCCTTCGCCAACTCCGTGTCTGACGGTTCCGCATACAAGTCGCCCGAATCCCTGCTCAAGTAATCCCTATCAAGCAAGGAGCAAAAAGCGGTGCTGTTGACGCGCACGCAGATACGACGGCTGGTCTACGCGCACGGCCGGGAGATTCTGGAACATGACCACATGGCCATCGAAAGGGTCTGCTACCAGCATGGCGTGGTCACCACATTCGCCCATTCCATTCGTGTGGCTTGTCTGTCCGTCTGGCTGGCAGACAGACTGCACCTGTGGAATAGGGTTGATCTACGTTCGTTGATTCGCGCCGCTTTGCTCCATGATTACTTTCTTTACGATTGGCATGACTGGGACAACGGCACCCATCGGCTACACGGATTCACACATGGTGAAACGGCCATGTGCAACGCCATACGGGATTTCAAACTCAACCAGATCGAACGGGACAGCATCGAACATCACATGTTCCCATTGACTCCCTATCCGCCGAAGTACATCGAAGGATACCTTGTCACCGCGGCCGACAAAATCAGCGCCACGAAGGAAACGCTCTCTTTCGATCGTTTCGACAAACCCGCATCCGGACAACCGACGGACAGGAGCTGATGGCTGTGGCGCTCACACTCGAATATTTGTTCCTTTGGTTCCTGTTGTACGCCTTTATCGGATGGGTGTACGAGTCGGTTCTCGTGTCCGTTTCGGAACGTCGATGGGTCAACCGTGGTTTCCTTAACGGGCCGTTGTGCCCAATTTACGGATGCGGCGCGGTGCTTGCGATCGTGCTGTTGCATGACTTCACGAATCCCATCGAGATTTTCCTTATCTCCTCATTTGGCGCGAGCATACTCGAGTACATCACCTCTTGGGGCATGGAAAAGCTGTTCCACGCCAGATGGTGGGATTACAGCCATTACCGATTCAACATCCAAGGCCGCATCTGTCTGCTCGGCGCAATCGTATTCGGATTCGGCGGAGTATTGATCATCGATGTGGTCCAGCCGCAGGTCGAACGGCTCACCGCCATGATTCCGCTGCTTGCCGTGCACGTGATATGCGCGGTCGCCGCCATCGTCGTTATCATCGACACCATCGTCACCGTGGTGGGCATTGTCGGTCTGTCCGAGCGTCTCGCCAAATTCAGCGAAGCGGTGCAGGATCGTGCGGAGAAGGCCGGAGACTCCTGGCAGTGGGGCAAAGAGGAGTTCCGGGAAAAGATGCATGATTTGTCGGAATCGTCGCAGGAACGTGTCGCCAATATGCGTCAGCTTGTCTCTTCCGCGTTGAATTGGCAGCAACGTCGTATGATCCGCTCCTTCCCACGCATGCGTTCCACGGACTCCACCAAATACAGCAAGATCATGGAAACCGTGCGTGAGATGCTGCGCCGAAAGTAAGTTTCCACCGGCCACACGTGTCGTATAGCGTGTGTCCAAAAAACGATTTGCCCCGCCAACCTGCGTTGCGCACGCTGACGGGGCAAATCCCTTTATGCATCACATCGGATAGGAGCTACGACACTTGCGATGTGGCCGACCCCTTGTAATCGGTGATGCCGGCACCAATGTTCGGATGCTGCGCCGAATACGCCTGGTCCACACAGTAGAACGCCAGAAGCACGACGGCCACAACGGTGAGCTTTCTTGTATCGATACGACTCAGCAAGTTGTCCAATGCAGGAGCCAGCAGATACACGATCGCCAAACCGCCCAAACCAAACGTCAGCAGACCCTCGGCACAGATACGACCATTGAGATTGAGAAAATAACCGGTGTAATCCCACCAGCGTTGTCCTCCGTGGGTCTTCTCCAGATACCAGGACGAGAAGTACTCCAACCCGCCACACAAGACCATGGCGGCCAGGAACTCGAACAAGGGCTTCTTCCTCAACTTCTTCAGCAGAATAAGGATAATCACTCCGCCGGTGCCATAGATCGGCAGCCATGGCCCATGCAGCGTGCCACGATTCACGAACGTTCCTTCGGAAATGAAGGCGAGGCTCACCTCCCATACCCATCCCACGAAACAGAAGATGAAGAACATCATGACCAGATTGACCAACGAATAGCTGCGATCGGAGCTGACGGTGCGGGATTCGCGGAACCGGAACGCCATCGGCGCCGGAGCCAGACGACCAGGATAGATAGCGCCGTTCAGAATCTCCCTGCCGGTATCGATCTGATGCAGTTGCTCGCGATACTCCTCATACTTGGTCACCGACCGCGCATGCAGGATACGCACGCCCAACCATTCGGACAGGAACCCGACGAAACCGTTCGGCTTGTCCACCGGAACAAGATTGCTGGACAACTGCTCCACCGTTTCGGCAACATCACCATAAGCGGCATGCAATGTCTCAGCGGAGGCCTTGCTGTACAGGTATTCGTCGCTGAGCAGCTCGCTTCCCTCCAATCCCGAATCCTTGGACAATCCGCGCACATGCACGTAATATTCGACGAAAAACGCCGCGTTATAGCCGTTGGAATAGAAGATGCCGGTCAGGCCAAGCGTGCAGGTGGACAGGCCACCAGCCAAGGAACGACAGGTCGGCCACGAAACACTCCCACTTGTGACCCTTCATCATGCGCCTGGACAGGCTGATGGCCTCCCGTGCCCCGATATTCGGATTTTCGGCGACGATGTAGGGCACCATACGGTAGGAATACGGTTTGATGAACGCGCCGATGATGGTGAACGTCCACAGGAACAGGAACACGTTCTCGAGCAGCATCACCTTCGCCATCGACAACCATTTGCGCGTGGTGATCGGGTAGAGGAAACGGCTCACGGGAAGTTTGTCGTAGGTCCGCCCCTCAAGCAGCATGCGCATCATGACCACCCGGTATGTCTGCTGGACGAACAGCCATACGAAAAGGTAAACGGCCAGGGATACGACGATTGGTACGGCCACTGCGACGCCGTCATTATGCACGATGGAATTGGCCGCATCGGCCATCGACAGAATGACCGAACCCGATGAGAACGAGTTGAGCAGAGACGCGAACACGCCGCGTTTACGCCCCATCATGGCATTGGTGTCGTTTTGCACGATCTGCTCCTGATTGTGCTCCACTTGCCTGCGTGCCTGGCTTTCATCGCCGACAAGCAGGTTCTCCAACACTTTCGACACGTTGTCGGATTGCGCTGTGCCATCCTCCTGCACGGTTGCGGACGGGGAACTGGCGTTCACCGACCATGTCGACGAACTGTAGGCGACACCGAACACCGAAGCGAACAGGCAGATGACGACTATCATCCAATAGTGTCTCTTATAGGCTTTCCTTGCATTGGCCTTCATGCCTTTGCGATCCATGCAGGCCTCCCTTCTTCTCGTCAATGAGATTCCGTTTTCGATTTTAACCGGCATGTTCCGTGATCGCTTTGATAAAAACATGGAAAACGGCACACGCGGCTGTCTGTGTCTTCTGCGAAACTGTAGGGTGCGTAAAACGCGGTAATGTCCACAATTCGATAGGGAGAAAGCACAGTTATGGCTCACGTCATCGATTTCAAGGAGGCCGGTTTCGATTCCGTCCTCGATGAACTGGAATGGCGCGGGTTGATTTCCCAGTCCACTGACAGGGATCGACTCGCCGAAGCGTTGAACGGAGAGCCCATCACCTATTATTGCGGCTTCGATCCGACCGCCGCCTCCCTGCACATCGGCAACCTCGTTCAGCTCATCAACATGCGCCACCTGCAGGCCGCAGGACACCATCCGATCGCGTTGGTCGGCGGCGCCACCGGCCTGATCGGAGATCCGCGCCAGTCGGGCGAACGTACGCTCAACCCGAAGGACGTCGTGGCCGGCTGGGCCGATCGTCTGAAGAAGCAGATCGGCGGCATCCTCGAGACCGAAGGCAGCAATCCGGTACGTTTCGTGTCCAACTACGATTGGACCGCTTCGATGAACGTCATCGACTTCCTGCGTGACGTCGGCAAGAATTTCCGTATGGGCACCATGCTCGCCAAGGACACCGTGGCCCGTCGCCTCAACTCCGAGGAAGGCATCTCCTTCACTGAGTTCAGCTATCAGGTGCTGCAGGGCAACGACTTCCTGCACCTGTTCGACGAGTACCATTGCGTGCTGGAGATCGGCGGCTCCGACCAGTGGGGCAACCTCACCTCCGGTCTGGATCTGATCCACAAGGTGCGCGGCGTGGACGTGAACGTGTTCACCAGCCCGATCATCACCGACGCGCAGGGCAAGAAGTTCGGCAAGTCCGAAGGCAACGCAGTCTGGTTGGATGGCACGATGCTCAGCCCCTACAAGTTCTACCAGTTCTGGTTCAACCGTCCCGACAGCGAGATGGAGAACCTGCTCAAGGCGTTCACCTTCCTGCCAAAGGCCGAAATCGAACGGCTTATCGAGGGAAGCAAGACCAATCCGGGCGCGCGTGAGGCGCAGCGCACCCTCGCATGGGAGGTCACCAGCTTCGTGCATGGCGAGGAAGCCACTCGCCAGGCCATCGAAGCTGCCGGCGCGTTGTTCGGACGTGGCGGCGATCTGGCGGACATCGATGAGTCCACGCTTGAGGCCGCTATCGACGGCATGAAGGTCGATGGGGAATTCGCCAAGGTCGCAGCCGGCGACCGTGTGGCCGAGGCTGGTATGAAGGCAGGCCTGTTCAAGTCGATTTCCGAGGCGCGCAAGACCATCAAGTCCGGTGGCGTGTACCTCAACAACACGCGCGTGGAGGATGAGGAACAGACGTTGCAGGAAGGTGACTTCCTGCATGGTCGTTTCGTGCTCATCCGCCGCGGCAAGAAGGCGCTCGGCGTCGTCGAACAGGCGTGAGACGCATAGGCAATCGTAAGTAAATAATCGCAAGTATCTCAAGACCAATAAGGAACAGCATGGCAGAAGAACAGCGCGGATCGCGCAGCAAGTCCTACGGCAACCACAAGTCCTACGGCTCGGGCAGGCCGGGTAACCGCGGTGGCAAGGGATTCAAGCCGCGCGGCAACGGCGGCAAGTCCTACGGACACAAGTCCGGCGGCTTCCACAACGATGACCGTAAGGGCGGATATCGCAAGGGCAATGGCGGCGGATACCGTCGTGGCGACCGCGATTTCCATCGCGATGGCGAAGGCGAAGGTCAGGAGCGTCGTTTCCACAACGGTCCGCGCAAGTTCAACCGCGATGGCGAGCGTCGTGACGACCGCCGCGGCGGCTATCGTGGCAATCGCGGCGACAATCCGCGCTACCAGCGTGATGGCGAGCGTTCCGGCTTCCGTCATAATGACCGTCGTGACGGCGATCGCAGGGATTTCCGCCGTGACAACCAGCGTCGTGACTTCCACAAGGATCGCGACCAGCGTCCGGAAGGCGGGGAGCGCCGCGAATTCACCCGTGAAGAGAAGATGGAGTACCGCGAGGCGAAGCGTGGTGAATACCTGTCGAAGCCACGTCGCAATTCCGACGGCACGATGAGCTTCCCGTCGCAAAACCCGTACACGCATCGTCGCCCGGGCGAGCCGAAGATGCCGAAGGGCATCGAGTGGAGCATGCTGTCCACCGATGACCGTGAGCGTCTGCGTGGCCTGTCCAAGGAACATGCGGAGAACATCGGCCTGCACATCCTCGCCGCCTACACGCTTGAGGAAAGGGATCCGGAGCTGGCGCTCGAACACGCCAAGTGGGTGGCGCATCAGGCTTCCCGTATTGATTTCGCGCGTGAGACCCTTGCGTTCGTGGCCTACCGTCAGGGCGATTACAAACTGGCCCTGCGTGAGTTCCGCACCGCGTTCCGCATGAACGGTTTCCTTGACTATCTGCCGTTCATCGCCGACTGCGAGCGTGGTATGGGCGAGCCGAAGAAGGCCATCGAAACCGCCATGAGCGATGACGCGAAGTATCTGCGCGGCGAATCCAAGGCCGAGATGTTCCTCGTGTACGCGGGCGCGCTGGGCGACCTCGAGCTGTGGGATAAGGCCATTGAGATCGTGCATACGCTGGGCCGTTCCAAGGGTCTGGCCGGCGAATACCGCATGCGTGCGGTGCAGGCCGAACAGTACTTCCTCGAGCAGGCCGGACGCTCCGATGAGGCCGTGGCCCTCGACCAGCTGCTTGACAAGCTTGAGCTGCAGTACGCCGATGCCGAAGAGGACGAGACCTCCGACGATCTGGTCATCGAATACGACATGCAGGAATTGAACGACGAGCTTATGGACAAGCTCGGCATTTCCGAAGATGACGCCCAGTATGCGCCGGAAGACGAGGATGAGGACGATTCCGAGGCCGTCGACGAGAACGGCGAGACCAACGATGAGACCCAGCTTGATGCCGAAGCGGCCAAGGAAGGCGCCGAGTCCGACGACGAGCCTGCCGGTGACGGCGAAAACGCGGGCGACTCCGAAGACGACCAGACTGAGGATGAGGTCGAATCCGCAGCCGATTCCGACAACGAGTGAGGTGCGGCAAAACAATGCTGAAATCCACAACCCGTCCGCTGAGCGAAGCCTACCAGCTGGCGCTGCTTGATCTTGACGGCGTGGTCTACCGTGGCAAGAATCCGGTGGAACATGCTGCAGAGAGCATCCGCAAGGCCGAAGGCCTCGGCATGACGGTGGAATACACCACCAACAATTCCTCCCGACTGCAATCCGTGGTGGCCGACCAGCTTAAGGGCTTCGACCTTGACGTCGAACCATGGCAGGTCATCACCTCGTCCGTGGTGGCTGCCCGTATGGTGGCCCGTGCGGTGCCGCAAGGTGCGAAAGTGTTTGTGCTCGGAGCACAGCATCTGCGTGAGGAAGTCGCCAAGCAGGGTCTTGAAGTGGTTGATTCCGCCGAAGACAAGCCGGTCGCGGCCATCCAAGGCTGGTACCCGGACATGTCTTGGAACCAGATGGCGCAAATCGCCTACGCCGTAGAACAGGGCGCCACGTATTTCGTGACCAACCGCGACCTGACCATTCCGCGTGAGCTGGGCATCGCCCCCGGTTGCGGTTCCATGATCATGGCCGTCATCAACGCCACTGGTGTGGAACCGGTTTCGTCCGCAGGCAAGCCGGAATCCGCCATGTATGACGAAGCCCGACTGCTTGCCGCGCATGATGGTGCCGAACCAGTGGCCAAGGAAGCATGCCTCGCCATCGGTGACCGTCTCGATACCGATATCGAAGCCGGCAATCGTGGCGGCTATGATTCCCTGGCCGTGCTGACCGGCGTCACCAATCCGCATGAGCTGATGTTCGCTCCGGAGCATCTGCGTCCGACCTACATCGCCAAGGACCTGACCGGACTTAACGAGCCGGCCCCCGAAGTCGTGCATGAGGCTGGCGCTTGGAGCTGCCGCGACGTGCAGGCGTGCGTCGACGGCGATCGTCTTTACGTCACCGACATCACCAGCGTCGACGGTCTTCGTGCGGCCTGCGCCGCCATGTGGGATGCGGCGGATCGCGGACACAGCGTCGACGGCATGATCGTGCCGGAATTCCGAATCGCCTGATTGCCGCACGTGCGTATGCGCAACATGAATGACGATTCCGGTGCCGTCGTCCGACTCGACATCGCGCTGGTGGAGCGTGGCGTCACGGACAGCCGCTCCAAAGCACAACGGCTGATCGAATCCGGCAAGGTCCGGGTGAACGGCATCGTCGCATCCAAAGCGTCGCTCAAAGTCACGGCCGCCGACACGCTTGATGCCGATCTGGGAGACGATTACGTCTCCCGTGGAGCCTACAAGTTGGTCGGCGCGTTCGACATGTTCTCCCAGACGGGCCTGCGTTCCGCGGAAGGATTCGATTGCCTCGACATCGGCGCGTCCACCGGCGGTTTCTGCGACGTGCTTCTGCGACGCGGTGCCGCGCATGTGATCGCGCTCGACGTGGGGCACGGCCAGCTTGACCCGCGCATCGCAGGCAACGAGCGCATCATCGAAATGAGCGGCGTCAACATCCGCGACGTCGAAGCGGATGATCTGCCGTACCGGCCAAGCATGATCGTATCCGACGTGTCATTCATCTCGTTGACATACGTGATTCCCGTCATCGCGCGCATCGCCGCGCCCGGCGCACACGTCGTGCTGCTGGTCAAACCGCAGTTCGAAGTCGGCAAAGGCAACCTCGGCAAAAACGGCATCGTGGAAAGCGAAACCTTACGCAAACAGGCGCTCGACACCGTCACCGCCTGCGCGAAAGCCAACGGACTGGATGTACGCGCCACGGCGGTCTCACCGATCGAAGGCACGCACGGCAACATCGAGTATCTGCTGTATGCAGTGGCGTAAACCGTTCTCCGCCAATCGATAGCGTAAAAATGAAAGGCCGGCGGCCCATATGAAAAATCCCATATGGACCGCCGGCCTTTTGCATGTTCCGTGGGCCTAGCCCCTCAAAAACTTGTCGATCTGATCCTGCTTGCCCATGATGATGAGCTCGTCGTTACGGTGCATAATCAGCTCTTTCGAACCGTATTCGAATTCCTTGCCCGGCGATTTGACACCGACCACGGTGATGCCGAACCGTTCATGTACGCGCGCATCCTCGATGGAGTAACCGACGACATGCGGGGGAGTGTGGATCTTCACCACGCTGTACGCGCCTTCAAGCTCGATGTAGTCCAGATAGTTGCCGGACACCAAGTGCCCTACGCGTTTGCCGGCATCGGTCTCCGCGTTGATGATGTGCCGTGCGCCGATACGCTGCAGAATGCGCGCATGCTCCTTGGACACCGACTTCGCCCAAATGTCGGAGATGCCCGCGTCCAGCAGATTGCCGGCGGTGATGACGGACGCTTCGACGCTGTCGCCGATGGCTACGACCGCCGTGTCGAAATCGGAGGCGTTGATCTGCTCCAACGCCATCACGTCGGTCATGTCGGCCTGCACGGTGGGGATCTGCGACGACCAGCGGTTCACCAGTTCGCCGTCCTTGTCGACGGCGAGCACATCCTGTCCCATCGTATCCAATGTGGTGGCTACGGAACTGCCGAAACGGCCGAGTCCTACCACAAGAACGCTTCTGGTGTTGTTAGCCATGATTGTTCGCGTACCTTTCGATGTTCTGTTCCGGATTCAAGTATAGGAAGTTGCGGGTATAGAAACCGTATCGACGAATCCGCTCAGCCGACCACGATCTGCTCGGTGGGGTAGCGGACCGGCTCCACATTGCGCGGCCTGGAGATCGCGTAGGCGATGGTGAGCGGACCGAGCCTGCCGATGAACATGGTCGCGGCGAGAATGTACAGGACCGCTGGACTAGAAGCGCTGGCCACGCCGACCGAATAGCCTCCCAGACCGAACGCCGAGCAGGTGTCGAACAGCGCGTTGCTCAGCGAGCATCCGGTGATGGCCATCAATGTCATGGACACTATGGTGACGAGTGCCAGACATGAGGTGGTGACGGCCACGGCCGTCATGACGGCTTGCGAATGGATGCGACGATGGAATGCGTTGACGTCATGGCGTCCGGTGAACGCGGCGCGGCAGGTCAACAGAATCACGGCGAATGTGGTGACGCGGATGCCGCCTGCGGTCGAAGTGCTGCCGCCGCCGATGAACATGACGATGGACAGGAACACCTTCGTCGCGTCGCTCACGCCCGGCATCCATGACAGGTCGAAGCCGGAGCTGCGGGGCATGACGGCCGCCACCATCGCATGCCACAACCGCGGTTCCACGCCTTCGGTGGCGAACAGCAGTTTGTTGTTCCATTCCATGAGGAGGAACCAGGTGAACGAGGCGAGCACGATGCAGAACGTGGTGGTCAGCGTGAGCTTGGTATGCAGGCTCCAACGCTTCGGCGGACGATGGTTGCGCCATGAGCGCATGAGGTTAAGCAGGACGGGAAAGCCGAGCGTGCCGCAGAACGCGCTGACGAGGATAGGCAGGCCAACAGCCCAATTGTTGACATGCAGGCCGGCGCCGTCAGGGGTGAAGCCGGCGTTGTTGTATGCCATGACCGCGAAGAACAACGATTCCCACAGCGTGTGCCGCACATTGCCATGATTGACTTTGTACAGGCCGGGGAACAGCGCCACGAACGTGATGCCTTCGATGGTGAACGCGGTGGCGATGACCACGGTGAGCACGCCCTTGATCTCGCCGAGTTTCGTGGTGCCCAGCTCGTTGGCCGTCAGCAGCTTTTGCGTGGCCTTGAGATGGTGGTTCACGGCCAAGGCGATGAGTGAAGCGAACGTCATGACACCCAAGCCGCCCATCTGCACGGAGAAGATGAGCACGGCCTGGCCGAAAGCGGACCAATGCGTCGTCGAATTGACGATGGAGATGCCACACGTCGAAATCGCGGAGATCGCGGTGAAGAACGCGGTGGTGAATGTCGTTTGCTCGCCTTTCGGCGTGGCGGTGGGCGTGAGCAGGAGCAGCGTGGACAATGCGCCCAACATCATGAAGTACAGGATGGTCAGACGTCCGGGATGTGTGGTGAGTCTGTGCATTAGGCTGCGCTTGCGCGGCTTGCGCTCCTCCGCCATGGCCTTCTCGAACGTGTCCCCGGAGAACCACCAGGCATAGCCATGTGAGGCCTCGCGATTGGAGGAGGACTCGTCGAAGACGAGGTTGGACATGCTGTTCCTCGCTCCTTGTCTGTATAAACGGTCTTCGTTTCCTTGAGCTATTGTAGACGGTAGTGTGACGAACGGTGCAGAGACATACCATTCGGCCTGTTCGGCGGATTCGTGGGAAAACGACGAACAGGTTTTGCGGGTGGGATGTACGTGGCTCGTGAACGAACGGAAACGTCTGCGGCGTGTCCGGACACCCGCTACCGCCATTCGTTCATTTGTTCGATTACAATGGTAGGCATCGGCGTCCGTCGAGGACGTGGTATGTACGAGAGTTCTCGGAAAGGGCTTGCGATGCACGGTACCCGGCATGCGGTGGTAGTGACGCATACACGTCTGCGTGAAAGCGGCACGGTGGTCGAAGAAGCCGTCGAACAGCTGCGGCGCGCCGATTTCGAAGTGACGATCATCGACAATATCGAAGCGCCCGATTTCGGCAGCAAGACGCCAGTAGTGCCGAAAAACACGGAAATCGTGGTCGTGCTTGGCGGGGACGGTACCATTCTGCGCGCGGCCGAACTGGTTCATTGCACTGAAGTGCCCATCCTCGGCGTGAACCTAGGGCATGTCGGCTTTCTTGCCGAATTTGAAAGCTTCCAGATGAGCGAGGCGATCCGTCGGATCGCCGACCACGACTATTCCATCGACGAACGTATGATCGCCCACGTCGACGTATGGCTGCCGGGCGCGACGGAACCCATCGAGGACTGGGCGTTGAACGACATCACTTTGGAACGTGCGGACCGTGGCAAGATGGTGGAATTGTCCATCCGTGTCGACGACGTGGAGATGAGCTCATTCGGTTGCGATGGCGTGATCGTATCCACGCCGACCGGTTCCACCGCCTACGCGTTTTCCGCGGGCGGGCCGATCATGTGGCCGAATGTGAAAGCCTTGCAATTGGTGCCGTTGGCGGCGCATGCGTTGTTCGCACGTCCGCTCATCATAGGTTCCGGCTCCACGTTCGCCATCGACATTCTCGAGGATTCCACGTCGGATGGCTGGATCTGCTGCGACGGCCGTCGTCAACGCGCACTGCCCAAAGGCACACGTGTCGAAGTGCGTGAATCGAAATGCACTTTGCGATTGGCTCGTTTGTCTGGCGTGCCGTTCACGAACCGGCTCGTCACCAAATTTGATTTGCCTGTCGTCGGCTGGCGCGAGCAGGCGCGCAAAACCGGTGGCATACATCATGGGCAATCGTTCCCTAGAACCGGCAAACCGGAAAGCGGGAAGTGACCGGGCATGCTGGAAGAGCTTGAGATTCACAATCTCGGTCCGATTCGTTCCGCTCTGATCGCCCCGGCAGGTGGTATGACGGCGATCACCGGTGAGACGGGAGCCGGCAAATCGATGCTGCTCAGTGCGATCCGACTGATTTCCGGCGGTCCGTCCGATGGAGGCCGCGTTTCGGTGGGCGCTCAGGAGGCGTGGGCGCAGGGTGTGTTCGAAGTCGCCTCGTCGCCGGCCGCGGTGGCCGCGGCACGGGAAGCCGGCTTCGAACCGGAGGATGGCGAGCTGTTTCTGTCGCGTAAAGTGCCCGCTTCCGGGCGATCCCGCAGCATGCTGTCGGGACGTAGCGTGCCGCGTTCCGTACTCGCCTCCGTCGCCGCCGAACTGGTGACGATTCACGGACAGGCCGACCAATTGCGCATAGCGACTACCTCACGTCAGCGCGAATTCCTTGACCGCTATGCGGGAGACGAAGTGGCTTTGGCCGCCTACGGCAAGTCGTGGAGCGCGTTGCGCGCGATGGACGAGCGGTTGGAACGGCTCAACAGCCAGGAATCGTCCATGCGACAGCAGGCGGATTATCTGCGCGAATCAATCGAACGCATCAACCGTGTCGACCCGCAGCCGGGGGAGATGGACGAATTGCGTGCGCGCCGCGACCGCATCGAAAACGCGGCCGAGATCGCCGAAGGCGTGACGCGAGCGTTGGGCGCGTTGGACGCCTCGCAGGTGGTGGACGATGTCGAATCGTCCAGCGCGGCCGATTTGATCGACCATGCTTCGCAGGCGTTGCGCGCCATCCATGTGGAAGGCGTGTTCTCCGAACTCGCCGACCGGCTCGACTCCATCAGCACCGATTTGTCCGACGTGGTGTTCAGCCTGTCGGGAGAAGTGGACAACGAAGCGAGTATGGAGGATTTGGACGCCATCAACGGGCGCATCCACGAGCTGGACGAGCTGACCCGCCGATGGGGGCCGG
>OIDN01000314.1_pt1 | contig 14140 bp, 12 predicted proteins | sample 1581581 | NCBI WGS metagenome assembly OIDN01 (sample SAMEA3882535, study PRJEB24775) | human gut metagenome | biome: human-associated habitat; feature: intestine environment; material: feces | place: Netherlands | collected 2009/2010
GCCGCCGTAAGGAGACGGGTTGTTCGCGCCGCGAGGCGCATCTCATTTCCGTTCGCGATAACCGAATATCGCGTGATTAGGGTCACGGAGGGGCGCACCACCTCATAGGGTACGGTTCCTTCGGCGACCCTTTTTTCGTACCAACCGTGAATGTCCGATTCACCGGAAGCAAACGCTCGGAAGCCCACAAAGCAGTTCTGAACGTCCGTTTCGGCGGGAACGGCACTCGTGGGGCCTGACATACAGAAGGGAACCGAAATGATCATCAACGGCAAAGAAGAGGACGTCGCCACGCCGATCACCGTGGCCGAACTAGTGGAGCAGCGCGGTCTGCGCGCCGACCGCGTGGCCGTGGAGCTCAACGGTGAAATCGTGCCTCGCACCCAGCGTGCGCAGACGCAGCTCAAGGGCACCGACACGTTGGAAATCGTCACGTTCGTGCAGGGCGGCTGAGCACAGCAGCGAAACAAACCATACGAACGGAAACGAGAATACGAGAACAACCATGACTTTTGAACCATCCGCATCGCAGGCGCAGATCGACGCCCGCCAGCACGCTTTCGACAACCAGCCCGACCCGGCCACGCTGGTCAGCCGCGAGGAGATCCGCGCGGCCCTGCTCGACCGCCACACCGCCGCCACGCAGGACAAGCTCGACGCGGCGCACGTGGCCATCTGCGGCTGCGGCGGCCTCGGCTCCACCATCGCGGTGGCGCTGACCCGCATCGGCGTCGGCCACCTGCACTTGATCGACTTCGACCGCGTGGATATGACGAACCTGAATCGCCAGCAGTATTTCCTGAAGGACCTCGGCCAGTACAAGACGGAGGCGCTGCGCAGCAATCTGCGCCAAATCAACCCGTTCACGGACATCACCATCGACACCGTCAAGGTGACCGACGAGAACGTGCCGACGCTGTTCGAAAACGAGGACATCATCTGCGAGGCGTTCGACGTGCCGGAAAACAAGACGATGCTCGTCAACGCGGTGCTGGAGAATCTGCCGGGCAAGAAGCTCGTCAGCGCGTCCGGCATGGCCGGCTTCCGCAGCTCCAACCTGGTGAGCACGCGTCGCGTTTCGAAGAACTTCTACTTCTGCGGCGATGGCGAGACGGCTCCGGTACCGGGTGCCGGCCTGATGGCGCCGCGCGTGGGCGTGGTCGCCTGCCATGAAGCGAACATGATCACGCGACTGATTCTCGGCGAGGAAGACGCCTGACGCACTGCTACGTTACTCCACTGCCGTAATCGAAATTTTTATTGCGATTACAAACGCACGTTGCACACAACACAACAGCGACGCAACGGCAACACAACAGCAGCACAGCAATCGCAACAACAGCAACACCAAACACCCCAACGAAAGGAACCGACGATGAGCACCGAAAACACCATCACCACCGCAGCCGCCGATGTTGCGGCCGCACCGAACGCCACGCTTGACGAGCTGGTCGGCACCACCACGAACACGGCGATTCTGCCGGAGCCGGACGCGCACGCGTACGACGAGATCGCCACCGGCGACGCCGACCCGCTGATCCTCGGCGGGCACAAGTTCACGAGCCGTTTCATCCTCGGTTCCGGCCGTTACGACCTGAACCTCATCAAGGCGACCATCGAGAACGCGGGCACGCAGATCGTCACCATGGCGCTGCGCCGCTGCCGCACCACCGAAAACAACCTGCTCGACTACATTCCGAAGGGCATCACCATGCTGCCGAACACGTCGGGCGCGCGCAACGCGGAGGAGGCGGTGCGCATCGCACGTCTCGCGCGCGAGGTGTGCCAGACGGACTTCGTGAAGGTGGAGATCGAGCACGAAGCGAAGTATCTACTGCCGGACAACGAGGAGACCATCAAGGCCACGGAAAAGCTGGCGAAGGAGGGCTTCGTGGTCATGCCGTATATGTTCCCGGACCCGATTGCGGCGAAGCGTCTTGAGGACGCGGGCGCGGCTTGCGTGATGCCGCTCGGCGCGATGATCGGCTCGAACAAGGGCCTGCGCGCACGTGACTTCATTGAGGTGATCATCAAGAACTCCAACGTTCCGGTGATCATCGACGCGGGCATCGGCCGGCCGAGCCAGGCCGCGGAGGCCATGGAGATGGGTGCGGATGCGGTGATGGCATACACGGCGATCGCATCCGCCGGAAACATTCCGCTGATGGCGCGCGCCTTCAAGAACGCGATTGAGGCCGGCCGTGAAGCCTACCTGTCCGGCCTGGGCAAGGTGACGGAGGACCACGCCGTCCCGTCCAGCCCGACGAACGAGGCCGACTACATCGGCTGATTCGCGCCGATTTCGTACGATTCGTGCACTAACGTTTCGCACTGTTTTATTGCGATTACACGACGAGGGTCGGTGGAGACGCACATTTTCGCAAGGTTTCCACCGACCCTCTTTCGTCGGATGCGCGGCACGTAGCGCAACACGCGCATGCCACGCATACCGCAGCGACAGGCAATACGTCTACTTCCCTAGAGCCGCCTTCAGGTCGCGGTTCTGGAATCGCTCGTGCAGCAGGCAGTAGCCGCCGAACACGACGAGCCACAGCAGGCCGGCGATGGCGGAACCGCGCGTATCTGCGGACAGGAACAGCGTGACGTACACGACCACGTAGAACGCGACCGCAATCCAATCGCACACCTGCCAGGCCGGCATCACGAAGCCGTCCGGCAGGAAGTCGGTGCTCTGACGGTAGCGGCGGTGAGCAAGCATCGTCAGGATGTAGATGAAGATCACGACGGCGCTGGCGGCCGAGGCGAACAGCACGAACGCGCCGGAAACGCCCGGAATCGCGTTGATCAGCGGGGAGAACAGAATCATGCAGCCGGACACGATGATCGCCTTCGCCGGCACCTTGTGATCCGACACCTCACCGAGGCGCTGCATAGCGGGCGATTCGGAGTCCTGCGCAAGCTGGTACAGGTGGCGTCCAGCCGAGTAGATCAGCGAATTGAGTGCCGACGCGGCTGCGGTGATCACCACGAAGAACACGAGCGCGGCAGCCCAGTCGAGGCCCGCGTACTTAAACACCATGATGAACGGGGAGCCGAACGAGCCGTCCGCGTTCTGATGGAAGTTGCGCCACGGCACGATGGCCATGATGGCCACGAGAGCGCCCACGTAGAAGATGAGGATGCGCATGATCAGCTCGTTGACGGCCTTCGGCAGCACTTTGCGTGGGTTCTGGGTTTCGGACACGGTCACACCCACGAATTCGATGAGCTGGTAGGCGAAGAACACCATCTGGAAGCTCATGAAGAAGTTCATCCAGCCGTTCGGCGCAAGCTGGAAGCCGTCGGTAATGTTCGTAAGGCTCACAGTGGCACCGGAAACCGTGCCGTCCACGCCTTCGATATGCGTGGCCGGGTAGCTGAAACCGAGGAACAGCATCACCACGGCGGTGACAATCAGACCCACAATCAGCGTGATTTTGATCATGGAGAACCAGAATTCCGCCTCGCCGAACACTTTCACGGCAATGAGATTGATGCCGGTGAGCGCCACGAGGAAGCACAGTTCGATAAGCCATTTCCATGATTTGAGGTCTATGCCGAACGTACCGAAGAACGTGACGAAATACGTGCTGACGGCTGTGATTTCGGTCATGCCGGTCAGGATGAGCACAATCCAGTACGTCCAGCCGGCGAACTTGCCCCACGCGCGGCCGAGGTAGCGGGTGATGAAGTTGATGAACGTGTGCTGGCTGGGGTCGCTGTACATCATTTCGCCGATGGCGCGCATGAGCAGGAACATGATGAGGCCCACGCCGATGTACACGAGGATGATGCTCGGTCCGGTCAGCGCGATTGACTTGCCGGAGCCGAGGAACAGGCCGGTGCCGATGGTGCCGCCGATGGCGATGAATTGGACGTGGCGGTTTTTCAGGCCGCGTTCCATGTCGTTGCCTTTGTCGAGGCTTTCGACGGATTTGATTTGCGCGGTTTCCGTCGCTTCGGACGTGCTTGTACCAGTTTTTCCGGTTTTCGTATTCCCAAAAGTCATAATGTTCACACCCTACCGCGCCAACCGCACAATCTCCGCCGTTGTTCGCACCGCGAAATGCGCTATATGTGGCAGATTCGCATCTTTTCCAAAAAACGCTTTGCGACGGGTGGAGTCAGCTTGCCAAGGTTTTCAGCTTGCCACGGAGCGATTCGTTTTCGCGTTCCAGCTCGTCGATGCGCCGAGCCTGTTGTTTGATGATGACAAGCGCCGTCTCGCTGTCAAGGCCGCTGCTCGCGCTGAGAGGTGCAGGCGGCACGGCGATGGCAGCCGCATCGGACGGGACGGACACGTTCGCCCCGTCCAGCGGATGCGGAGCATTTCCAATGTTCGCCTTATCGGGATTGGCGATTCCTGCGATGTCGTCGAGTTTCTCCTTGCGCGTCACCGCATGAACATACAGGTTGACGAGCTCCGTAATGATTTCGCCGTTACTCATGTTACTGCTACCACTCACGGATTTGAGGACGGCAGCCTTCCAACGCGCCACACTTCGTTCTATACGTTTATACCCAATCAGTTCCGGCGGCAATCCCGCCTCGCGGAAGATTTTGGTCGGCGATTCCCCCGCAAGATACCGTATGACACACACCTGTTTGAAAGCGTTGGAGTACGTGATGCGGTCTTTCGATACGTTGGCCACCGCCGGCAGATCCCGCAACATTTGGAGCTCGTCCATGCTGAATGATCCTCCACCGCGCATCGTTTTACCCCCTTTGCTATACCCCATGATGAAGCAAGTGTATATCCGACTTCTCACAAGCAGCTTTTCAAATATTGCTGACCGTATATCACTTCAACCGGTCGGTCACACATCAATGCGGGCGATTATGGAATACCCACAACCGCCCGCATTGACTTTTATTGTGAGTGAGTCAATTCACAACTCACTCACACCGAACGCATGCGCTCAGTACGTGCGGCGACGACTCTTGACCGCCACAGCCACGCCAGCGCCACCCACCAGCAGCGCCACGACGGTGAACAACACGGTTCCCGCGGCACCGGTCAGCGGCAGCTGAGTGACAGACTTGACGTTCAGCACGGTAGCGGTGGCATTCGCAGTGGTGTTATCGACCGGTTGGACCTGACGAAGGGCATCCGGCTCGAAGGTGACGAGACCTTCATCTGTGATCTCCACATTGAAAGTGACCCTGAAGTTCTGGGCGTAGCCGGTCGGAGCCTGAGTCTCCACAACCGTGTAGGTTCCCGCCGCAAGACCCGCGACCTTCACCAAACCATCATTCTCAGTAGTGAACGTCTTGGCATCATTCTGATCGGAAACAAACGACCACGCACCGTCCTCAGCCTGCTTAAGGAACTTGCCCTCCGCATTCTTGACAACGAACTTGGCGCCGGCTAGAGGCTTGGCCTCATTCCCTTCCTTGCCAATCTTCGTGAACTGGAAACCGTAGGTCTTAAGGACAGTCTTGCCTTCACCGCTGGTACCATCCTTGGTGGTGATTGTGGCCTTGTTGTCCACACTGCCGCTCAAGCCATCCAACGCATCCTTGGTGACGGTGCCCTGGTACGACACGACGATCGTCCTACCGGCCAGCGTTGTGGCATCGGCAAAATAGATGGTCGTGGTGGTGCCGGATTGAGCATTGCCTTCCTGCGTTATCGTGTACAGATCGGGATCCACAGTAGTATGATCTCCGAACTGGACCGTGAAGGCACTCTTTGCCGCAATCTGCAAACCTTTGGACGCGGTATCGGTAATGGTAAAGGGGTACGCATCCCAGCCAGCCGCAGCATGAGGAACGTCCGCGGCCACAGTGAAGTCCACGGTGTCGCCCACCTTTACGCTCTTACCGTTCACATCCACGTCATTCATCCGGGCGAACTTGAGCGGCTCGTCGGTCGGATTCGCGTTCTTCGCGTTGAACTGGCCTTCAGTCGTGATGTTGCCCTGACCGGTCGTCGTATCGGCCGCAATCCTCAGATTGGACAGTCCATTGACGGTGGTGGCCACCACAGCCGGAGTCCCCGACGTCACAGTCGTTTCGCCAGCCTTGGTGAACGTATCCTTCACCAGATACCAGCCTTCTCCGTTCACATTGACCGCCTGGCTCGTATTTGCCTGATCCTTGGCTACGGTCAGGCCAGTACCATCAGGTCCTGCCGGCGGAGTAATTCCAGCCAAGGTCTTGGCGAAGACACGGAGCTGATCCGCAGTGAACGTCGCCACATAGGCGGCTGGATTATCCTTGTACTCTGTCGGGATGCCGTTGTGGCTTCCATCAGCCACATCAGCAGCGGTGGTCACAGCTCCCTTCCATGCGTCAACCGTTTTCACTTCGACCGAGCCATCGCCAGGATTCTCAAACATGGCAAACTTGTATGGCGTGTACGTATGGCCTTCCTGTGCGTGGTTAACTTGCAGCAATGGAGCATCATCAGCCTGTGCGGCGGCGACGCCGATGGCCATGCCGCTCAGCAACGTTGCCGCGGCGGCCAGCCCTGCGAAAAGCTTCCTCATCTTCATGAGAATCTCCTCTTCCTAATTGTTGGTTACTGTGTTCTGCAATCGCGGGAGGCGGGAACCCAACATGCCCCCGCGATCCGCAAATCCTGTGTTGTTCAGCCGAGCCGCTTCTTGCGTCTCCACTGGTCGGCCGCAGCGACGGCGAGCAATGCCAGCACGCCAATCCCGCTCGCCGCCAGTTGCCACCATCGTTCCGCGCCCATGCGGCCCGTCAATGGCAGCGACGATGCCGAAATGTATTTGTTGGTGAACAGCATTGGCCGGGTACTATCCCAATTCGAACCAGCGGCACCATAATCGGTTTTCAGCTGGGTCACGGATTTGACAACGGCCTTCCATTCACCGGACGTTCCGTCTTTCATCACGCCCACGACCACCCGGTATTCCGCCTGCGAGTAATACATTGCGGAAGCATTACCAGCGTTCTCCGTCACAAGATATGTGTACTCGGCTTCACCTGCGTCATACGTGATGTCGCCGAAGTAAGCAACGTGATCGTCAGACGAATCGCGTTTCACCGTCACCGTGCACGCCGACTGGTTCTTGCAGGAAGCTGGCATCGGCGCGTCTGGATTGGAATCGTCTGCCTTCAGCTTGAAAGTGAACTCGTCGGAATCCTTCCAATCGCGCCCCTTCAGCTCCTTCTGCACGCCAATCGCATGCGTCAGCATGGTCTGCTTCAACGTGTTGGTGATGACTACTGTGGCGTTCTGCGATGCCATGGATTCCGGCACCGTCACCACATTGCCGTCAGCAAGATTTCCATCGCCGACCTTGTGCTGGTAGGAAGCCTTCCACAAGTGGCTGTCCGGTTCGACTTCCGTCACCGTGTACGTCTTTTGGGCGCCTGCCGGAATAATCACGTCGGTGGACCATTTGCCGCTATCGTCACGCTTCAGCGTGACCGTCTTATAGGTATCGTTGCCCTGTTTGATATCCACCGTGATGCTTTCCGGCTTCTGGCCGTTACCGCTCCACTGCTTGTCGACGTGCAGTGTGGAATGCACCACCTGGATTACCGGGTGCGGATACGGGTTCTCCCTGCACTCATGAGTCTTGCCATCGGCCGTATAGGTCAAGCATGCGGAATCGTTCGTATGGAAACCCGGCTGGTTCGAGGACGTGGCGTTTCCCGGCAGATCGGTGTTCGCGTTACCCTTTACGCCGTCATATCCATCCTTGCCGGCATTCAGGTTGGCGGCATACTCGTCATATGCCTTCTGCGTGGGCTTCACGTTGTATTCCAGCGTGTATGTCACGTTGTGGGCCAGAGCCTTCAGGAATGCGACCGTGAATTTCTTCGTGCTCGCGTCATACGTCAAGGTGTAATCGACATTAGTCAAGGAGACCACCTTGCCGGAAGCATCCTTGGCAACGACCCTGTAGTTGTTATCCGCAAGATCGACATAGTCGGAGAGCGTATCCTCCATGGTCACATTGGTGTATGCGGACGTGGTAGTCTCACTTTTTTCAATCTCGTCGAAGATGGTATTCAGCTCCGAAGCGTTCGTCGCGCTTTTATAATAGCCGGCTTCGATATTCCCTTCACCGAGCTGGTTGTATTTCGTTGCCTTTGGGAAATTGCTGGACACCGCATGCATGAACTGGTTCTCGTTGCTGGAGAGCGAGGACGGGTTGGCACTGGCGAAGATGCCGATGGAATACACCGCGGCGCCACCATCTTTCAATCCCTTGGCAGCTTCGACGGCCTTATTTGCCACTTTACCCTCGAAGCCACTAGACGATGTAGGCGAACCATCCGCGAAAAAGATAACGACCTTCTTCGCATCGGTTCGAGCACTAGCACTGCCCATCACCTTGACCGCACGATTGAATCCATTGTCGGCGCGGGTGGCGCCAGCGGCTTTGAGTTTGCTGACTTTGTTCTTCAGACCGTTCATATCCGCAGTCAGATTGCTAACGATTTGGGAGTAGTTGTAGGTGTACCCACCACTTCGGTACGTGTCATCCCCGATTTCGTCCGTTTCATCGCCGGCGAACTTCACCAGTCCAACGTGAACCAGTTCGGAACCGGCCTCCGTATTAGTATTCGCAGCTTCATCAAGAAATGCTTTAACCGCTTCTTTCAGTGCGGCTAACCGCTTGGTCCGATCCGTCTCACTCATCGGATCGTCCATCGAACCGGACACATCCAGCACCAGCGTGAAGTCGATCGGCTGGGTGGTGGTGACCGTGGTGCTGTTGACGGCGCCCTTCACATCCACGTTCACGGTGTAACTGCCATTATCGTTCTTCTTGATGCGCTTATGCTTCTCCGGAGCGCCCAACTGAGAACCAGTCTCGTTCTGCGCAACCGACTGCGCCCGATTTGCTCGCGCAATCGGTTGAGCGGACAACGTAACTGGCTGCTCATCAGGTTGTTCAGATTGTTGTTCAGATTGTTGTCCAACCTCCTGCTCAGCCCACTGCTCAGTCTCTTCTTTCGTTTCTTGTTCCGTTTCTTGTTCGACTTGCTGGTAAGCCTCTTGATCTGACGGCTGCTCTTGCTCTGACGGCTGTTCTTCTCCCACCATCAAATTTTGTTCCACCGGCTGTGAATCCTCTTGCCCAGATTCTTGCAATACCGGCTGCTCGATTTGTTGTTCCAAGGCTCCCGTGGCATCTTCCGCCGCCGCTGACGAAGCAGTGACGCACCCCACGCCGGCGAGCATTGCGGCCGTCGCGACGGCCGCAATGACACGACGCGTGAACAGACCTGTGCCCCTTGCCCTGTTTCGCTCAAAGACGTGTCTCATACGCCTACCCCCTTGTACCGTTAAGCGATCGGGGAAATACCTTCCTCCTTCGACCGGTATATTTGATGCGTCTTCGCTTCACATACCGTCCGACAATCGCTTCGTTGCCTAAACCTTAAGGAGAAAAACAGAGGGATACATACCCTCCCAACGAGGTAATCAAGGGGATATACTTTCCTTGAAATCGCACATATCATCGCGATTCTAGAGTATTCTTACCCCCGTAAATCGCGATGCAAAAACTATAAGCAAACGTTGTCATGTCTCTTTCAGAATTTTCCCCGACAAAAAAGCATCTGTCAAGTGCAACATTAACGCCATCAACCCCTAGTTGCGCTTTGGCCACCAAGCGGCATGCCTACGGACATACCACGGACAGCGGAGCAGCCAAACCAACAACAAACCGACCAGCAACGTGGCAGCTGACACCACGCCCGCAATCACACGCACATCTTTTGCCGCATCATCCTCCGCGGGAATCTCTTCGGGAATGGCGGAACGTAATGCCGAAACCAACAGACGATGCGTATTCACACCGTACGGAGTGCACGTCATCAACGTCACGCGGTCCTCGCCGGGCACAATCTTCAACTTCGACGTGTCATCCGGGTTGATTTCGGTGATGCGATCCACCTTGTAGCCAAGCGTATGGCCCATCACATCGATATAGAAGTAATCGCCAACCCGCATCTCATCCAAACGCGTAAACATTGAGGCTTCAACCAAACCCCGATGTCCGGTAATCACCGCATGCGTATCCTTGCCACCCACCGGCAGACTACTGCCATACAAATGCCCCGCACCGGACGCAAGCGTCTGCTCCGACGTGCCATGGTAGATCGGCAAATCCACAGAAATCTTTGGAATGCGGATGGAACCCATCACGCCATCGCCAGTATCCAGCAAACGCTGGTATTCCGCGTCTTTGGAGCTAGCGGAATCCTTGTTACCATCGCCAGTGGCGCCTGCGCCCGTCGAGCTGGAACCGGAACCGTCGCCGGAGTCGGACTGATTGTTGTTGTACAACTCGGCGAGCGGATCCTCAGCCTCGCCAATCACCGGCTGCCCCGACTTGGCGAGACGCTTGTTGTACGCCCTAGCCGCGGCGAATGCCTCGTCGGCCTGCGGATACGGCCAGCCCGCGACGCTCTGCTCGGAACGGGCGGACGTGCTCGCCAGCTTTTGCGCGGACTGGTATTGCAGCACTTTCGGGAAAAGACCAATGCCGATTGCGGAGAAAATCAGCACCGCCGCAAGCACACGCAGGGCAATGGATCTACCCACGTCGGCACGACGCTCGCGAATCTCTTCGGACACATCGGTCGCCTCGGCGAACGTCGGCGGAACGTAGGTGCGCGTATCTTGCGACTCGCTGCTTCTCGACCCGCCACACGTGCCCCTTCGCAAAATGCCTGCCATCAGTTTAAGCCCCCTTGAACCACCTAGTACAGGGACATTATATGGCGTTCCGGACGGACTTTGCACCCTACCTAGTGCGCTTAAGCATGAGCGATTTTCTAAAACTATACTTCTATGACACTGGCTTGGCGGCCAATCTGCTGGACATCGGAAGGGCGACAGGTCACTGTACGCAGTCGAGGTCAAATCGTCCGCCACGTACCGAACAAGCGCCTTCGAGAATCTGGAGGATCTCGCGCCGATCATGGGAGTGGACACAGACCATCGGTTCGTCGTCTATGGCGGCAGCGAATCCTTCCCCACACGGCACGGCAAAGTGCTGGACTTCGACAGTCTCGAGGCTTTGATCTCCTGATCGGACCGACCCCCGGGCCCGTCTGGCTTATAGATGGCGAGTGTTGGACGGGAATAGACAGTTCGGGGGCATGTTTTGTACCCCTGAACTGGCAAATAAGGCGCACCATCCGCCATCTATAAGCTAGATAGCATAAGTCAGGCCTCAGCGGAGGCAGGATTGGGCCCGACTTCCTTGTCCAGCTTGTTGCGCAACCTCACCACATCGCGCTCGAGCTCGTCGATACGACGAGCCTGCTGCCTGATAATAATGCCGGCCGTATCACCGTCGAACAGTCCGAGAGACAACGGATGAACGTCATTCGACGCAGCCGTTGCGGCAGGCTTCGGCTCAGTGGCCGTATTGGCGATGTCTTCAAGACTCCGCCTCGTCGCCAACGCACGCTTATACCGCGCCGCAAGCTGCGCTATGATCTCACCATCGGTCATGGTGTCGCTGCCGCTCACCGACTTGATGGCCGCATCCTTCCACCGCGCCACACTGCGCTCGATACGCTTGTAACCAACCAATTCCGGCGGCAGACCCGCTTCACGAAAGATTTTGGTTGGCGATTCCCCCGCAAGATATCGGATGGTGCACACCTGTCTGAATGTGTCGGAATAGGTGATACGATCACGAGTCACATTGGAAACAGCCGGCAATCCACGCAACAGCTGAATCTCCTCGTCACTGAATGCTCCCCCACTGCGCATCGCAATACCTCCCATTGATGCTTCGTTGCTTTCTTTTGCGGATGTGCCTGCGATTCTATGGCCCTCCTTCCGCGCAATACCCCCACTTCACTCCCCTGACTAACAGCCCCCATAACGGTTCACGTTTCCAGATTCCGTTTGTTGCAACACATCCCACTGAAACGCCTTATACCCTCGAAAAACGCAATGTCCACCCACATCGGGTGGCACGTCCAAAGCAACGTAATATGGCGCAATCCAAGCAATCCCACATGAAATACAGAGCAATACAAAAGGCCGACCCATAATGGGTCGACCTTAAATCACTCTGGATTGGCGTTCTTAACGAACGCCGTCAGAGATGGGCGATCAGGCCTCGGCGTTCTGACGAGACTTGATGGCGATGGTCACGCCAGCGCCAGCCACGAGCAGAGCCACAACGGTGAACAGCATGGTTCCCGCAGCGCCGGTGAGTGGCAGCTGAGTGATGGACTTGATGTTCTTCACGGTCTTGGCGGTGGTGTTGACCAGGCCCCACGGATCGGAAGTGGCGGTCTTAGCCAGAACAGCTACACCATTAGAGAAAGACACGGCGAAGCTCGGCTTGATGTCAAGGTAGTTGCCGTTGGCACGTGCAGTTTCCGTGACGGTGTAAGTCTTGGTTGCATCAAGACCAGTGAACACCAGTTTGCCGTTGGCATCGGTCTTCACATCAGTCGTCGCATCCGGAGTATTGGTGGAAGCAGCCTTCTTGTAGGAACCGTCGTCCTGCTTCACGAAGTACAACGCGGTGCCACCGTCCTTCACCTGGAAGGTGACGCCCTCGATACCCTTGCTGTCCGGATCAACCTTGGTGAAGTCGAATCCGACAAACCCAGTATTGGCCTTAATATCAGTGCCGTAGTTGTCAAGCTTGTTGACCACACCATCGGTGACGGAAGCCTCATCATTGACCACCGCGTCGAAGGTGACCTTGATGGTCTTGCCTGCATACTTGGACGGATCATTCACGGTCACATCGAAGGATGCATCCGTGCTACCGGTCACGTCATTAGCTGGAACACTGAAGTCAGTCGCAGCGTCTGCGTCGGAAATCTGAACATCATTGGCATAGAACTTGAAAGTACCAGCCTTGATGGTCAGACCCGTGCCCGGCTTATCGGTGAACTTGAACTCGGTCGGAGCCGGGTTCGCGATAGTACCGGTAAGGGTATAGGTCAGAATGTCGCCGATGGCAGCAAAAAGCTTATTGACTTCCTTAGTCTTTCCGGGGTTGTTGGTGTTCTTCATGTTCACGGTGGCAGCGGCAGTCGGATCGGTTAGAACCTTCTTCTCAGCGTTAACGGTGCCGGAAGCGACAATCATCGGGATTGCCTTGGTCACAGAACCAGTGGCAGACGCGGAATCAATGAACACATAGATACCTGCAGGCAGGGTCGCGGTAGCAGTGTATTTAGCATCCGCACTACCATTCGTAGCAGGAACTGGCTTGCCCAGAGTGAACGACGTCACAGCAGTTAGTTTGCCTTCACTCTCCAGAGCATTAGCAAACTTACGGGTCTTCTCAGGAGAAGCCCACGGACGAGCAGCAGAAACATCCAGAGTGCCGGCATTCAGGGCTGCGGCCAGATGGTCCACCTCAGAATCCGTAGTATCCACACCGGCAGCCTTCAACGCGGAGTCAACGGCAGTCTTATTGTTAGAATTCGTCACCACACCATAAGCAACGTTCTCGCCGGAACCATACTGAACATAATCGCCAATCTTGTATGCTTTCAGGTTGGCGTTGGTCAGCTGTTCAGCGGTTTCAGCGGTGAACGTGAACGTTGCTACGCCCGTTACCGGAGTACCAGCAGCGTCATCGGCCTGTGCGCTGGTTGCGCCCAGGGCCATGCCACCCAGCAGCGTCGCCGCGGCGGCGATGCCGGCGAAAAGTTTCCTCATCTTCATGAGAATCCTCTCTTCCTTATTGTTTGATTACTTGTTTTTGCAATCGCGGGAGGCGGGAACCCAACTTGCTCCCGCGATCCGCAAATCTTGGATTATCGGTCGGAACGCCTTCAAGTTGGCAGACGTTCCGACCCCGCACAGCGATTCAGACGAGTCGCTTCTTGCCGTTCCACACACCGGCAGCGCCGATGAGCAGCACCGCAAGCCCGCCGACCACACCGCCGACGACGGTCAGCAGCGCGGACCCGGCCATCATGCCAAAGACAGCCAGCGCCGTGCCGGGCAGAAAGCCCAGCACGCAGAGAATGCCGGATTTATACAGCGGCCACAGGTCGCGGCCCAGCAGTTCAAAAAAGCGCGCAATGCCGACCTTACGGCCCTGGCTGGGAGTTTCGTTTGTTTCGTTTGACATGACGAGGTTTCCTTTCTCGGCTAAAGTTTTAACGGCAGTCTCCCGGGAGGTTGTTCTTTCTTTTGGCAGCAAAAGAAAGA
>OIDN01000323.1_pt1 | contig 13926 bp, 9 predicted proteins | sample 1581581 | NCBI WGS metagenome assembly OIDN01 (sample SAMEA3882535, study PRJEB24775) | human gut metagenome | biome: human-associated habitat; feature: intestine environment; material: feces | place: Netherlands | collected 2009/2010
ACAAAGGCTCTAAGCTTTGAGCTTCCTGTACTATGTAATGGCATGGATATGATTGCGCCCTCCGGGAAGTTCTGTATGGCTATTCCGATTGCCAGTGAAAGAGCTGCTGCTCTCGTGATGGTGGTGGTTCCTGATATCCAGCTTGCGTAGAGCACTCCTACTGCCATGCCCTCCGGTATATTATGTAATGTAACTGCAAGCACCATCATTGTCTGTCTGCTGAAATTGCTCTTTGGTCCCTCGACTGAATTATCGAGATGCATATGCGGTGTTATCGTATCCAGTATCAATAGGAAAAACATTCCGAGCATAAAGCCTGCTACTGCCGGGACAAACTGCATTTTTCCAAGGCTCTGTGACTGCTCAAGTGCAGGAATCAGAAGACTCCAGACTGATGCAGCAATCATTACGCCTGCTGCAAAGCCACTGAGCATTTTTGTGGTCTTTACTGAAAGCTCATTTTTCATAAAAAGTACACATGCCGCACCGAGCGACGTGCCTATAAATGGTATTAATAAACCTAATATGGTTGATGTAATCATGGTTGCCTCCTATTCTGCTGTTCAGCTATTTTTCTATTTTACACAAACTTCCCATATATAAAACTATATTTACCGGAGAGTATACAGTTGTTCCGAAGAAAACAATATGAACTGCCACGGAGTTCCATTAACTTTAAAAACGGATACAACCTTACATATTAAAGTAATCTATATCGATTCAAATCCGTGGTTAACTTCATATTTTTTCTGAGGAATATACTGTATGTGATACGGCATTATAGAAGACTATATGTGCGAAGCATTAAAAACAGGAGGAAACTAAATTGGCAAACAAAGGTAAATATTACATGACAACAGCCATTGCGTACACATCAGGCAAGCCTCATATCGGAAACACATATGAGATCATCCTTGCAGACGCAATCGCCAGATACAAGAGAGCAGAGGGATACGACGTATATTTCCAGACAGGAACAGATGAGCACGGACAGAAAATCCAGGAAAAGGCTGAGGCAGCCGGAATTTCACCGAAGGAGTATGTAGATCAGATTTCAGGTGAGGTAAAGAGAATCTGGGATCTGGTAAATGCATCATATGACAATTTTGTCCGCACAACAGATGAGGACCATGAGAAATGTGTAAAGAAAATCTTCAAGAAGCTTTACGATCAGGGCGACATCTACAAGGGCTCATACGAGGGACTTTACTGTACACCATGTGAGTCCTTCTGGACAGAGTCACAGCTCGTGGACGGAAAATGCCCGGACTGCGGACGTGAGGTACAGCCTGCAAAGGAGGAGGCATACTTCTTCAAGATGAGCAAATATGCAGACAGACTCATCGACTACATCAACACACACCCTGATTTCATCCAGCCGGTTTCAAGGAAAAACGAGATGATGAACAACTTCCTGCTTCCGGGACTTCAGGATCTCTGTGTATCCAGAACATCCTTCAAGTGGGGAATTCCGGTAGATTTCGATCCAAAGCACGTTGTATATGTATGGCTTGATGCTCTTACAAACTATATCACAGGAATCGGATATGATGCAGACGGAAACAGTACAGAGCAGTTCAACAAGCTGTGGCCGGCAGACCTTCATCTGATCGGAAAAGATATCATCCGTTTCCATACAATTTACTGGCCAATCTTCCTTATGGCACTTGATCTTCCACTTCCGAAACAGGTGTTTGGACATCCGTGGCTGCTTCAGGGAGACGGTAAGATGAGTAAATCCAAGGGAAATGTTCTCTATGCAGATGAACTCGTTGATTTCTTTGGTGTAGATGCAGTTCGCTACTTCGTACTTCATGAGATGCCATTCGAGAATGACGGTGTTATTTCCTGGGAGCTGATGGTAGAGCGTCTGAACTCTGATCTTGCAAATACACTTGGAAACCTTGTAAACAGAACTGTTTCTATGACAAACAAATACTTCGGCGGAACAGTAGAAGATAAGGGTGTTGTAGAAGATGTAGATGCAGAACTGAAAGCAGTTGTAGAGAATGCTTCTAAAGCAGTTGATGCTAAGATGGCAGACCTCCGCGTTGCCGATGCAATTACAGAAATCTTCAATCTGTTCAAACGCTGCAATAAATATATTGATGAGACAACTCCTTGGGTACTCGGAAAAGATGAATCCAAGAAGGATCGCCTTTCTACAGTACTTTGGAATCTGATCCAGAGCATTTCTGAAGGTGCAAGACTTCTTGAATCTTTTATGCCTTCTACAAGTAAGAAGATCCTTGAGCAGCTTGGTAACGGACATGTAACAGAGAAACCGGAGATCCTGTTCCAGCGAATGGATCTCGAAGAGGTTATGAAGAAAGTTGAAGAACTTCATCCGAAGGTAGAAGAAAAGAAAGAGGAAGAAGCTGTTATCGACATTGAGCCGAAAGATGAGATCACATTTGAGCAGTTCGGAGCAATGCAGTTCCAGGTTGGAGAGATCATTGCATGTGAGGCTGTAAAGAAATCCAAAAAGCTTCTCTGCTCTCAGGTAAAAGTTGGAAGCCAGGTAAAACAGATCGTATCCGGAATCAAAGCACATTACACACCGGAAGAAATGGTTGGTAAGAAAGTTATGGTTCTTGTAAACCTGAAACCTGCGAAGCTGGCAGGCGTACTTTCAGAGGGAATGCTGCTTTGTGCAGAAGATGCAGAAGGTAACCTTGCACTGATGACACCGGAAAAAGAAATGCCGGCTGGAGCAGAAATCTGTTAATTGAAATGTTTGAAAATTCAGACAATTACAATCAAAGCAGATAATAAATAAAAAATATAAAAAAATCAAATGAATATATTGACAAATTAGACGCCGAATGTTATTATATAACCATCAAAGAGAGAAAGAAATCTCCCAAAGATATTTAACTAAGAAGGCAAAAGTAACAGATGCCTGATTAGATTAAAAATACAAGTTCAACAGGAGGTCAGTCCCATGGACAGTATAGTTTCAGATTTTTATCAATATGTCAGTGGTATGATGAGTGAAGGTTCCTGTGAAGAAAGAGACCTTTGCCAAGCGTAAAAGTCCAGTAGAGAGAAAAGAAGATCAAAGATCGGAGAGTACGGAAACTGGAAGCAAAGAGAAAAAGATGAATCACTCATAGATGTATTGAATAAAAATACCGCATATAACATAGAATGAAAAATGTGTAAAGAAACATTGAAAGGACATGTTATAATCTCAGATTTGTTATAAAAGCAGGAATGACTTGACAGAAGATTTAATACATAAAGTATTGAATGGATATGAAAATCATTCAAGTGATAAAATAACAGACGACAAAGGTCTCACAGGAACGTAGAATCGCGAATAATCTCCGATACAAAATATAAAATTATAATAATAATACAATTAAATAACACTAAAAATGCACTTTCAAAAGGAATTGAAGGTGCATTTTTTTGACATTACAGACCTCATATGGTAGAATAATGAAAGAGTATCGGCTAGTGCCTAATGGACACATTCAGACCAAAACGAATATTTCAATGACAATGAGGTGAGTACAGTGGATAAGTATGAATATAAGTTAAAGACAGAAGAGATGCTGGAACTTATGGAAGATGGAGAATACAGAAAAGCAGCGGCAGCAGCAGATCTGATTGACTGGAAGCGTGTCCGTAACGCAGGGATGCTGATGAATGTCAGTGATATTTATGAAAAAACAAAAGAGTATCAGAAGAGCTATGATGTGATGAATCTTGCATATCGCCGTTCTGAAGGAAGCCGCAAGGTGATCTATAAGTTATGTTCTCTTGCAATTAAGACAAAGAATATAGATGAAGCAATCGACTATTATGACGAATTTATCCAGATTGCACCGAAAGATCCGAACAGGCATATCCTTAGATATCAGATCTTAAGAGCGCAGAGAGCGCCGATCGAACAGCAGATTGAGGCTCTGGAGGAATTTAAGAAGGCAGAATATATTGAAGAGTGGGCTTATGAACTGGCGAAGCTTTATCGCGAAGCAGGTATGATGACAGAATGTCTGGAAGAGTGTGATGATCTGATCCTCTGGTTCAGCGAGGGTAAGTATGTTTATAAGGCAATGGAACTGAAGATGCAGTATAAGCCATTGTCACCATCGCAGCAGCAGAAATATGATCACAGATATGAGAAGCTTTCTTCAGAGACAGAAGAAATACCGGATCTGGCTTCCTATTTAGGAGAAGACGAGGAAAAAGATTCTGCGTCAGAAGGAGCTGAAGCACTTGGAGATACAAGATCAATCGGGCTGACAGAACAGCCGGTGATGGAGAACGACAGTACTTCCGATGTGATTGACACGGATGCGGTTACTTTGGAAGCGGCAGAAGAGCCGGATGCCGAAGTAGAAAATCCGGAAGAAGCAGGAGTAGAAACAGCAGAAGTTATAGAAGCTTCCGAGGATGAGTCAGAAGTTCAGCCGGCAACGGTAGAGACAAGTGGAGATAAGAGAACACTTAGCAAAGATACTGCTTCCATACCGATTGTCAGTAAGAATCCGGTAAAACCAGTCAAGAAGAAACTTGGAGATACGATGCGGTTAGATGAAGCTCTGCAGCAATTACTCAATCCGAAACCGGAAGTTCAGGCAGAACCGGGAGAAGAAGTCGAACCGGATATGACAGATCTGGAAGAGGATATTGCAGCAATTGAGGATGTAGAAGATCTTGAGATCGTGAATCAACTGACAGAAGAGAAGAAAGCTGAGGAAGCCAGTAAAGAGCGATTGGTTCCATCAGGGATGAAAGAACTGATTCCAGAACCGGAGACAGAAGAAGAGCTTATAGAACAGGCAGTGGAGGAGACTTCAGAAGATGTTCCAGAAGATGCAGTTGCTATAGAAGCAGGAGAAGCAGAACCGGAAGAAGTTCTTGAAGTAGAAGAGGCAGAACCGGAAGAGGAAGAAATCCTTGAAGCAGGAGAAGCAGAACCGGAAGAGGAAGAAATCCTTGAAGCAGGGGAAGCAGAACCGGAAGAGGAAGAAATTCTTGAAGCAGGGGAAGCAGAACCGGAAGAGGAAGAAATTTTTGAGATAGATGCAGCTGAGTCAGAAGATCTGACAGATGAACCAGAAGATTTGTCTGAGGTGGAGAAACTGATCTCAGAAACTGAAGTTGTCAATGATGAAGATGATTCAGAAGGAGCAGCAGTAAGAGAGACTATGGACAATAAAAATAATGAAGAACCAATTTTATCACCAGAGATACAGAAACTGATTGATGAGATTGAAGGTGTTATTCCGGAAGAGGAAGAAGTAGATGCAACAGTAAGTTCAGAAGAAGTTCTTGAGGTAGAAGAAGAACCACATGAAAATATGGGAGAGCTTGCGGATGATCTCAGACTCGGTGAGGATGAGTACGAAGATTATGATGCGTATGACTGGGATGATGCAGAAGAGTTTGACGAAGATGATATTTTAGATGATTATGAAGAGTCTGATGACGATTTGTTGGATGGTTATGAAGAGTCTGATGACGATCTGCCGGATGATTATGAAGACGCTGATGATGATCTGTTCGGTGAGGAAGAAGGATATGATGATCTGGATGCCTATGGTTATGAAGAAGACGATGAGGATGATGAAGTAATTAATCCAAGAGATCTTTTCACAGCGGAAGATAAGGTTTCAGATGATGATCTTCTTAGTCTGAATTCTTATGAAGAAGTGCCAAATTTTGAAGATGAATTCAGCGTGAATCCAGCGCATAGTGAGGAACCGGATGACAGAGAGATTCCGGATGAAGATGACGGAATTGATATCATGTCTGCGACGACACCATTGAGCCGTAAAGAGACTGCGAAATTGATCGCAACAGGTAAGACATCACCATTACCGTTAGATGAGATTGCAGATGCAATGTCTGATACAGGATTTATTGTACATGGTCGTTATGATCTTGAAACACAGAGCGGAATCGGTACAAGAGCAGGACTTACAGAGGAACAGAAGAAACTCTTCTCTTATTTCGTACCTGTACGTGGTATGAGTGAGCAGCTGGTAGATGTACTTGAGCAGGATAAGAACTGTACAAACCGCAAAGGAACTTCTAGAACAGGAAACCTTCTGATTATTGGAAATAAAGGAAATGGAAAGACAGTCCTTGCTGTTGATGTTGTAAAGGCAATTCAGAAGCAGCGTGATATCCGTCAGGGCAAGGTTGCAATTGTGACAGGAGAGTCACTGAATAAGAAGAGAATCGGAGACATTTTCCGTAAACTGTACGGCGGTGCACTGATCATTGAAAAAGCCGGACAGATGAACGAAAAAACACTCGCCAAGCTGAACAAAGCAATGGAGCAGGATACAGGAGAACTTTTAGTAGTTCTTGAAGAGCAGAGAAAACCACTGGACAGACTTCTTTCTTCCAACAGAGAATTCAGAAGAAAATTTACTTCCAGACTTGAAGTGCCGATCTTTATTAATGATGAGCTTGTAACATTTGGACAGACTTATGCTCAGGAGAATGGTTACAGAATCGATGAGATGGGAATTCTTGCACTGTACAGTAAGATTGATTCTTTACAGAGAGAAGATCATGCAGTAACAGTAGCAGAAGTGAAAGAAGTGATGGATGATGCGATCGCTCATTCACAGAAAGCTTCCGCAAAGAAGCTTGTGAAGAGAGTATTTGGAAAGAATACAGATTCTTCCGACAGAATTCTGCTTTCAGAGAAAGATTTCAACATTTAATGACATATATTTGTTAAGAATTAATAGACAGTCAGTAAAACGACTGTCTATTTTTGTGCAATAATACATTTTCTCTTTCTTTTTTATACAGTATCAAGTATAATAAAACTATAGTGTTCAAGGGGAGAATGAAACTTTGTTACCAATTGAAAGATTCGGTAATGTGCCTTGATCTATAAGAAATTGTATGGTTTTTAAATCATTACAATCAGGAATATATTTGAGCAGTGAGGTGGCTTTATGGTTAAGAAAAACAGCACGAAGACGAAAGTGCAGCCTTATGAGATCGGAGAACTTGACCATTATCTTTTTGGGCAGGGAAATCATTATGAGATTTATAAAAAGATGGGTGCCCATGAGGTGACAAAGAACGGAAAAAGAGGAGTATATTTTGCGGTATGGGCTCCTCATGCAGTAAACGTTTCTGTAATTGGAGAGTTTAATGACTGGGATGAGACGAAAGATAAGATGAAGAGAGGAGAGCCTCTCGGAATATACACATGCTTCGTTCCGGAGGCGAAGAAAGGGGATTTGTATAAGTTCTGTATAGAGACACAGTCGGGTGAGAAGATATATAAAGCAGATCCATTTGCTAATTATGCAGAGCTCCGACCGGGAACAGCATCCAGAATTACAGACATTTCTAATCTGAACTGGTCAGACAGTAAGTGGATGACAGCTCGTGAGAAGTGGGATAACAAAGAAGAACCAGTGTCTATTTACGAAGTGCATATGGGTTCCTGGATGAGACATCCCGGAAGAGAAGATGAAGGATTTTATACATATCGTGAGTTTGCAGAAGCAATTACAAAGTATGTAAAAGAGATGGGATATACTCATGTTGAGTTGATGGGAATCGCAGAGCATCCGTTTGACGGTTCCTGGGGATATCAGGTGACTGGATATTATGCACCAACTTCACGCTATGGAACACCGGAAGATTTTGCATATATGGTAAATTATCTTCATAAGAATAATATCGGCGTTATTCTTGACTGGGTACCGGCGCATTTCCCGAAAGATGCACATGGTCTGGCAGATTTTGACGGAACACCGACATTCGAATATCCAGATCCGAGAAAGGGCGAGCATCCTGATTGGGGAACGAAGGTTTTCAATTATGAAAAACCGGAAGTTTCCAACTTCCTTTTGGCGAATGCATTGTTCTGGGTTGAACATTATCATGTAGACGGACTTCGTGTAGATGCAGTGGCATCTATGCTGTATCTGGACTACGGAAGAGAAGATGGACAGTGGATTCCGAATAAATTTGGCGGAAATGAGAATCTTGAGGCGATTGCATTCTTTAAACATCTGAACTCTGTAGTTTGCGGAAGAAATAAAGGCGTTATGATGATTGCAGAAGAGTCTACAGCATGGCCGAAGGTGACAGGATCTCCTGAGGATGACGGACTTGGATTTACTTTGAAGTGGAATATGGGGTGGATGCATGACTTTACAGAGTACATGAAACTGGATCCTTATTTTAGAAAAAATGCACATCACATGATGACATTTTCCATGGAGTATGCATATTCAGAGAACTATATTCTTGTACTTTCTCATGATGAGGTTGTTCATCTGAAATGCTCTATGTTGAATAAGATGCCGGGAGAAGGATGGGATAAGTTCCGTAACCTGAAAGCGGCATATGCATTTATGATGGGACATCCTGGAAAGAAACTTCTCTTTATGGGACAGGAGTTCGCACAGCTTCGTGAGTGGAGTGAAGAGAGAGAACTGGATTGGTTCCTTCTTGCAGAAGAACCGCATCAGCAGATTCAGAACTGGTATAAAGATTTGCTTCATCTTTATAAGAAGAATAAGGCATTGTATGAGTTGGATAATGATCCGAAGGGATTTGACTGGATCAATAAGGATGATATCTTCCGGAGTATTTTCAGTTTCACAAGACATTCAAAAGATGGTAAGAAAAATCTGCTCTTTGTATGCAATTTTACACCGGTAGACAGACCAGATTACCGTGTTGGTGTTCCGAGAAGAAAGCAGTTTAAGCTTGTTCTTAACAGTGATGAGACAAAATACGGTGGATCGGGAGAAGAACGCCCATTGGTTTACAAGCCAGAGAAACAGGAATGTGATGGTCAGAAATATTCCTTTGCATATCCTCTTCCGGGATATGGTGTGGCAGTATTTGAGTATTAAGTTGTATAGTATAATGTTTTCCACGAATAGATGGAACAGGAATTAGACATACATTAATTTGCCCCTGCATAGATTGTAAAAAACAAATTATGCAGGGGCTTTTCTATGAGAGAATATATTGAGGAGCGTGCAGTAGAAATTGCAAATTATATTATAGAAAATAATGCGACAGTGAGACAGACAGCGAAACAGTTTCGGATTAGTAAGAGTACGGTGCATAAGGATGTAACAGAACGCTTACTTCAGATCAATCCATCACTGGCTCATGAAACACGTAAGGTTTTAGACACTAACAAATCAGAACGTCACATCCGGGGAGGGCTCGCTACCAGAGAAAAATATTTACACTTGCATGCTTCCAATTATTGAAGTTAATGTTACAATAAAAGAGGATATTCAATCAGAAACACGGACATTGAGAGGAGACTGTTCAAATGCGGATGGCAATCGTTGAAAGGGATGAAAAAGTATTAGAAGAACTGAAAAAAGGTTTAAAACGCGTAGATCCGAATTACGAGTTGGCGGGGATTGCAGGGAATGGACAGTCTGCATATGAGATGATAACAGTTATGCAGCCAAATCTTGTTATTATGGACATTGGGCTTCCGCGGATGAATGGGTTAAATCTTTTGAGAAAATTACGCACGGAAGGACGTGAGTTCCGTGTGATTATTATAACGAAGGATGAAGATTTTCAACAGGCAAAGCAGGCAATCGATCTGGGGGTGGATGGATATTTAGTACAGCCGTTCCGGCCGATGGAGCTTAAGAAGGCATTAAGCCGTATTCATGAAAAAATCAGGAATGAATATTGGATGCAGGCTTCTTTTACTGTTGAAAATATTCTGTTAAGCTGCAGATATGGAGAAATTATATCGAATCAGAAGTTAAATGAAATGACTATCCGGAAATATGGGTTTACAGTGGATGATCCGGGATATTTATTTACGGTTTCAATGGCAGACGAATACGAGGAGCAGAAGGAAAATATACGTGGATTTCTCGAAGAAATCTGTAGACGTGAGTGTGGATTTTCGGCATCTGTTATATGTTCGGATCGATGGAAACAGGTGTATCTGATCATTTACCGGGTACGTGAAGCAAGGAACTGGAAAGAATATTTAAAAAAAAATGTGGTTACTGGGTTATGTAGGAATTTTCCGGGGACAATTATTTGTGTATGGATAGAGACAAAACAGCTGACAAAGCTGGTAGATGCAATGATTCAGGCAGGAAGTCTCATGGAATGGAATCTTCTTCAGCCGCGAGGAGTTTTAATCTGTCAGCAGACAGTTGAGAAATTTGAAGCTGTTCCGGTGCGTTATCCGGTAGAATTAGAACAACGAATGCGAGAAATGATTTTCGATGAAAACAAGAAAGGAATTGCCAGACAATTTCAACTTGTTTGTGAGGAAATGAAAAGAGAAAAATATTTTCCAAAAGAAATAAAATACAGTATCATTCGTTTTTGCATGGCAGCTGGATTGAATTATAGAAATTATGGCGGGGAGATTAACGAAACAGAAATCCTGAGTCTTATGCAGCAGATTACATATGCCATCAGCTGGAAACAGATAGAGAAAGCGATTCAAGGCTTGGAACGGATGATATCATATGAGCACAAATTTGAGCAGTACAGTACGCTTATCCAAAAAGCAATGGAAATTATAAGAAAAGAATATGACAGTGGTATTACATTGGAAGAAGCAGCGAGACAACTTTATGTATCGGAAGAATACCTGAGTTCTCAGTTTAAGAAGGAGACAGGATATAATTTTACAGAAACTGTGAGGAAATACAGGATAGAAAAAATAAAGGAGCTTCTCAGGACAACAAAATATAAGATGAATCAGATTGCGGGGCTTGTCGGTTACTCTGATCCCAAATATATGAGTAAGGTGTTTAAAGAGGAGGAAGGAATTTTACCGACGGAATACAGACGTAACTCCAATGGGATTTCATAATTAGGAGTAATTTCATATTGCTTATAGAAAAAAGTAGAGAATAAGAGGCATATTTAATTAAAAAAATACACTTTTATAAAAAATTTCGCCCTTTTAAATATAAAAAATGTGCTATGATATATGTGAAAAGTGAAAAGGATTTCATAGCCGTTAAGGCAGAAAGAGGTGAAAAGAATGAGCACAATGAACATTACTTTCAAACACCCGGATGAGATCATTGATTTCTTGAAAACAGTATGTAAATTTGACTTTAACATGGACATGAGAAGAGGACGGGCAGTAGTAGATGCGAAGTCATTACTTGGAATCATGAATCTGGGATTGAATAACGTGATTGAACTGCAGATGTATGCAGACGATTGCACAGAACTTGAAAGACAGCTAGGAAGATTTGCAGCATAAAATGGAACATAAAAATGGGATGTCGGGCATTTGTTCGGCATCTTTTTTGATATATTATACCCATAACAGTGGATACATAGAATGCGCACTGCGGTGTACGATGTAGGTTAGGTGTCGCAAGCGACCACCGCAGGCGTAAGAGGGTGCCGAGGCATATTCTTTGTTCTGGATAGATCAGAAGGGGAATAATTACCGTGTATAGTAATAGAAATTGTGGATAAGATTTTATTTTACATAAACAAATACTTGTAAATCAATGCTTCCTCTACTATAATGAAAAACAGAAAAAGATATATAAATAAAGTAAATAGTTTTGATTGGATTTTACAGGAGGAAAGATTTGAAGAAAGAATTAGTGATTGTCCTTGACTTTGGTGGACAGTATAATCAGCTGGTTGCCAGACGTGTCAGGGAATGTAATGTATATTGCGAGATTTATTCTTATAAGACAGATATTGAAAAGATCAAAGCAATGAATCCGAAAGGAATCATTCTCACAGGCGGACCGAACAGCTGTTATGAGCCGGATTCACCGACTTATTCAGAAGAACTGTTCAAGCTTGGTATTCCGGTTCTCGGACTGTGTTATGGTGCACAGCTGATGTCACATGTACTTGGTGGAAAAGTTGAGCGTGCTGATGTAAGAGAATACGGTAAGACAGAAGTTATTATTGATAAAAAAGACTCCAAAGTATTTGAGGGTGTTTCAGAGACAACAACATGTTGGATGAGCCATTTTGATTATATTTCAAAGATTGCTCCGGGATTTGAAATTACAGCACACACTGCTGACTGTCCGGTTGCAGCAGCTGAGAACGCAGCTGAGAAACTGTATGCAATCCAGTTCCATCCAGAAGTACTTCATACAGTAGAAGGAACAAAGATGATCAACAACTTTGTAAAAAATGTATGTGAATGTGCGGGCGACTGGAAGATGGATGCTTTTGTTGAGAATACAATTGCAGAGATCCGCGAGAAGGTTGGAAACGGAAGAGTATTGCTCGCATTGTCAGGTGGGGTTGACTCTTCAGTGGCAGCAGGACTTCTTTCCAAAGCCATTGGAAAACAGCTTACTTGTGTATTCGTAGATCACGGACTTCTTCGTAAAAATGAAGGAGATGAAGTTGAGGCAATCTTCGGACCAGAAGGACAGTTTGATCTGAACTTTATCCGCGTAAATGCGCAGGAAAGATATTATAACAAACTTGCAGGCGTTACAGAGCCAGAAGCAAAACGTAAGATTATCGGTGAAGAATTCATCCGTATCTTCGAAGAAGAAGCAAAGAAGATCGGTACTGTTGAATTCCTTGCACAGGGAACAATTTATCCGGATGTGGTAGAAAGTGGTCTTGGCGGAGAATCCGCTGTAATCAAATCTCACCACAATGTAGGAGGACTTCCGGATTTTGTAGATTTCAAAGAAATCATTGAGCCGCTTCGTGATCTTTTCAAAGATGAAGTTCGTAAAGCAGGACTTGAGCTTGGACTTCCTGAAAGACTCGTATTCCGTCAGCCATTCCCAGGACCGGGACTTGGAGTACGTATCATCGGCGAAGTAACAGCTGAGAAAGTTCGTATCGTTCAGGATGCAGATGCTATTTATCGTGAAGAGATTGAAAATGCCGGACTTGATAAGACAATTGGTCAGTATTTTGCAGCACTTACGAATATGAGAAGCGTTGGTGTTATGGGTGATGAGAGAACTTATGATTATGCTGTAGCTCTTAGAGCCGTTAATACGATTGATTTCATGACTGCAGAGGCGGCGGAGATTCCGTATGAAGTTCTGAATAAAGTGATGAGCAGAGTTATAAATGAAGTTCGTGGGGTGAATAGAATATTCTATGATCTGACGAGTAAGCCACCGGGAACGATTGAGTTTGAGTAGCGGACTAAATTGCGAAAAAGCCCATAAATAAAGGCTTTGTGGGCTGTCTGGATGTTCCAGTGGAGTGCAAATGGAGTTAAAAAATATTTTTTTTCTTTGTTTTCTTTCCGGAGTTATCTGAGATTTTCGCAAAAAGTAACTATGCTCAGAAAATATAATTAGTGTGAATATGAAGAACAGTTTGTTTTGATGGAAATATTTTCCGTCAGGGCAGACTGTTTTTTTATACCCTTTTTCAATGATATAAACTACATGATTCAGAGATAACACATATGGAAACTGTAAAATTAAAATAATTTGTTAAATTTCGGAAAATGATGTCCGATTTTGCATCTGCCAGTACAGAGTATATGAAGAGATAAATATTCAAAATACAGGAGGTACTGATTATGCAGAACAAATTATTTTTAAAGGCAGCTGATATATGTGAACTTCTGGAGGTGAAACAGACATCGGCTTATGAGATCATTGGCAATCTGAATAAGGAGCTGGAAGAACAGGGATATTTGACGCTTAGAGGAAAAGTTCCGACAAAGTATTTTGTGAAGCGTTTCTACGGGGTAGAAGATACCTGTGAGATTCCACAGGAAGAAGGAAAGGAATGGTTTCATGCGTAAAAGAAAAATGTATTTATCAGTGGAAGACATTGCCGAACTCTTTGAGTTATCAGTTTCTTTTGCTTACCGGGTGGTGGAAAGAATGAATGCAGATCTGGCAAGTAAGAACTATTATGTGATTCTCGGTCGGGTACCAACCCGTTATGTAGAGGACAAGATCTATGGTCTGGAACATGTTGAGCAATATTTGAAGGAGG
>OIDN01000331.1_pt1 | contig 13738 bp, 9 predicted proteins | sample 1581581 | NCBI WGS metagenome assembly OIDN01 (sample SAMEA3882535, study PRJEB24775) | human gut metagenome | biome: human-associated habitat; feature: intestine environment; material: feces | place: Netherlands | collected 2009/2010
CATCACCCAGCTGGCATTCAACGAGGCCGTCAACGCGCCGCTTTGCGAAGAGGCCAATAAGTTGGGACGCGAGTATTGCATTCAGATAAAGGGTGTCGTCAACGAACGCCAGAGCAAGAACAACAAGATACCTACGGGCGACATCGAGATCGTCGTCGATGAGCTCAGCGTGCTCAGCCCGTCGCTCACGCCGCCGTTCACCATCGAGGACAATACGGATGGTGGCGACGACCTGCGCATGAAGTATCGCTACCTCGACCTGCGCCGTCCGGCGGTGCGCCGCAATTTGGAACTGCGCCACCGCATGACCATCCTGATCCGCAACTTCCTCGACCAGCAAAACTTCATCGAGGTGGAGACGCCGATCCTCATCGGATCCACGCCCGAGGGCGCACGCGACTTTGTCGTGCCTTCGCGCATGAACCCGGGACAGTTCTACGCGCTCCCGCAGAGCCCGCAGACGCTCAAGCAGCTGCTCATGGTCTCCGGCGTCGAGCGTTACTACCAGCTGGCCCGCTGCTATCGTGACGAGGACTTCCGCGCCGACCGCCAGCCGGAATTCACCCAGCTCGACATGGAGATGGCCTTCGTGGACCAGGAGGACGTGATGGCCATGGCCGAAAAGGTCATCGCCGCCATCTGGAAGTCCGCCGGCTACGACATCAAGCTGCCGATCCAGCGCATCACCTGGCAGGACGCCATGGACAAGTACGGTTCCGACAAGCCGGATCTGCGTTTCGGCAATCCGCTGATCGAACTGACCGATTACTTCAAGAACACGCCGTTCCGCGTGTTCCAGGCCCCATACGTCGGCGCGGTGCTCTTCAAGGGTGGCGCGGCCACGCCTCGCCGTCAGTTCGACGCATGGCAGGATTGGGCCAAGCAGCGTGGCGCCAAGGGCCTCGCCTATGTGGTGTTCGCCGAGAACGGCGAACTCAAGGGCCCCGTCGCCAAGAACCTGTCCGAAGAGGAACGCAACGGTCTGAAGGAAGCCGTCGGCGCCGAAGACGGCGACGCCGTGTTCTTCGCAGCCGGTCGCCGCACCTCCTCCCAGGAACTGCTGGGCGCCGTGCGTGTCGAGCTTGCCCGCCGCGCGGGCCTGCTCAAGCCCGACGATTTCGCCTTCACTTGGGTTGTGGACTTCCCGCTGTTCAAGCCGACCGATGACCCGGACGACGACGATGTGGCAGTCGGCCACTCCAAGTGGACCTCCATGCATCACCCGTTCACCATGCCGTCCAAGGATTGGATCGACAAGTTCGACAAGGATCCGGAACACGCCATGTCCGATTCCTACGACATCGTGTGCAACGGCAACGAAATGGGCGGCGGCTCCGTGCGTATCCACCGCGACGACATTCAGGACCGTGTGCTTGACGTGCTTGGCATCACGCCGGAAGAGGCCGCAGACAAGTTCGGCTTCCTGCTTGAGGCATTCAAGTACGGCGCTCCGCCTCACGCCGGCATCGCTCTCGGCTGGGATCGTACCGCCGCAATTCTGGCTGGCGCCGACTCCATCCGCGACGTCATCGCCTTCCCGAAGGCTGGCGGCGGCCGCGATCCGCTGACCGGCGCTCCGGCTCCGATCTCCGCTGAGCAGCGCGCCGAGACCGGTGTCGATTACGATCCGGATGAGGACGAGGACTGATACGGTTTCGCCCATAGATGAATGAAAAATGTCCGAACATCAATGATGCTCGGACATTTTTTATTATTCGCGTTGTCTATTTTCCGTCGCTGTCATTATAGTGGAGCGTGTTTGATTATCCGGCAACCAGAAAGGGTTGAAGCGCGGTATGAAATCGAAAACACAGGACAAGAAGCGACTGAACGCGGTCGGCATGCGCATATGCGCGCTGTTCGCCGTGCTCGCCGTGGTCTTTGCGGCATTCATGACGACCGTTCCGCATGCGCTCGCCTCCGAAACTGGCAATCCGGCCTCGGTCAAGGGCAAGACATATAAAATCGGCACCGACACCACGTTCGCACCGTTCGAATACCGTGAGAACGGCAAGATGACCGGCATCGACATGGAGCTAATCCGAGGCATCGCCAAGGAAGAGGGCTTTAAGGTCGAGATACAGTCGCTGGGATTCAACGCCGCGTTGCAGGCCCTAAGCTCCAACCAGGTGGACGTCGTCATAGCCGGCATGTCCATCACTGACGAGCGTAAAGCCTCCTATGATTTTTCGAATCCGTATTTCCAATCCGGCATCCAGATGGCCGTCGCGGCCAACAACGACGACGTCACCGGCTATAAGGACCTCAAAGGCCGGACGGTTGTGGCGAAAACCGGCTCGGAGGGCGAATCGTACGCCAAACAGCATGCCGACAAGTACGGTTACAAGGTGACTTCCGTCGACCAATCCTCAACCATGTACGAGATGGTCAAATCCGGCAATGCCGTCGCGGTGTTCGACGATTATCCGGTACTGGCATATGGCGTATCGCAGAACAACGGTCTGAAAATCGTGACTCCGAAGGTGCCGCACGGCGAATACGGCATGGCCGTGAACAAAGGCATGAACGCAGATTTGCTGGCCGCCATCAACGATGGATTGAACAAGATGATTGCTTCGGGAGAATACGAGCGAATCGTCGCACAATATCTTGGCAAGCAAGGCGCGAAAGAGCAGGCCAAATCGATTTCCGGCATGATCACCGACAATGGCGACGACAGCGCCGAACAACAGAAGGTCGGTTTCCTCGGACTGGTCAAACAGTCGATGCCGGCATTGCTGACGGGCTTGAGGAACACGCTGCTGATCACGTTGCTTTCCTTCGCGATCGCATTGGTGCTCGGCGTCGCGTTCGGCCTGATGAAGGTTTCGGAAAGCAAAATCGCCGCAGGATTGGCCAATGTGTACATCGCGGTGTTCCGCGGCACCCCGATCCTGGTGTGGGCGTTCTTCTTCTACTTCGGCGTGCCCCAGCTCATCGGACATAGCGTGAACATCTGGGTCGCCGGCGCATTGACCTTGTCGCTCAACTCCGGCGCGTACCTGGCGGAAATCGTGCGTGGCGCAGTCCAATCGGTCGATTCCGGACAGATGGAGGGCGCACGCTCGCTGGGACTTAACCACAGGCAGGCCATGCGCCGAGTGATTCTGCCGCAGGCCAGCAAAATCGCCATGCCTTCGATCATCAACCAGCTGGTCATCATGATCAAGGACTCCTCGCTACTGCTCGCCATCGGCTTCGGTGAGCTGCTGTACCAGGCGCAGCAGCTGTACGCGGCGAACTTCCGCGTAACCGAAACGCTGCTGATCGTCGGCGTCATGTACTTCGTGGCCATCACCATCCTGACGTGGCTGGCCAACATCGTGGACAGGAAGGTGAACCGATGAACGAGAACGACGTGATCATCGACGTCAAGGATCTGCACAAAAGCTACGGGCAGACCGAGGTCATCAAAGGCGTCGACATGACCGTGCGCAAAGGCGAGGTGATCTGCATCATCGGACCGTCCGGCGCCGGCAAATCCACCATATTGCGTTGCCTGAACGGACTCGAACAGGCCACCGGCGGCAAGATCGTGGTCAACGGACACGATTTGACGGACAGCCATGTGAACATCGACCAGGTGCGCGAGCAGGTGGGCATGGTGTTCCAGCATTTCAACCTGTTCAACAACATGAGCGTGATCGACAACATCACCCTCGCACCGAAACTGGTGCATCATGAAACGGATGAGCAGGCCCGCGCGCACGCCATGGAACTGCTGAAAACCGTAGGATTGGCCGAAAAAGCCGACGCCATGCCGAAATCGCTGTCCGGCGGGCAGAAGCAGCGTGTGGCGATCGCGCGCTCGCTGGCGATGAATCCGAAGGTGATGCTGTTCGACGAGGCGACATCCGCGCTCGACCCGGAAATGGTGGGCGATGTGCTCGAAGTGATTCGCGACCTTGCCGCCAAAGGCATGACCATGGTGCTGGTGACCCATGAGATGGGCTTCGCACGCGAAGTGGCCACGAGGGTCATCTTCACCGATGCCGGCGTGATCGAGGAAGAGGGAACCCCTGACGAGATCTTCAACCATCCGAAGAGCGAACGATTGAAGACCTTCCTCTCCAAGGTGCTGTGACATTGCTCCGGCGGCGATCCGTTTGATGAATATGTTCGTCAAACGGTATGAAATGTCTCATATTCCGGACGAAATGATGTGAACGGGCAGTATAGGAAACATGAATTTCGCATTGCTTTCTTATACTGCCCTTTATGTCTGAAATGAAAGAAACCGAAGCGAAGCGTCCCATCATGCCGGACGCGGGAGCGGATAACAGGCCGCTCGTCGAACTGACCCATGTCGAGAAGCATTATGGCGATCTGCATGTGCTCAAGGACATCAACCTCACCGTACGCAAAGGCGAGGTGCTCGTCATCGTCGGACCGTCCGGCTCCGGCAAATCCACGATGTGCCGCACCATCAACCGTCTGGAAACCATCGATTCCGGCGATATCCGCATCGACGGCAAACCGCTGCCGCAGGAAGGCAAGGAACTCGCCAAACTGCGTGCGGAAGTGGGCATGGTGTTCCAATCGTTCAACCTGTTCGCCAACAAAACCATTTTGGAAAACGTGACATTGGCGCCGATCAAGGTGCGCCACATGGACAAGAAGGAAGCCGAGGACCTGGCCATGGATCTGCTGGGCCGCGTCGGCGTGGCCTCGCAGGCCTCCAAAATGCCGTCGCAGCTGTCCGGCGGCCAGCAGCAGCGTGTCGCCATCGCCCGCGCCCTCGCCATGCAGCCGAAGGTCATGCTGTTCGACGAGCCAACGTCCGCGCTCGACCCGGAAATGGTCAACGAAGTGCTTGACGTCATGGTCGAACTCGCCCACGAAGGCATGACCATGCTGTGCGTGACCCACGAGATGGGTTTCGCGCGCAAGGTGGCCGACAAGGTCGTGTTCATGGCCGACGGACAGATTCTCGAACAGAGCACGCCGGACGACTTCTTCGAACATCCGAAGACCGATCGCGCCAAGGACTTCCTGTCGAAGATCCTCACCCACTGAAGTGACGGAACATAACGACAGAAGAAGGAACCTGATATGAAACCACTTTCGATCACGGCGAAACGCATGTTGCGCAGAGCCGTCGCGGCATTCTGCGCGTGCGCGTGCGTGTTCGCGGTATCCGCATGCGGCGCGGACGAAACCGGCAAGATCCGCATCGGCATCAAATTCGACCAGCCTGGCCTGGGCTTCAAGAAGAACGGCACCTACGTCGGCTTCGACGTGGACGTGGCCAAGTACGTGGCCAAGAAACTCGGCTATTCCGAAGACGAGATCGTATGGAAGGAATCGCCGTCCAAGCAGCGTGAGGCTATGCTGCAGAACGGCGATGTCGATTACATCGTCGCATCCTATTCCATCACCGACGAACGCAAGAAGGTCGTCGATTTCGCCGGCCCGTATTTCGTGGCCGGACAGGATCTGCTGGTACGCAAGGACGAAACCGGCATTGACGGACCTAAGGATCTGAACGGCAAGCGGCTGTGCTCCATGACCGGCACCACATCCGCCGTCAACGTCAAGGAGAAGTTCGCCAAGCAGACCCAGCTGATGGAACAGCCCGGCATGGCGGAATGCGCCACCGCATTGCTTTCCGGCATTGTGGACGCCGCCACCACCGACGACATCATTCTCGCCGGCCTCGCATCCGCCTCACGTGGACGCCTGCGCGTGGTGGGCAAGCCGTTCACCCAGGAGTATTACGGCATCGGTGTCAAGAAGGGCAACACCGAGCTGAAGAACAAAATCAACAACGCCATCACCGATATGATTCAGGACGGTTCTTGGCAAAGGGCCATTTCCGACAACACCAGGGGAGTGGCCTACACGCCGAACGCCAAGTACAATCCGCCGGTGCCGAATGGAAAGGGGAATAAGTGATGGACGGATTCCTCGCGTTGTTCAGCCAATACAACATTCCCGGCGCGTTTCTGGTGAACATCGAGCTGACCCTGTGGTCGGCGTTGTTCTCCACGATTCTGGGCGTCATCCTCGTGATGATGCGTATCTCGCCGATTCCCTCCCTGCGCACCGTCGCCGGCATCTATGTCGAACTGTTCAAGAACCTGCCGCTGACCATCATCATGGTGTTCATGGTGCTGGGTGCGTACGCGCAGCTGAAGTTCAGCTTCTCCGACACGTTCGCCACCAACTTCTTCTGGCTGGCCGTGACGGGCCTGAGCCTGTACACCGCGGCTTTCGTATGTGAATCGCTGCGCTCCGGCATCAACACCGTGCCGCTTGGTCAAGCCGAGGCCGCCCGCGCGTTGGGCCTGAACTTCATGCAGGCCGCCACTCAGATCATCCTGCCGCAGGCGTTCCGCGGTTCCGTGGCACCGTTGGGCAACACGCTGATCGCATTGCTGAAAAACTCCACCGTCGCGGCGGCGGCATCCGTGGCCACCGAAACCTCGACGATGATGAGCGAAATGATCGAATACCACGCCGACCAAATCGTACCGATCTTCCTGATCTTCGCCTTCGGCTATGTGGTTCTGATCATTCCGATCGGCATGCTGACCACGTATCTGTCCAACAAGCTCGCGGTGAGGAGGTGACGCGACATGGCAAGCAATGAAAGCGCGGTGCTGTTCGACCAGCCTGGTCCGAAGGGCCGCAAAACCATCCGTATCGTCAATTGGATCGCAGGCATCATCTTCGCGGTGGTGGTCGTGCTGATCCTCATGCGTCTGCACAATCCGCCGGACGGCGAGAACCAGCTGAGCTGGGAACTGTGGAAACCGGCGCTTGACGCCGAAGCATGGACCGACTTCTATCTGCCGGGACTGTGGGCCACGATCCGCGCGTCCGTACTGGCCGTGGTCGGAGCCGTGGTGTTCGGCCTGGTCTTTGGTGTGGGCCGACTGCTGCCGAGCCTGCTGATCCGTACCATTTCCGGCGCGATCGTGGAATTCGCACGAGCCGTCCCCGTTCTGCTGCTCATGATCTTCTTCTGGCGCTGGTTCGCCTTCGCAGGTCTGCCCAGCCCCGCGTATTGGGCGGTGGTGCTCGCGCTTGTGATCTACAACGGATCCGTGGTGGCCGAGCTGGTGCGTTCCGGCGTGGGCAACCTGCCGAACGGCCAGCGTGAGGCCTCGCTCGCCTTGGGATTGACCCGCACGCAGTCGCTGTTGCAGATCGAAGTGCCGCAGGCCATCTACGCCATGCTGCCGGCGGCCGTGACCCAGCTGGTCGTCGTGTTGAAGGACACCGCGCTCGGCTCGATCATCATGTACACTGACCTGCTGCAGGAATCACGTCGACTCGGCTCCATGTATTTCAACATCCTACAGACGCTGGTGGTGGCCGCGGTCGTCTATTTCATCGTCTGCTGGCTGCTAAGCAGGCTGGCCGAATGGCTGCCGTCGCGCATGCAGCAGCATACGGCTGCACCGGCCGAACCGGAACCGGTCGCGCCGATCGCCATCATGGATCCGTCGAACGTGAACCAGATCGCCGTGGCCAAGGAAGGCGTGCCGCTGGGTGGCGCGCAGCGTGTCTACCATGTGCACCATCGCGGCACCAACGCGTCCATCCACCAGTGGCGTCAGACCAGGTACGCCCAAGGCTTCGATGAGACGCATCCGGAAAGCCAGGTCAAATTCGACAAGAATGGACATCCGATCAAGGACAATCCGTTCAAGACGAAGGGCGATGGCAAGGACAAGAACAAGTCCGAAGCCGACGAATAGCACCGGTATCGCATAACACGCGTAGGGGTCGTTTTTCCGCGAAATACGGGGAAGCGGCCCCTTTCGTGTCTACGATGGACTGCACGCATGTGGTCCGTACCAAGCAGGGAGGCTTGACATGGCGGATAAAACCAAGGATGTGAAAAAAGACGACGCCAGAATGTCGTCGATCGCGAAAACGCTGAACAAAGTGGAAGATCGGCTGGAAAAAAGCGAGAATTGCGATTCCGTCGCCGAAGGATTGGCGAACGCCGCCAAAGCGAGCGAACTACTGAGCTCGGTATGGACGTTGCCGCCGACCCAGCTATTGCGATTCCATCACGACACGAAGGTATCGGACATAGATGGCGATTCCACTCCTGGTTTTGACGGCAACAAGGATGATGCCGAACGATTCATATCCATCAGCTCGTCGGAGATCGCCCGTTACCAGCGGCTTATGTACGCCAATGGCGTGAAAGGCTCGCATCGGCGACTGCTGATCGTGCTGCAAGGCATGGACGCGTCAGGCAAAGGCGGCATCGTACGACATGTGTTCAGCCAAGGCGACCCGATGGGCATGCACTATCACGGGTTCGGCGCGCCGAAAGGCGAAGAACTGGACCATGACTATCTGTGGCGCATCAAACGCGAGCTGCCGAACAACGGATGGATCTCCATCTTCGACAGGTCCCATTACGAGGACATCGTCATGCCGCGCATCTACAAAACGCAGCCGGAAGAAGTGTGGCAGGCACGGTACGACGAAATCAACCGATTCGAATCGCAATTGACGGCCGACGGATGCGCCATCATCAAAATCTTCCTCGTGGTCAGCAAAGACGAGCAGAAACGCCACTTCCTGAGCCGTCTCGATGATCCGACCAAATACTGGAAGTTCGATCCGAGCGACCTTGAGGCGCGCGCCCGCTGGGACGACTACATGGCCGCATGGCAGGATGTGTTCCTGCGCACCAGCACCGAGCAGGCGCCGTGGTATCTGGTGCCTGCCGACAACCGCTGGTATTCGAGGGCCGTCGTCTCCGAGCTGCTACGCAACACGCTCAAGAACATGAACATGATCTGGCCGCCGCTCGAAGTCGACGCCGACGAAATGCGCCGTCAGTTGGACACGCTGTAGTCGAAGAAGACAACCTCGCCGCTGGATTGCGTGGCGTCCAGGTCGACGGTTCCGGTGATGGCCCAATCGTGGTCGCCATCGGAATCGTCGATGATCTGCCGCACCTTCCAGGCGTGCTCGCTGTTCTCCTTGCTTTCGTCGAGGATGAACAGTTCGCCGCTGCGTGCCTTCGCGTCGATGTTGACGTATTCGTGCTCGTCGTAGTAATCGTCGAGCGTGTCCTCCCACTCGTGCACGCCGTAGCCCCAGTCCTTATCGAGCGCGCCGAGCTCGTCCGGCTTGTCGAGGTCCATGAGCTGCACACGGCGGAACATGGCATTGCGCACCAATACGGTGAGTCCACGGCGATCCTCCACCACGGCCTGTTTTGCGCCGGGCGCGGCAAGATTGGCGGCCGCTTCGGACGCGTCGGTATCGGTTCCGGCATGCTCCCATTCGTCCACCAGCGAGGAGTCGATGGAACGGACCACCACGCGCAGCCAGGAGATGATGTCGTCAAGCTGCTCGTCGCGCTTTTCCTGCGGAACGGTACGCGCCAACGCACGGTAGGCGTCGGACAGGTACCGCAGCAGCGTGCCTTCGGAACGGGCGATGTTGTAGCGGGCGATGTAGCCGGTGAAATCGGAAGCGGTCTCCACCATGTCGCGCACCACGGATTTCGGGCTCAGCCAATAGTCGTTCGCCCACGGAACATCATGGCGGTATTCATCGAACGCGGCCTGCAGCATATCCTCCAACGGCTTCGGATAGGTGATCTCCTGAAGCCTGTCCATACGCTCGTCATAGTCGAGGCCATCCTCTTTCATGCGGATCATCGCCTCGTCGCGCGCCTGACGTTCCTGCGCGCGCAGCACCTGCTTCGGGTCCTCCAACGTGGCCTCAACCATGGATATCACATCCAACGCATACGTGTCCGACTCCGGGTCGAGCAGTTCCAACGCGGCCAGCAGGAACGGGCTTAGCGGCTGGTCGAGGGCGAAATCGTCCGGCATGTCCACGGTCATGAAATAATCCTTGCCGCCATCGTCACGGTCTTCGGTCTCGATGACGTTCGTGTCGAACAAGGTCTGGAAGATCTCGTCCGCGCGGGCGTGCAGGCGCTCCTTCTGCTCCGGAGTCTGCGCCGAATCGTCGATAAGCCGGTCGATGCGGTAGCGGGCGTCGCCGCCTTGCTCCACCTCGTTCAACACCATGGAATGGGTGATCTTCATATGCGGCACCAGTGTTTCCGGAGCCGCGTCGATAAGCTTGTCGAACGTGTTCTCGTTCCACGTTACGAAACCTTCAGGAGCCTTCTTGCGCTTGATCTTCTTCAGTTTCTTCGGATCGTTGCCTGCCTTGGCCAGAGCCTTGGCGTTCTCGATTTCGAATTCGGGGGCTTCGGCTATGACCAGACCCTCCGTGTCGAAGCCCATGCGTCCGGCGCGTCCTGCGATCTGATGGAACTCGCGGGCGCGCAGCTTGCGCATCTTCGTGCCGTCGAACTTGGTCAACGCGGTCAATACCACGGAATGAATCGGCACATTGATACCGACACCAAGCGTGTCGGTGCCGCAGATCACTGGCAGCAGTCCCTGCTGGGCGAGCTGCTCCACCAGACGACGATAGCGGGGGAGCATGCCGGCATGGTGGATGCCGATGCCGGTACGCAACAGACGCTGCAGGATCTTGCCGAACGCGGTGGTGAACTTCGTGCCCTTGATGGCTTCCGCGATCGCGGCGCGCTGCTCCTTGCTGGACACGCCCGTGCTGGCCAGCGCGTTGGCGGTCTCCAACGCGGCATCCTGAGAGAAATGCACCACGTAAATCGGCGTCTCGCCCTTGCCGAACGCCAATTCCACCGTCTTCTCCAACGGGTCGAGTGTGTATTCGTACGTCAACGGTACGGGACGTGGCGCATCGGCGATGATATCCACGTCGGTGTCCGTCATGTCCTCAAGCTTGTCGGCGATTGCGTCGACATTGCCCAGCGTCGCGCTCATCAATAGGAACTGCGTATCCGGCAGCGTAAGCAGCGGCACCTGCCAAGCCCAGCCGCGCTCGGGATCGCCGTAATAGTGGAACTCGTCCATGGCCACGCAGCCGATGTCCGCGCGACGCCCCTCGCGCAGCGCCTGGTTGGCGAGGATCTCGGCCGTGCAGCAGATGATCGGCGCATCCGCGTTGATATGCGTGTCGCCGGTGATCATGCCGACGTTCTCGCGGCCGAAAACTTCAACCAAGTCGAAGAACTTCTCAGACACCAGAGCCTTGATCGGAGCCGTGTAATAGGAACGGCGGCCCGTGCACAACGCGGCGAAATGCATGCCGAGTGCCACCAGCGACTTGCCCGAACCGGTCGGAGTGTTCAAAATGACATGGTCGCCGGCCAGCAGATCCATGATGGCCTCCTCCTGATGTGGCCACGGTTCCACGCCTTTGACGTCCTCCACCCAGGTGAAGAAACGCTCATAGATCTCATCCGTGTCGATGTTGCGCTCGCCCTCGTCCCAATTCGGCGCCAACGCGCCCAGCGAGCCATAATTCGTATCGTCTGCCATGCTTGCCAGTCTACCGGTTGGGGCGAACGCATGTATCGAACGTGTGTTCGAATTGTTGGGTGTGTTGCGGTACAGTGGAAAGCATGACTGACGATTTGTTTGCCGCGATGGACGCGCCGGATGATGTGACGCGCCCGCTTGCCGTACGCATGCGCCCAGCGAGCATCGACGATGTGGTGGGGCAATCACGGGTATTGGGGGAGGGGTCGCCATTGCGCAGACTCGCCAACCCCGCTTCGAAAGGCTCGCTCACCGCACCGAGCTCCATCATCCTGTTCGGACCTCCCGGAGTCGGCAAAACCACCCTCGCCTATATCGTCGCCAAACAGTCCGGCCGTGTCTTCGAGGAACTGTCCGCGGTCACCTCCGGCGTCAAGGACGTGCGTGACGTGCTCAAACGCGCGCACGAACGTCTCGTCTCCGAAGGCAAGGAAACGGTGTTGTTCATCGACGAGGTGCACCGCTTCTCCAAATCGCAGCAGGATGCGTTGCTGCCCAGTGTGGAAAACCGCGACGTCACCTTCATCGCGGCCACCACGGAAAACCCAAGCTTCTCCGTCATCAAGCCGCTGCTCAGCCGATCCGTGGTCGTCAAACTCGAATCGCTGGAACCGGACGATCTAAAAACGCTGATCAATCGCGCCATCGCAAGCGAACACGGCCTTGACAACGAAATCAGAATCACCGACGAGGCTGTGGATGAGATCATCCGCATGGCCGGCGGCGACGCACGTAAGACACTGACCATCCTCGAAGCCGCGGCCGGCGCGCTCACTGGTGACAAAGAACGCAAAAAAGGCGCGAAACGGCCCATCATCACGCCTGATGTGGTGTCGAAGGTCATGGACGTGGCCACCGTGCGTTACGACAAGGACGGAGACGACCACTACGACGTCATCTCGGCGTTCATCAAATCCATGCGAGGCTCCGATCCGGACGCCACCATGCATTATCTGGCCCGCATGCTGCGCGCGGGGGAAGACCCGCGCTTCATCGCACGACGCATCATGATCGCCGCATCCGAGGAAGTCGGCATGGCCGCCCCGCAGGTCCTGCAAGTCACCGTAGCCGCGGCGCAGGCAGTGGCCATGATCGGCATGCCCGAAGCGCGCATCATTCTTGCCGAAGCGGCGCTCGCCGTCGCCACCGCGCCCAAATCCAACGCCAGCTACAACGCCATCAACGCGGCGCTCGCCGACGTGGACGCGGGGCTTATCGGCCAAGTGCCGCTGCATCTGCGCAATGCGCCGACCGCGCTGATGAAAAGCTGGGGCAACCACGAAGGCTACCGGTACGCGCACGATTGGCCGGGCGCGGTGGCGCCGCAGCAGTACATGCCTGACGAATTGCAGGGGCGCGAGTATTACCATCCGAACGACCGCGGTTACGAGCATGAGGTCAAGCCGAGATTGGAGCGGATTCGGAAGATTCTGCACGAAGAGGACGATAACGGTGACGGCCGTTCCGGCCAGCGTAATGCCTGATGTTCGTTTCCTGCAGGCATTGGGTCAGGGGTTCCGCTAAAATTCTTCGCTGGGGTTGACGCCTGCTTGCTTTGCAAGGCTCATGCGTCAATCGCGGCGTCGCACATGGCCGCAGGAAAAAGTGCGCGGAAAGTGATTATGAAAGAACGGAATACAACGCTCGAAACCACCGACCATAACAATCGGAACAATAGCGAAAACATCAAGGAAACGCCGGACGAACGCATTCCCGGCAAACTCATCGGCGCCATCGTGGCGGTCGGCTCGCTCGCCTTCATCGGCATCCTCACCGAAACCGTGATGACGGTGCTGTTCCCACAGCTCATGCGGGAATTCAACGTGAACACTGCTACTGTGCAGTGGATCACCACCATCTACCTGCTGACGGTCGCAGCCACCATGCCGCTGTCGTCGTATCTTAACCGCAAATTCAAACATCGCGTCCTGTTCCTCGCCGCGGTGGCGCTTGCGGTGCTTGGCTCGCTGACCATGATCTTCGGCCATGCGTTCCCGGTGATTCTAGTAGCCCGCATCATCCAGGGCATCGGCTCCGGCGTGGCCACACCGCTGATGATGAACATCATTCTCGAACAGTCCCCACGCAGCAAGGTCGGACGACTGATGGGCGTCGGTTCGCTCGTCATCACCGTGGCGCCCGCCATCGGCCCGACCGTGGGTGGCGCGGTGTCGAGCATTCTGCCATGGCGTGCGATTTTCGTCATCGTCATTCCCGTGATTCTGCTGATTTCGCTGCCTGTCGGCCTCAAATGCATCGAACAGCACCGTCCGACGGAAGAGGCGCATCTGAATCCGCTGCAGTTCGCGGCGATTGTGCTGGCGTTGTGCGGTCTAGTGATGTTCCTGAACCAGGCGGGCGTGGCTGTTGCC
>OIDN01000332.1_pt1 | contig 13723 bp, 9 predicted proteins | sample 1581581 | NCBI WGS metagenome assembly OIDN01 (sample SAMEA3882535, study PRJEB24775) | human gut metagenome | biome: human-associated habitat; feature: intestine environment; material: feces | place: Netherlands | collected 2009/2010
AGCCTGACTTGCTGTTAATACCATTGCTGCTAATATTAATGTTAATTTCTTCATATTCTTATACTTTAAATATATCAATTTTATTTCTTTGCTGCCTTTTCTTCCTTCACGATGCGCTGGCGGTTGAGAACCAGCAGGGCGATGGTGATGATGGTGAGCACACCCATACCGATGTAAGAGAGCTTGACGCCACGATAGATGACCCATCCGAAGAGAGAGGAAGCGAAATCGAGCGCACCACCTGCGAATCCGTCAGGGATATGAGCGGCATTATCGCCTGTGGCAGCATAAACCTGGTTGGCTGCCATCGTAAAGTCGGGAGCCATATCGGTTACGAAATAGAGACCGATAATCAGGGCTACCAAACCGATGATAAGGGTCTTCACTACATTTCCCTTGGTGAATGGCAATATCAGTGGAAAGAGGTAGAACATACCAGCCAATGATGCCAATGGCAAGAACTGGTTGCCAGGCAGGAAGACTGCGATTGCCAGAATAACCGGAATCAAGATGACTGATACCACCAAGGTAGTAGGATGACCGATAACCAAGGCTGGACTCATACCGATATGTACCTTCTTGCCGTTGAACTTGGTCTTGACCAACTCCTGTGTCTTCTCAGAGATAGGCTTCAAACCATCGATAAAAAGAGAGGTGATACGAGGAATCAGCTCCATCACTGCTCCCATGGTTACACCCAGGAAGAGAATCTTCTTGATATCCAACTGAGCAGCCCAACCAATCAGGGCACCTACGATGACACCGAGAACCAATGGTTCGCCAAGTACGCCAAACTTCTTCTTCAATCCCTCTGCATCTACATCGAGCTTAGAGAAACCAGGAATCATATCCAGAAGCTTGTTGAAGACGATGGCAAATGGCATGAAACTCTGGCAGAATGGCTGCGGAATAGAGATTCCATCCAAGTCGTAGTACTTTTGGAACTTATCGGCGGTCAGGTCTGCACATACCAATGTAATCATATAGCAGACGATGGCTGCGAAGTATCCCCAAAGCAAGCTCTCGCCCATCACGAAGTAAGCTACGGCACCGATGAATGCGAAATGCCAGTAGTTCCAGAGGTCGATGTTTACCGTACGGGTGGTCTTGGTAATCAACATCAGGAAGTTGACACCCAAGCAGATTGGGATAATCAAGGCACCCACCGCAGTATTATAAGCTACGGCAGCAGCTGCAGGCCATCCCATATCAAACACATTCAACTGCAGGTGATAGATGTCGGAGATAGCCTTCAACGGGTCATTGAAGTTGGTAGTCAGCAAAGCTGTCACCACACCCAGTCCCACGAAACCCACACCTACGAAGAGTCCCGACTTCAAAGCCTTTCCGAATTTCATGCCAATACACAGTCCGATGACCGTGAAGATGATAGGCATCATCACGCTCGCACCCAGACTAATGATATAGCTAAATACTTGTTCCATTATTACTTTTGAATTGTTAAATAGTTAAAGAAATACACATAAAAGTGCACCCTTGCTTGTTTTTAGATGATTTGTTGGTTGCAAAGATACACTTTTTTATTCATATTCAATACGTTTTAATGGAAAAAATTACGTAAAAAAGAATCCCATCCGAGCTTTTCGGATGGGATTTATCGTTTTTTATACGTTTTTGCACGATTTATTGTCGCCAGTAACGCTTCTTTTCACGCTTAATCCTGGTAATAAACTCTCTTCACTCGGTTGCTGATGGTGGTCAGCACTTCGTAAGGAATTGTCTCCAGAATATCACTCAACACCTGAACAGGAAGATGCTCGCCGAAGATTTCCACGCTATCACCTTCCTTGCAGTTGATGCCGGTGACATCGATCATCGCCACATCCATACAGATGTTGCCTACATAATCTGCCTTCTGACCATTGACCAGACAGTAGGCATGGCGATTGCCGAGACGGCGGTTCAAGCCATCAGCATATCCGATAGGAATGGCAGCAATGACACTGTCCTTATCGAGGATGGTCTTGCGACTGTAGCCCACACTATCGCCCGCCTTCACGTTGTGCATCTGGAGAATGGTAGTCTTCAGGGTGCTCACGCAGTTGATGGTCTTGTTGTTGCGGGAGTTGATGCCATAGAGTCCGAGACCCAGGCGGCACATATCCAACTGGCGCTCCGGGAAGTGCTCGATACCTGCCGAATTGCAGATATGGCGCAGGATTTTATGGTCGAAGGCAGCCTGCAACTGTCGGCTTCCCTTATCGAAGAGTTCAAACTGATGGGCAGAGAAATCATCGAAACTATCGTCATCGCTTCCCACGAAGTGAGAGAATACGGAACGAGGGATGATGGCATTCTGATGCTTCAGCTTACCGATAAGCTCCTCCATATCGTTTTCAGGATCGAAGCCCATGCGATGCATACCGGTATCGAGTTTGATGTGAACAGGGAATCCGGTGACACCCTCCTTCTCTGCAGCCTTGATGAGCGCATCGAGCAATCGGAAAGAATACACCTCAGGCTCCAGGTCGTAATCGAACATGGTCTTGAAGGCCGTCATCTCCGGGTTCATGATCATGATGTTGCTGGTGATACCGTTCTTGCGAAGGGTGACACCCTCATCGGCAACAGCCACAGCCAGATAATCTACACGATGATCCTGCAGGGTCTTGGCAATCTCTACCGCTCCGGCGCCATAGCCATCCGCCTTGATCATGCAGACCAGTTTGGTTTCCGGCTTCATGAAGGCACGGTAGTAGTTGAGGTTGGCAACCACCGCATTCAGATTGACCTCGAGGGTGGTTTCATGCACCTTCTGTACCAGCAGTTCGGTAAGCTGATCGAAACCAAACTGGCGGGCACCCTTCAGGAGGATGACCTCATCGCGGAGGGAGGCAAAGACCTCGCTATTGATAAACTCCTCCACATTCGGGAAGAAGAACTTTTCTGAAATCTGAATCGTATCATGCTGCTTGCAGAGTTCCGGACCGATACCGATGAACTTCACTACGCCACGCTTGCGGGCAAGATCGCTCACCTCTTTATATAGCGCCTCGGGAGTCTGACCGCTCTGATAGATATCGCTCAAGATCAAAGTATGGCGACGGCCACGATGATCAGGACGGCGGTTCATGAAGTCGAGAGCGATGTCGAGTGAGTTGATATCGCTGTTGTAACTGTCGTTGATGAGTGTACAGCCATGCTGACCCACCTTTACCTCCAGTCGCATCGCAACCGGTTCGAGCTGTGCCATACGCTTGTCGATATCCTCGGCAGAGAGTCCGATCTTGGAAGCGACAGCAGCACAGACGATGGAGTTCTGGATGGAAGCATCATCGATGAAAGGAATGGAGAAGCTATCCTCTACACCTTTATATATATAGGTGATGACGCTCACGCTCTGCTGCTTCTCAATCTTCTTGACATAGAAAGGAGCCTCAGGGTTCTGGAGCGACCAGAAGAGTTTTTCGCCTTTATAATCAGGATATTCAGCCACCACCTTGGTAATCACCTCATCATCGCCATCATAAACCACGGTTTCAGCATCATGGAAGAGGATGAGCTTCTCACGGCACTTCTCCTCCAGGGAAGAGAAGTGCTCCTGATGGGCTGAACCCACATTGGTAAGAACGGCGATGGTAGGCTGGATGATGTCACGGAGGGCAAGCATCTCGCCAGGCTGACTGATACCCGCCTCGAAGACACCTACCTGGGTCTGCTCGTTCATCAGCCAGACAGACAATGGCACACCTATCTGGGAATTGTAACTGCGAGGGCTGCGGGTAACGAACATGCTTGGCGAGAGCAGCTGATAGAGCCACTCCTTGACCATCGTCTTGCCGTTGGAACCCGTAATACCCACGATAGGGATATTGAATTCATCACGATGGCGTTCAGCCAGACGCTGAAGAGCCTCCAGCGTATTGACCACCTTCAGGAAGTTAGCCTCCGGATAATCAGAAGCATAGCCTTTAGGTACATCAGTTACCACAAAGTTTTTCACACCTCTGCGATACAGTTCAGGGATGTAATTATGACCATCATTGCGCTCAGACTTGAGTGCAAAAAACAGAGTTTCCTCTGGGAAACAAAGTGAACGACTATCGGTCAGGATAAAACCGATGTTGGTATCATTGTCTCCATAGCGACGCGCACCTATCAGTGTGGTTACCTTTTCAATAGTATATGTCATTGTCTTAATACTTTAAATGTTCTACATTATGCTTTTGGGCTTTCAGCCCGCCACTAATCCATACTTTTTCTCGAACCATCTTTTCCTTTCTTCCGTTCTGGCGATGAACTTCTGATGTTCCTCGCTATCGGGGTTGAAGGGCTTGTGTCCGAGGGCTTCCCGGATGGGACGCCAGTCTTCCAGGAACAGCTCGGCAGCCTTGCCGAAATAGGTTTCCCGGAATTTCTCCCAGATATATTCTACTGCCTGATCGCTCGGGTGCAGCATATCTTCCTTGTAGAATCGGTAATCACGAAGTTCATCGTTCATGATTTCGTAAGCTGGAAAATAGCTCACCACACCAGGATTCGCCTTCACCAAGCGGTCTGCAGCCAACTGAAGCGTAGCCTTCGAAAGCTGACTTCCGTGATAGCCGTATTTGGCATAACGGATGGGGCTTACGGTTATGATTACCTTCAAGCCGGTATCGAAAGCTTCATCTTCCGATGTTTCATCTTTCAAACCTCGTTGCTTCAGCAAATCAATCGCCTTTTGCAGATACGCAGCACATTCCTCTACACTCAGTTCCCTTTCCTCGAAAAGGCGCTGGGGGCGCTTCTGGCAGTTATCCACAATCTCGCCCGTTTCCTTCAGAATATATACGTGATTCGTACCCAACGTAAAGACTGCCACACGAGGATGCACCTCGGCGCATTTCTCTACCGTATGGAGAATGCTTGCCGGATTATACATCACACCGAAGGGATTCACCGTAGCACGGAAGCGATTCTCCACGAATCGGCGACCCAGATTGTCGGCAAAGCAACTACCCACGAAGAGCATCTGCTCTGCCGGCTGTATCTCGAAGTCGGCCTTCGGAATATCAATTTCTGTTCGAAACTGCATCTGTCTTCTTGCGCTTTTTGATTTCCACTCCTATACCTATTATAATAAGGAGTACCAGAACACCATAGCCGATATAAGCTACCATCTCTGTATTCTTGAGCGACTGAGGATGGAAATCGAGTACCACCTTGTGGTTGCCCGGTTTCACGTTGATGGCACGGAGGATATAATCCACACGTCCCAGTTCTACAGGCTGACCATCTACGGTAGCAGTCCATCCAGGATAGTAAATCTCAGAGAAGACGATGACGCCACCCTTGCTCGACTTCACCTCGTAGGTGAGGTTGTTTGGCTTATACTGGATCATCTTCACCACCGAAGTATCATCCTGCTTCACGCTCTGAGCCAGCTGCTCCTTGAACTTGGCATCAGCCACCGCCACATGGCGGAGGTTGACCTTGCCCACGCCATCAATCTCCTCGTTGGCATTGTTGACATACTGCACCTCATCCACGAACCAGGCATTGCCGTAGGCGTATGGATTCTGTACAGGAACCGTCTGACCGCCCTGCAAAGGCAGGATGAAGTATTTGGTATTGAGCATGTTCAATACAGGGAAGATACTGTCGCCATTTACCTTGGTCATATCACCACCTGCCTCAGCCACAGCCTTCATCGTCTTCTGCATCTCAGGAGCGATATGTGCATCAATCATCTCCTGATATCGACGGAGCTTGGCAGGATGATAACCGCCGATGCTCTTGTGGTAATAAGAGGTCTCGTTCTCATTGAAGGTATTGGAAGCGAGATTGAGCACACGGTAATCGAGCGCCTTGTCGCGGCAGATAATCTTATCGGTCTCCGTCATCTGCTGAGGAGTATCGCGCACGTTCTTATCTACGAACATATCATCGTAGAGATAACGCTTGTTCACCATCCACATATCTACGAGACAGAGCACGGCGATGCCGGCAATCATATACTCAGCACCCAACTTCTTCATCTTGTAAAGCAGCAGGAAGGCTGAGCCGATGACGATGACCCAGAACGAGCGCCAGCAATCAGAAGTAAAGATGCTCTTGCGAATCTCGATGAGATTGCTCATGAGCGGACCCTGGTATTCTGCCGGCAACTGCTGCAACGCCTGAGTTTCCTGAGCGGAAATGAAATCAGGGAAGAAGACACTCGGCATCAGGGCAAAGAGCAGACAGAAGCCTGCCGTCAGACCAAAGCTGGCATATACCAGCTTGATCTTACTGGTGAGTATCTCCGGCTCATCAATGATTTTCTTCAAAGCCATCATGGCAAGCAACGGAATGGTGAACTCGGCTATCACGAGGATAGAAGCCACCGTTCGGAACTTGGCATACATCGGAATGTAATCAAGGAAGAAATCGGTGAACGGCATGAAGTTTCTACCCCAGGCGAGCAGGATGCTCAGGATGGTGGCAGCCAGCAATGCCCACTTCATCGGACCCTTGACAATAAACAAACCGAGGATGAAGAGCATACATACGAATGCTCCTACATATACAGGACCGCTCGTACCAGGCTGGTTGCCCCAGTACTGTCCGAGCTGCTGATAAATCTGCACGAAGTTAGGATCCGCCTTCTCCATCGCCTGCGTATTCTGGGCGAGAGGTACGGAAGCACCACCCTTGGCATCAGGAATCAGAAGCGTCCAGGTTTCATCAATACCATAGCTCCACTGGGTGATATAGTCTCTATCCAAACCACTGCTGGTCTGGTTGGCAGTATTTTTCTTCACCAGTTCGCTCTTTCCACGCATGGTTTCCTGACCATACTGCCAGGTATGATACAGGTTGGAGAGGTTGAGCGAGATACCGATGAGGGCACCCACGACACATACCGCAGTCGCCTTGCCGAAGCGGGCGAGTTCCCCCTTCTTGATGGCATCTACCAGGAAGGCAATCACCATGAAGAGGATGATGAAGAGATAATAATAGGTCATCTGCACGTGGTTGGCATTCACCTCGAAAGCCGAGAAGATGGCGGTGAGGAGCAGACCTTTCAGATACTTACCCCGATAAGCCAGTACCACACCCGCAATCATAGGAGGCAGATAGGCCAAAGCCCATACCTTCCAGATATGACCTGCAGCAATGATAATAAAGAAGTAGGATGAGAATGCCCAGATGATGGAACCCAGCGCCGCCAGCGATTGTCGGAAATCGAAGGCACGGAGCATTATATAAAAGCCCAGGAGATAGACAAACACATACCATACATAATCAGGCAACCACAGATGATAAGCCTTCGTTACCTGGCTGAGCACCTGGGTACTGCCGTACGAAGGCGACATCTGATAGGTTGGCATACCACCAAACACAGAGTTGGTCCAACGGGTTGTCTCGCCAGTCTGCTGTTGGAAAAGCTCTTTCTCATGTCCCAATCCCTTGCTCGCCGCCGAATCGTGTCGGAACAGAATTCGTCCGTCCATGTCGGCAGGCATGAAGTACACGAAAGAGATCACTGCAAAAACAATCACTACCAGAATATCCAGTAGATACTTCTTCAATAATTTCATCTTTTTCTATAAACGTTTATAATTTGGTGCAAAGATAATGAGAAATGAAGACACTACAAAATAATAGAAGAAACTTTTTACTTTTTTTATCGAAGAAAAGACGCAATAGGGTTTTCCCCCTATCATTATAGGGATTCTCACGCTGCAAAATGACCGAAAATCAAAGGTGGCAAAATCAAGAACATATTAAAAAATATAGGTGGGGAAATGTTTTTTTATGGGATTTATTTTGTAACTTTGCACCCAGAATAGAAATAAATCGATATGAAAATAGGAATTATCGTTGCGATGGACAAGGAGTTCACGCAACTCAAGACATTATTGACAGAATCGCAGACTGAGCGAAAGAATCATAAGGACTTCGTCATCGGAAAAATCGGCGAGAATGAAGTAGTGATGCAGCAGTGCGGCATCGGAAAGGTGAACAGCGCCATCGGAGCTGTGGAAATGATTGATAATTACCACCCAGACCTCGTCATCTCTTCGGGTGTGGCTGGAGGCGCTGACATCAACCTCAATGTTACCGAAGTGGTGGTAGCTACCGACTGTGTATATCACGATGCTTACTGCGGTGACGAATGCGAGTATGGACAGATTCTCGGTATGCCTGCCCTCTTCAAGACCCCTAAGGAGTATGTAGAAAAGGCACTTGCCATCAATGAGCAGCCAGACAACCAGCATCCAAAGATTCATGCCGGACAGATTGTAAGCGGAGAATGGTTCGTAGATAGCAAGGAGAAGATGCGATCTATCCTGGAGCACTTCCCTCACGCCATGGCTGTGGATATGGAAAGCTGCTCCATCGCACAGACCTGCCACATCTACAAGACTCCTTTCATCTCCTACCAAGGCACAGCAGTATTTCGACTTCTGGGCTAAAATGGCAGAAGGATCATTCAATGTTACCAAGGCTTTCCTCGAAAGTCTGTAAACTATAAATTGTAAATTATAAACTATATGAATAAGATTCCAAGTTTTACCATCAATCATAACAAGTTGCTCCGCGGCATCTACGTAAGCCGCAAGGACGAAGTAGGCGGAGAAGTCATCACAACTTTCGATATCCGTATGAAGGTGCCTAACCAGGAGCCTTGCCTCCACAACGGTGCCATCCATACCATCGAGCACCTGGCTGCCACCTACCTGCGCAACGACGAGGAGTGGAAAGACCGCATCATCTACTGGGGACCAATGGGATGCCTCACCGGCAATTACCTCCTCATCAAGGGCGATCTGGAGAGCAAGGACATCGTAGAACTGATGAAGCGCACCTTCCAGTTCGTAGCCGACTTCGAAGGAGAAATTCCAGGACAGGCTGCCAAGGATTGCGGCAACTACCTGCTCCACGACCTGCCTATGGCAAAGTATGAATCGAAAAAATATTTGGAAGAGGTGCTCAACTGCATCACCGAAGAAAATTTGATTTATCCTACACAAGACTAACCCTATACAAACGCCCGCAAAGCAAAATTGCGGGCGTTTATATTTAATTAACCAGAAAAGTTTTGTTACTATTTATAAAACTCCTATCTTTGCAGATGAATCATTAGTAACAATCACCAATAGCATCAATAACTATTATATACATCTATTATTATGGTAAGATTAAAGTGTATCGATTTAAATACAACAACCATGAACATCAAAAAAGTTTTTATAGGGGTGTCCCTCGTCATGACTGCCATGGCTGGCCACTCCCAGAGTGTTTTCCAAGTAAAGCAGCAGTCGTTGCCTAATCCAGACAACGAGCCAACAGCTGTGTTCCCGGTTCCAAGTGATCGCCAGATGAAATGGCAGGAGACAGAATTCTATGCCTTCTTCCATTATGGCATGAATACCTATACCAACAGAGAATGGGGACTCGGAAGTGAAGACGTAACCCTTTTTGCACCTACCAAGAAGCCTAACCCTACTCAATGGCTCAAGGCAGTGAAAGCTGCTGGCATGAAGGGCGGTATCGCCGTAGTCAAGCATCATGACGGTTTCTGCCTCTGGCCTACATCTACTACTGACCATTCCATCGTCAATGCCGGCAATGAGAATGGCAAGACTACCAACATTCCCCGCGACTTTGCCAAGGCTGCACGAAGCTTGGGAATGAAGTATGGTTTCTATGTTTCTCCATGGGATAGAAACAGCCAATACTACGGTACTGAGAAATATGTAAACGATGTTTTCCTGCGCCAGTGCGCGGAGTTGGCACAGTATGGCAAAGACCAGTTTGAAATGTGGTTTGATGGTGCCAATGGTGGTGACGGATACTACGGCGGACGCAATACGACCGTGAACGTAGACCGTTCTACCTATTATGATATTCCTAACCTCAGAGACTCTATCCACAAGGTTTGTCCAGACATCATCCTCTGGGGTGTGGGTGCTGAGGCAAGATGGATCGGCAACGAGGCAGGATGGGCTGGCGAAACCAACTGGCTCACCGACGAAAGAGGCTATGCACCAGAAAGCAACGGTATGTATGGTACCGAAGATGGCTGGCAGTGGGACCCGGGAGAGAGCGATGCCAAGTTCACCGACAAGGGATGGTTCTGGCACGAGGGCGAGAAGCCACTCTCTGTTGAGCGCCTCTTCCAGATGTATCTGGAGACTGTAGGTAGAAATGCTACCCTGATCTTGAACTGCCCTCCGGACAAGAGTGGTCTGTTGCCAGATATCGACGTGCGCGTGCTCAAGGAAATGGGCAATATGATTCGTACCCGTCTGGGCAAGGACCTGGCACAGAAGGCAAAGGTTACTGTAAGCAACACCCGAAAGGCTGGTGCTAACCGCAACTATGCAGCCAAGAACCTGACCGATAACAACAAGAATACCTATTGGGCTACTGATGATGGCGTGAAGCAGGCTACCATCACCTTCAACTGGGACAAGCCACAGACCGTTCGCTATGTGGATATGATGGAATATATCCGCAAGGGTCAGCGAGTAAGAAAGTTCCATATCGAAATCTCAGAAGATGGAAAGACATGGAAACCAATCGCAGAGAAGTGCACAACTACCACCATCGGATACAAGCGCATCATTCCGTTGAACGGCAGCACATCCGACAGTTACGGCAAAGGTTATCAGGTGAAAGGCCTGAAGGTTGTCATCGACGACAGCAAGGCTTGCCCATTGTTACATTCCATTAAAGTATTTTAAACTTTGACTCTACACTACGAACATGAAGAAATTACTCATAGCATTGTGTTTGTTACCATTGGCTGCAATGGGACAAGAAATTAAGTTCGACACCCAGGATTACAAATCCGTGGGAGTTTACGACAGATGGGAGCATTCCCCATTCCGCACAGGAGAACTGGCGGGCAACTGCGAAGTCGTGGATAATCCTGACCTCACCAACAATCCCAACAAGAAGGTGCTCGGCTTCCAGCGTTCACGCCTGGCTTCCAACATCTTCGGTGCAAGAATAGATCTGAAGAAGCCGATTGCACTCGGTCCATCCGGAAAAGTGGTTCACGTACTGATCAACCGTCCGATGGAAGGCAGAGTGATGCTGGTAGGTCTCGGAAAGAGAAGAGACAGAGCCGGACAGTCGCAGGAAGTAGAGCAGTTCTGGATCAAGTCAACCACTCCTGTTCCTGCCGGACAGTGGGCTGATGCCGTTTTCCCTATCAAGAGTGCAGAAGGTGTAGACATCTATAGCCTGGTATTAGTTCCTCACGCAGAGTCTCCTCATGAGATGAAGGAGGATGCCCTGGTCTATATCGATGACATCAATATCCACCTGACCAACGCTCCACGCATCACCTTGCTGAAGAGTGAAGGTACAGCCAAGAAGAAGGCTCACAGCGAGTTTGTTTCTGTAACCGAGGCCAACCGCAATGGTATGGTGACCGCAGCAGATGGCACCACCCTCAACAACCACAAGGTGGCATACGGCAAGCCATTCAAGGTGAAGATGGTTCCTGCTCCAGGATTCACCTATGGCGACTTTACCATCACCCATGGTGACCAGACAGAATCGCTCAAGAAGACGGATATCGCCAAGGATGGCACCTATACCATTCCAGCCAAATGGATGGATGGCAACGTAACCATCGAGTGCATCTTTATTTCTACAAGTAAATAAAACCCTTTATATATAAAACAAAGGTGTGGCATAAATTTACGCCACACCTTGTTTTTTATTTCTACCACTTCAGTTTTCCATATTTCTCCTTATACCATAGCTGCCAGCCATTCACCAGATTCTGCCAAACCACATAAGCACCCGGTGCTACGGCAGCAAGCGGATTGAGGAAAGTAAGGGTGAGCCAGATACCCACAATGGTATTCTTCTGTCCAAGAGCCTGACCGGCACTGATGCTCGCATCATAATGTCTGCCCACCGCCTTACCGATGGCAAACTGGATGAGACAGACAAAGAGCGGAACGATGAGCAGCAAGGCTAGAATCCATCCCGAAACCTCGGCATGTAGGATATTGCGAACCGTCTCGCCCATCAGGATAGTAAGGTTGAAGCACCACATATAGAAGCCCAGATCCTTCACGCTCTTCACCTTATCCACCCACTTAGGCAGAAACTTGCGGCTCAGCAAAGCCAGGAGCAAAGGTACCACCAGTACCGTGGTTACGTTTCTGAATACCATCGCACTCATAAAAAGAAAGGAAACATCCGCCCCCTTCTCCACCATCGGGAAGAGACTCGGAATAATCACCATTGTGAATACATTCGCTATCACCGTATAAGTTGTCAACGAGCCGATGCTTCCGCCCAACTTCTCCGTCACCACAGCCACGGCAGCCGCCGTAGGACAGATAAAACAGATGAAAGCACCTTCGAGCACCAGCTTGGTTTCATAATTATCTCCGAATTCGAAGATAAGCACCACCATCATCAGTGCCAGACTGGTTCGGATGAGCTGCAGGATGAAATGCCAAGCCTTCGGTTTCATCTCCTTGATTTCAATCTTACAGAAGGTAACATAGAGCAAGGCAAAGAGCACCACCGGCATCATATCCACTAGCTTCGGTCCCACCGCATCGCCCAAAGGTTCCAGGAAAGGAACATTGGCGAAGATCAGATAGCCCACGGCTCCCAATACCAGAGAACAGGGCAAAGAAAACTTTCTAAAGAATTTCCACAACCACATACGCATACATTAAAAAAGAATCCCCTGCAAGCAGACTGCCTAGGGCAATCGGCAAGAGGGGAATTCTCACGGATCCATTTATATATAAGCTATAGCTTAATCCTTATTACTACGCTTGCGCTCCAAGTGATCGAGAATCACCTTGCGCATACGCATACTCTTAGGAGTTACCTCTACGTACTCATCCTCGCGGATGTACTCCAGGCATTCCTCAAGGCTCATCACGGTCTTAGGAATCACACGAGCCTTGTCATCAGAACCGGAAGCACGCACATTGGTCAGCTGCTTTGCCTTGGTTACGTTAACCACCAGGTCGTTGTCGTGAACATGCTCACCAACTACCTCGCCGCCGTAAACCTCCTCACCTGGGTCGATGAAGAACTTACCGCGATCCTGCAGCTTATCGATGGCGTAAGCATAGGCTGTACCAGTCTCCAGCGCAATCATACTACCGTTAGAACGGCGGGTAATCTCGCCCTTGTATGGCTGATACTCCTTGAAGCGGTGGGCCATGATAGCCTCACCCTGAGAAGCAGTGAGCACATTGGTACGCAAACCGATGATACCACGTGAAGGAATATCGAACTCGATATCCACACGCTCGCCCATGTTCAGCATAGAAGTCATATCACCCTTACGACGGGTAACCATATCAATCATCTTAGAAGCGAACTCCTCTGGTACGTTGATGGTCAACTCCTCGATAGGCTCACACTTCACACCATCAATCTCCTTGTAGATAACCTGAGGCTGACCTACCTGGAGCTCATAGCCCTCACGACGCATGGTCTCGATGAGAACAGAGAGATGGAGCACACCACGACCAGAAACAATCCACTTATCGGTGGTGTCCTCGTAAGGCTGAACACGAAGAGCCAGGTTCTTCTCCAACTCCTTGTTCAGGCGGTCCTGAATGTGGCGTGATGTACAGAACTTACCCTCCTTACCGAAGAATGGTGAATCGTTGATGGTGAAGAGCATACTCATGGTAGGCTCATCTACAGCGATTGGAGGAAGTGGCTCTGGGTTCTCGTAGTCGCAGATGGTATCACCAATCTCGAACTTCTCCAAGCCGACAACGGCACAGAT
>OIDN01000341.1_pt1 | contig 13612 bp, 12 predicted proteins | sample 1581581 | NCBI WGS metagenome assembly OIDN01 (sample SAMEA3882535, study PRJEB24775) | human gut metagenome | biome: human-associated habitat; feature: intestine environment; material: feces | place: Netherlands | collected 2009/2010
CTCCGCGTCACCTACGGCTCGCCCGCCTTGGCCCCGCAGCCCTGGAAGGACGCCTTCCTCCAGGGGAGCCGCCCCCTGATGTGGATGACCAACTTCCTGACCTTCAACTCGCGCGCCATCCTCATCTATGCCACCTGCCTGCTCGACTGCCCGTGGGTCTATCTCTTCATGGAGATCGTGGTCTATAACCTCATCTACGTCTCCATGCACACACGCCACGAGAACCTCTGCGCCCACATGGCCGCCTGCCTTGAAACGGCTGCTCCCACGACCGCCAGTCCGGGCTTCTGCGAGACCGACGACGACCTCGTGGACCACGAGGCTGCTTCCTGCGACACCCAGGCCGACATCGAACCGTAGGGCGTGGAGAGAAAAAACTGCCAGGGGGGGACCGAGGCCGCTTCCTGCGAGCCACAAGCGCCCTGATCCTTATCAGACCCAAGAGGGGGTCAATCGTGCGCTGAAACATTGAAACAATTGAAACGTTTGATACGATTAGGACGACAGGAGCAATTTGGACGACAGGAATGATTAGGACGACAGGAGTGATTAGGACGACTGGAACGATTGGAACGACAGGAACAATTGGAACGACAGGAGCGATTAGGACGACTGGAATGATTGGAACAACTGGAACAATTGGAACAACTGGAACGGAAGTCCTCCAAGCCTCCATGTAGCTTATAGCTATTTGGAATATTGGAATACTGGAATACTGGAATAAAGAAATAAAGGAATACTGGAATACAGGAAATACTGGAATACAGGAAATATAGAATATAGGAAGATGACAGGAGAGATCAAGGGATACCTGCTCGACTATGGCGGCACGCTCGACACGGCTGGTTGCCATTGGGGCAAATTCATCTGGCATGGCTACGAGCGATGTCGTGTAGGCGTGGCGTGGGACGACTTTCGCGAGGCCTACGTCCATACGGAGCGTGCCCTGGGCCAGGGCGGGATCATCCTCCCGACCATGACCTTTCGCGAGACCCTTGCCACGAAGATTGGGATGCAGATCGCTCGTCTGCGGGAGCGCGAGGCCCTGTCCTCGGATAGCGACACACGGGCCTTGGAGGAACGCCTCCTGCTCGACCTCTATGGCGAGGTATTGCGACAGATGGAGACCAACCGCCCCGTGCTGGCCCAGCTGGCCGACCGCGCGCCCCTGGCCCTCGTGAGCAACTTCTATGGCAACCTGCCTACCGTGGTGGAGGAGATGGGCTTAGGCTCCTATTTCCAGACCTTGGTGGAGAGTGCCGCCGAGGGCATACGCAAGCCCGACGCCCGCCTCTTCGAGATCGCCCTCGATCGGCTCGGGCTCCAGCCCCAGGAGACCATGGTAGTGGGCGACAGTCTGAAGAACGACATCCTGCCCGCCCACTCCCTGGGTTGCGCCTCGGCCTGGCTCCAGGGTGAGGGATGGAACAACGACCAGCACGAGCCGCCTGCCGAGACCCACGTGATCACGTCGCTCGACCAGCTGCTCCAGCTCGCGTGAATCCAAGCGAGGAGAGTGCTCTAGCTCACGTGAATCCAAGTGAGGAAAGTGCTCCCGATCCCGTGAATCGAAGCGAGGAAGGTTGTGGACCCCCGAGACCCTAGGGAAGCGCAATCCATTTCGAACTGTACGGTTGAAGCGGGCTGAAAGCCCAGAAGCTCCTAGCCCAGGGCATCGCCCTGGGGATAATAGCAATCAACAAGACGCCCTGTAAGGGCAAAAGAATTGTTTATAGCCTGCTTCTTTAAAGCTTTTGCCCTTACAGGGCGACAGGTTGGCGTTCATAATTACCCAGGGCGTCGCCCTGGGCTAGGAACTTCTGCCCTTTTCAGGGCGTATTGGGTAATTTCAACCGTGCAGGTCGAAAACAACGCGGGACAGGAAAACATGCTGCTGCAAGGGAAACAACTATGAACAACGCTTCGCAAGGACAAAATCCAAAAAACACGACCAAGGCAAAGCGGGGCAGGGACTGACAGAATGGCATATCGTTAGGGAATGTAAAATGGGCAGGAGGTAAAACTAAGAGCCGTTAAGTGTAAAAAGAAAACTGTTAAAATCGGATAAAGATTCATGACAGATAGTCAGTTTTACATTTTTTGCGCCTATATTTGCACCACGTTTCGGCAGAAAGCCTGTCGGTAGGAAAGAAAACGACGGCTGACGCGAACGCAATGGAAGTATAAATATAAGAAACAAAAAAGATATTGTAGTATGAAGAAATTTTCGAAGTATCTGATGAGTGCCGCCACAGTGACGGCGTTGGCTCTCTCTACGGGAGCATTCCTGAAGGTATATGCGGCTGAGGCCCCGGCATCCGTCGTTGCTGGACAGCCGGTCGATCTGACCTATGCCGCCGAGAAATCGTTGCCCTCCGTCGTCCACATCAAGTATGTGCAAAACTCCAAGACGAAGACCGTCGAAGTGCAGGACGACCCCTGGGGCGGATTCTTTGACCCGTTTGGCTTCTTCGGCAACCCCGGTGGCGGTTCGCGCCAGCAGCGGGTGCAGACCCCGAAGCGCGAGGCAACAGGATCGGGCGTGATCATCTCGCAGGACGGATATATCGTGACCAACAACCACGTCGTGGAGGGTGCGGACGAACTGACCGTCACGCTCAACGACAACCGCGAGTTTAGCGCCAAGATCATCGGTACGGACAAGCAGACGGACCTCGCCCTCATCAAGGTGGATGGCAAGAACCTGCCTACCCTGCCTATCGCCAACAGCGACAATGTGAAGGTGGGTGAATGGGTCATCGCAGTGGGCAATCCATTCGGACTCAACAATACCGTTACCGCAGGTATCATCTCTGCCAAGGCACGTTCGCTCGGTGCCAACGGCGTGGAGAGTTTCATCCAGACCGATGCTGCCATCAACGCAGGTAACTCAGGCGGCGCACTCGTCAACACCCAGGGCGAGCTGGTGGGCATCAACGCCATGCTCTACTCTCAGACCGGTTCCTACTCAGGCTACGGCTTCGCCATTCCTACCTCTATCATGAACAAGGTGGTGGATGACCTGAAGAAGTACGGAAGTGTACAGCGCGTAATGCTGAGCATCCAGGGTAGCGACGTGCTCAACTACATCAACGCCCAGAAGGAGAACGGCAAGGACGTGAACCTGGGAACCAACGAGGGTGTCTATATCGCCAAGGTAGATGAAGACGGCAACGGTGCTGCTGCCGGACTGAAGGAAGGCGACGTGATTACCAAGGTAGATGGCAAGAAGGTGACCAAGATGGCAGAACTGCAGGAGTCGCTCAACGGCAAGCGCCCTGGCGACAAGATGAGCCTCACCTACCTGCGCAACAAGAAGGAGACCACCAAGACCATCACCCTGAAGAATGCCCAGGGCAACACCTCAGTAATCAAGAGTGCAGACCTCGACGTGCTCGGCGGAACCTTCCGTCCTGTTACAGAGAGCCAGAAGAACCAGCTCAACATCAAGTATGGTGTAGAGGTGATGAAGGTGAACAGCGGAGCCCTGAAGGATGCCGGCGTTTCACGCGGATTCATCATCCAGCGTATCAACGACAGCAACATCACATCGCTCGACGACCTGCAGAAGGCTGTGAAGAGTGCTTCTACCAGCAAGGATCCTGTGCTCTACATCCAGGGTGTATGGCCTACAGGCAAGAAGGCTTACTTCGCTGTTCCACTGCAGAAGGACTAATCGGCTGAGGGGCGCCTTTCACCGGAAGAGCCGGCTGAAGTTCCTAAAAAAAGAGAACTTAATCCCCTCTGAAAAGATAAAAAATGACAAAATAGCAGGTATTTTGAAAAATATCTGCTATTTTTTTTGTTTTTCCAAACAAAAAGTGTACTTTTGCATCTACAAAATTAAATTGCTACCATGAGACAACTGAAAATTTCAAAGTCTATAACGAATCGCGAAAGCGCATCGTTGGACAAATATCTCCAAGAAATTGGACACGAGGAGCTCCTCTCGACCGATGAGGAAGTGGAACTCGCTCAGCGCATAAGAAAAGGGGACAAGAGAGCCCTGGAGAGATTGACCAAAGCCAACCTGAGATTCGTGGTATCTGTTGCCAAGCAATACCAGAATCAGGGACTCAGCTTACCTGACCTTATCAACGAAGGAAACGTTGGGCTTATCAAAGCTGCAGAAAAATTTGATGAAACACGCGGCTTCAAGTTCATCTCGTATGCCGTTTGGTGGATCAGACAGAGCATTCTGCAGGCTATTGCCGAGCAGAGCAGACTGGTACGCCTCCCCCTCAACCAGGTGGGTAGCGTCAACAAGATAACAAGGGAACTCAACAAGTTCGAGCAGGAACACGAGCGCAAACCGAGCGTGGATGAGATTGCCGAGCGTGTGGATTTGCCCGAAGACAAGATTGCAGACGCCATGAAGGCGAACTCACGCCACGTGAGCATGGATGCACCTATCGCCGACGGCGAGGACAGCAGCATGATCGACTTCCTGTCTGGCGACTCATCCAATACCGACAGGGAACTCGCCATAGAATCGCTCAAGGCGGAGGTTAGCCGCATCCTGAAGCTGCTCACCGACAAGGAACAGAAAGTGCTGAGAGCATTCTTCGGAATAGACGGCTCGCCGGAAATGACCCTGGATGAGATTGGTGAAAAGTACAACCTGACGAGGGAGCGTGTAAGGCAGATCAAGGAGAAAGCCCTGCACCGACTCAGACACAACACGAAGAATAAACTGCTGAAATCCTATCTGGGACAGTAAGCGCAAAACATAAGTATAGAAAAGAATAAATGAAAGTTTTAAAAATCGCATTAGCACTGGCTATCGCAGCCATCTCTTCATTCACGGCCCACGCCAAGAATGATCCGACAACTGCATATATGTTCGGTTTCGCATCGTCGTTCAACGACTCTACGGTGTATATGACCAGCGTGCAGAGAGTTGATTCAGTATATCTGACTCACAAGAAGCTCTTCCTGGACAACAGAGAGAACTACTCCCTGCAGCTGAAGGAATACCTGGAGTCGATCGGTGCACCCAAGAGAACCTGCATCGTGATCTTCGACCGCAACTTCAAGAAGGCGGAGAAGAAATGGACCAAGCTGCACGACCGTTACACCAAGCAGGCGAAGGCAAAGCGCCTGAAGAACGGCGAGAAGCCGAAGGACCTCCCTACTCCATGGCAGATGAAGAACATCGACGAGAGCAAGTTCATGTTCAAGGCGGTAGAGCCAAGCGACATGGAGGAGCCAAAGACCAAGGCTGAAAGAAAGGCTGAAAAGAAGGAGGCAAAGGCTCAGCTGAAGCAGAAGAAAGCTGAAGTGAAGAGCCAGCTGAAGCAGAAAAAGGCAGAACTGAAGCAGAAAAAGGCGGAAGCCAAGAAAAAAGCTGAAGCATAAAGAAAAGAAGTTTTTAAAAAATATTTAGTAGTTAATACCTATATTAAAAATTATTTTTTAGGGCGTCAGCGGTACTAGATTACCGCTGAATGTAGTTTAGTTCAGCCCCTAGGAAGTTGTGAAATCTCCAAAAGGGCAAAAGCCCCCGGAAGTTGTGAAACCTCCGGGGGCTTTTTTTATAGGAATAAACCTGATGTCTTTATTTCATTTTATCCTTAAACCAGTTGGTAATCTGGCGCAGGAGATGATTGCGGGTGTTACCTCCCGAAATGCCGTGGTTGCGGTTGGTGTACCAAAGCTCCTTGAAATCCTTGTCTGCCTGAACCAATGCCTCTGAATACTCGAAGGTGTTCTGTGGATGAACATTGTCATCTGCCAGTCCATGACAGATAAGCAAGGCACCATGCTGCTTGTCGGCACGTTCGATTGGGTTTACCTTGTAACCCTCCTCGTTCTCCTGAGGAGTACGCATGTAACGCTCGCAACAGCCACACCAGCCTTGAACACAGGGCGGCCTTCGCTCATACTCATCAGGGTATTGAAACCACCATAGCTCCATCCCCAGATACCGATGTTGTCCTTATCCACGTATGGCAGACTGCCCATATAGAGCGCTGTCTCCACCTGATCCTTTGACTCCAGGTCGCCGAGGCGCAGATAGGTGCATTTCTCGAACTCAGCACCACGGGCACCGGTTCCACGGCCATCTACACAAGCCACGATGAATCCCTCCTGAGCCAGATAGTAATCGAAGGCTCCACCGGAACCCATGCTTCCCGTGCTCCAGGAATTGAGCACCTGCTGGCTGCCCGGACCGGAATACTGGAAGAGGATGACCGGATACTTCTTGCTGGCATCGAAATCTACCGGCTTCACCATCCATCCGTCGAGCTTCACGCCCTCTGATGTAGTGAAGGTGAAGGTCTCGCGCTTGCCCCAGTTATACTGCTTGGTTTTCTCCAACAGCTTCTTGTTGTCCTCCAGGGTCTTGATCACCTTACCCTTATTGTTGCGTACGGTGTAAACGTATGGATGGCTGTAGCTGCTCCAGTTGTTCACGAAATAGCGGTAATCGCCCGAGAAGTAAGCCGAGTTGGAACCCTCCTCAGAAGTGAGTCGCTCCACCTTGCCGTTCTTGTGAGCCACATAAACCTGGCGGTCGTGTGCATTGAGCATGGCTGCCTGGAAATAGATGTCACCGGTCTTCTCATCCATGCCGTAGATGGCGGTAACATCGTAGTTACCCTTCTCTACCTGGCGGATCAGCTTGCCTTTCATATCATAGAGATAAAGGTGCATATAGCCGTCGCGGTCGCTAGGGAGCAGGATGTTCTTCTTGCCCACGATGCTGTTCTCCATCACCTCTTCCTTGATGAACTTAGGCACGCTTTCCTGGATGATCTGCTTGCTCTTGCCGGTGAATGGATTCACGGAATAGAGGCGCATGTCGTCCTGGTGGCGGTTCATCGTATAGACGATGAGACTGTTGGCGTCTGGAGTGGTCTTGATGCGAGGATAGTAGCCGTCTGCATCTACCGGAACATCCAGTGCGAGGGTCTTGCCCGTCTTCATATCGTAGCTCCAGAGGCTCACCTTGGAGTTGTCCTGTCCTGCCTTAGGATACTTGTAGGAATACTCTCCCGGATAATCGTGAAACTCGCTGCGGGTAGGCTTGGCGCCCTCGAAGAGCTGGAGCGAATAGGTCTTCACGTGGCTTTCGTCGAAACGAATCCAGCCGAGTGAGGTTCCGTCAGCATTCCAGGCGAAGGCACGGTTGAAGGCAAACTCCTCCTCATATACCCAGTCGGGAATACCATTGATCACTTCATTGAACTTTCCGTCCTTGGTAACCTGCACTTCCTTCTCGCCATCAGTTACGAAGATGTTGTTGTCCTTGACGAAGGCGATGTGGCGTGAATCCGGCGACCAGGTAGCCACCTGCTGGTTCTCGCCCTCAGAAAGCTTCTTGATGGTCTTGCGGGCAATATCATAGATGAAGTACTCAGCCTTGAACGAACGGCGATACACTGCCTTGCTCTTGGTAAAGACGAGCATCTTCTTGCCATCCGGGCTCATCACGTAGCCCTCTACCGACTTCATCGGAGCCTTGGCAGCCTCAACGTCGAAGAGCACAGCCACCTGTTTGCCAGTCTTGAAAGAATAACTTACTACCTGCTTGCCATCAGAACTGATGGAAGCATAGAGATCAGTACCCTCAATAGGGTTGATTCCTGTAACGTATGAGGCAGAGAATGCACCTGAAGTAATCGACTTCAAATCGAGCTTCTCAGCTGCCTGCATTACTGATGCCATCATCATCGTTGCAACAAAAATTGAAAATCTTTTCATGTATTGTATTGAATGCTTTTGTTTTTCCTGCTTCATCCAGCAGCAGACTAATCCTTATCCGATTAGTCCTTATCCTGCTGATTAGTCCTTATGCAGCGCTTCGATAGGCGAATAGTCCTCGTCTTCCAGCAGTTCCTTGACTGTGATTTTCGGATTGCGCTTCACATAAGCCTGGATGGTCTTCACATACTTGGTGTCCAGGATATCCTTACCCAATGCCTTGTTCACGGTCCACATGATCTTGCCCATGTGCAGGTCGCGGTCCAGCTGCGGACGGGTATCGAAATCCTTCATCGGATAGATGCTCAGCAGATAGAAGGTGAGGCAGTCGGGCACGATATACTCGCGCTGCATGGTAGCACGCTGCTGGGCTGTATAGAATTTCTTGTAGAGCGGATATTCCGGACCCAGATACTTATCCAGCGAAATACCTACCGAATGCTCACCTACCACGATGCTCTGGTCGAGCGCACCGATCTGGGCATAGAAGTATGGCTGCTGAAGCTCAGGCAGCCAGTCGTGCAGACGGCCGAACGACTTCTTCAGCTGCTCGTTGATGTCGTCCATGTTCGCATACATGGCCTCAGCATCTGCGATAAGCGACTGGAGGGTGGAATCCTGATAGAACATCAGGAAACGGTTGCTGATATTGGCGTCGGTAATGGTGCCAAGCTGCAGCATCTTCTCTATCAGTGTTCGGGTTTCTATCGGATAGTCGGTATTCATCTGCTGAAGGGCAGAGAAATCACCGGTGGTAAGGTATCTGCTTTGCAGACGGTCGTAGCGCTGCACCGTTAATGGGACAGCGTCAGCCTCCTCGTTCGGCTTGAACTTGAACTCGCAGGCCGAACAGAGCATAATAAATGCTAATATGACGATATAATCAAATATTCTTTTCACGTAATTTTAAAGTCTTCTGGTTACGACTGCAAAAATACTAAAAAATATTTAAATTACCAAGCAAAATCTCAAAAAAATAATAAAAAACAGCCAATAGCGAGCAAAATGCTAACACTTTTACTCACTATTGGCTATCTGTGCAATATTCTGTCGTTTATTGAGGAGTTAAGGAGTTAGCTCCCTACTATCGAATCGTGCAGGAAACGGAAACCTTCACGGGTTCCTCAATCTGCTTCTTCCACTCCTTCAACCACTGATACCATTCTTTCTCACCCTTGAAACCATAGGTTTCGTTGGCACTGGTATAGGCGAGCTTGTAGCTCAGCTTCTTGCCGGAAGGCTTCACCACCTGGGTGTAGCAGTCCTTGTTGGCTGGTTCCTGGCTCACCAGGGCGCTCTGCGGCACGTAGATTCCCAAGCCTACGGTTTCCAACTTGTGCTTGCCGTCATCCTTGCCTGTAGGCCAGTCGCTGCCGTAGCAGCCACGCAGACCCTTGCCGTCGGCAAACTCGCTGGAACCCTTCACATTGATGAGTCCGGTAGCAAACTGATAACCGGAAGCATCCTTATTGAAGAACACATCTACATCGAAATCACGATGACCGGCGTAGATAGTGTAGCGGATGGTAGCATTCAGCGGTTTCAGCCCCGGAGCCGGAACCCAACCGTTATCCACCACCTCGACGATGGCACGGAGCGGACCTTCGGAGATGACGCGCTGCTCCTGATACTTCACATCGGTGAGATGCAGCTGATCCTTGCCGTCCCAGCCACGCAAGGCTCCCAGTCCGTAGGTGTTTCCCACCCAAAGGCAGTCGTCGCCAGAACCAGCCTGTAGCTGTTCTTCGGATGGATAGAACTGTGTGTCGTAGATTACCAGTCCCTTGTTGATCTTACCGTAGAGGTCGATGGTCTGTCGCTGGTCGAAATAGATGCGCATGGCAACCAGTTCACTCTCGAAGCAGACACCGTGGGAATGAACATAGTGATAGACATCCTTGGTCTTCTTGTCGAAGGAGATGCTTCGCAGATAGATGTCCTGTCTGTTCTTGGCAAGTTTCTTGTTCTTGCTAGGCAGACAGAGTTCGGCGAAGGTACGGGCAGGATACTGCGCCTGTTCGCCCTCTGTAAAGAGCTGCACCTGGCAGTTCTTGGTTTCCTTCTTGCCGAGATCGAGCAGGAAGCAGAGTTCATCATTGGTACAGTCACGGTTGGTGTCGTCGAGCTGTGAAGGAATCTCCTTTCCATCCACGGTTACCACCGCACGCTGAATCTCGCCGATGCTTCCCAGCTTGCTGAGGTCGATTACCACCGGCTGTTCTGTCTTCACCATCTTTGACGGATTGGTCACCGTCACATTGAAATTCGCCTGTGCCTGTGCAGTCAAAGCCATCAGCGACACGAACGCCATCATCATTTGTTTCTTCATCATAGATTCTTATTTTTAAGTTTGTTTTATCGTCTTCTTACAGTTTCGAGAAGAGCTTCTTGCCCCTGGCGTAATACTGCCAGAGGATGGAGCAATCGAAAACCTGCGGAATCTTCTCCTCTACTCTATTCTCCTGAATTTTCTTGCGGTCTTCATCAAAATCATGCTTCCATGCCTGGAAAGCCCTGCGCGCCTTGAAGATTGCCTTGAAGTCGCCCAGGTTGCGTTTCAGGATCAGCATCTCGAAAGCAGCCAAATAATCCAGGAACCATCTCACTCTCATAATATGAGATAATTCTTTATCGCTCAGATTCTTATAGAGCATCGTTAGATTGTTTCTGAAATTCAGGAAAGTCTTCATCGGATTGCTCTTCGGTAAGGTTCCACCACCCACGTGATAGACTTCACTCTCCGGAATGCAGTAGATCTTCCTACCCATCAGGCGCAATCGCCAGCAAAGGTCTATTTCCTCGTTATGGGCAAAGAAGCGGCCATCCAGTCCGCCTGCCTCCCAGTAATCCTTGGCACGGATCATCATGCAGGCACCCGTAGCCCAGAGCACCTCCTGCTGGTAATCATACTGTCCGTTGTCGCGCTCCACGGTCTCGAAGATGCGGCCGCGGCAAAACGGATAGCCGAACTTGTCGAGGAAACCGCCGCAGGCTCCCGCATACTCAAACATATCCTTGTCGTATTCCGCCAGAAGCTTAGGCTGGCAGGCTGCCACCTGGGGATGGCTGTCCATGAACTCGATGAGCGGAGTGAGCCAGTGATGAGCCACCTCCACATCGCTGTTCAGGAGAACATAATACTCCGCCTCTATCTGCTCCAGCGCACGGTTGTAGCCCTCGGCAAAGCCGAAGTTCTGCTCCAGCACGATGGTCTTGACGTGGGGAAACTGAGTCTCCAGGAGAAGCATTGACTGGTCTGATGAATTGTTGTCAGCCACCCATATCTCAGCATCCTGCCGTGAATATTCCACGACATTAGGCAGATACTTGGCAAGCATCTTCTGCCCATTCCAGTTTAATATTACGATTGCAACTTTAGCCATATTTTACTGTAAACTCTTTAACTTATTATTCAGGAGATTGGTAAACTCATAGTTCTTGAGTCCCCATTTCGGTGCAACGAGCAGTTCCTTAGGCGACTGGCTGACGAACCGTTCCAGCACCAGGTCCTTTCTCAAGAGCCGGATGTATTTTACGATGACATCGATGTATTCCTCCACCGTATAGACGTGGAAGGGATGCTCAGCATACTCCTGTGCCAGGCGGGTTCCCTTGATGATCTGCATCTGGTGAATCTTCAGGATGTCGATGGGAAGGGAAGAGATGATGGGCGCCTGACGGAGACTCTCTGCCGCATCCTCACCCGGCAAGCCGATGATGATGTGGGCACCCGTGAGGATTCCCCTGGCGTGGGTTCGCTCCACCGCATCCCGGCAGCAGGCGAAATCATGACCACGGTTGATGCGCTTCAGGGTCTCATCGTTGGCACTCTCAATGCCATACTCCACCAGCACGAAGGTGTGCCGGTTCAACGCCTCGAGATAATCCAGCAATTCATCGCTCACGCAATCAGGACGGGTTCCTATCACGATTCCTACCACATCCTCTACCTGCAGCGCCTCCTCGTACATCTGACGGAGAAGTTCCACTTTGGCGTAGGTATTGGTATAAGCCTGGAAATAAGCCAGATACTTCATATCCGGATACTTCCTGCTGAAGAAGGCCTTTCCCTCCTCCAACTGCTCCGTTATCGACTTCCTGCGGTCGCAATAGCTGGGATTGAACGTACGATTGTCGCAGTACGTGCATCCTCCGCTCGAGATTCTTCCATCCCGGTTAGGACAGGAGAATCCTGCATCTATCGAAATCTTCTGAACCCGGAAATCAGGAAAACGCTTTCGGATCCAGGAGCCAAAATCATTGTAGTACATTGAACTTTGAGGTTTGAACTTTGAACTTTATGATCAGCCTTTACTTTGAGCTATCCAATCAATTCTGCCTTCAACGCCGTCTTGTCGTGATTGAAACCACCCAGACGAACCTTGATGAGCTGATTGTCGTATTCCTCCTTGGCGAGAGCTGGCGAAAGTTCCACACGAACATAGTTCTTAGTGAAACCATGCATTGCCTTGCCTCTTGGCGCCTTCTCGAAGAGCACCTCAGCCTCGGTACCGATGTACTGGGCGTAGAACTTCTGAGTCTTCTGGTCGCTCAACTCAAGGAGACGCTTGGAGCGCAGCTTCTTCTCCTTCTCATCTACCACGTATGGAATCTTCAAGGCTGCTGTTCCAGGACGCTCGGAGTATGGGAACACGTGGAGCTGCGTAACAGGCAGGCTCTTCAGGAACTCACCATCACATCTACGCCGATAAACGCATCAGGCATCTTCTCCTTGATCAGGTTCACCTTGTGGGCGAAGAGCGCCTTGTCGTAACGGCGGTGCATCAGCTTAAGTACCTCGTCGCTTCCGCTCTGCAGCGGAATATGGAAGTGAGGCATGAAGGCACGGCTCTCGGCACAGTAGGCGATGAGGTCATCATCGCAGAGATCCGGCTCCAGACTGGAGATACGGTAACGCTTGATGCCTTCCACCTGGTCCATCGCCTTCACAAGGTCGAGGAACCGCTCATGGGTGGTCTGTCCGAAGTCACCGATGTTCACACCGGTAATCACGATTTCCTTGCCGCCCTCAGCTGCCGCCTGCTCGCACTGAGCCACGAGCGACTCGATGCTTGGGTTGCGGGAATTACCACGGGCGAAAGGAATGGTGCAATAGGTGCAGTAGTAGTTGCAACCATCCTGCACCTTCAGGAAGTAGCGGGTACGATTACCACGGGAGCATGAAGGCTGGAAGGTCTTGATTTCCTTGGTCTTCACGCTGTGGTGCTGATGAAGGGCAGAATCTGAAGACTCCAGGTTCTCGCCGGTGACAGGAAGTCCGTTTTCTGCGGCAAACTTCTTGGCCCATGCATCGCTGAGATACTGAATCAAGTGAGCCTTCTCGTTGGCGCCCAACACCAGGTCAACACCCTCAATCTTGCTCACATTCTCCGACTCCAGCTGCGCATAGCAACCGGTGACGATGACGAAGGCACCAGGATTCTGTCGCACCATGCGATGGATAGCCTGACGGCACTTATGATCGGCAACTTCAGTCACCGAGCAAGTATTGATGAGACAAATGTCTGCTTTCTCCCCCTTCTGTGCCGTAATGACGCCCATATCTTCGAGCATCTTGCCGAAAGTGGAGGTTTCCGAGAAATTGAGTTTGCAGCCCAGCGTATAGTAGGCAGCCTTTTTGCCTTGGAAGGCACTTGAATCTATCATATATGAATCTTTTTCTTTGGTTTCTTTTAAGCTTTTGCCCTTACAGGGCGCATAGTTGATTGCTTTTCATACCCAGGGCGTTCTCTCCAAAAGACCCTAGGTCTATAAAACGAAAAAGCCGCTAGACCGAAGTCCAGCGGTTGTTTCTCTCATTTTTCGTTCGCAAGTAATTCTAAATTACTTAACTGAATCTGTAGCAGCAGCAGCTGTATCAACAGCAACTGAATCAGCAGCTGAA